>JABAOF010008835.1_pt1 | contig 22989 bp, 20 predicted proteins | sample 7062171 | NCBI WGS metagenome assembly JABAOF01 (sample SAMN14538628, study PRJNA623070) | marine sediment metagenome | biome: marine biome [ENVO:00000428]; feature: marine pelagic biome [ENVO:01000023]; material: deep marine sediment [ENVO:00002113] | place: India: Gulf of Khambhat ...
TGAACTTATCGTGGTGATAGGCCGCGTCGGCAGCGAGATAGGTGGGAATACCGGTGGTCCGCACCAGCACACGATCCTTCTCATCACCGTAATCAGTGGAGCGCAGCCACAGTGCTCCCTCCGCCTCATAGGTATGTCCGCCTTCTCTCAGTAGATTGAGGGCGGCCTCCACCGCGCCGCTCTCGAAGAGGCTGCTCTCCCGGAACCAGTTATCATGGCGCACCCCGAAAGCCGCCAAATCCGCGCGCTGGCCCTCCAGGATTTTCTGTTTCGCAAGCAGGGTGAACTGCTCCAGCCGCTCCTCAGCAGGCATCTCCAGGAAGCGGTCACCCTCTTTTTCAACAACCTCTTTGGCGATATCGGAGACATATTCGCCGTGATAGCCGTCCTCCGGCATCTTCGCCTCTTTGCCCAGTGCCTGCAAATAGCGCGCCTCCAGTGAAGCCCCGAAGTTGCGAATCTGAGTGGAAGTGGCGGCGTCATTGATGTAGTACTCCCGCGTCACTTCATAACCCACCTTGGCGAGCAAGTGGGCAAGGGAGTCACCAATGGCCGCAGCGCGGCCGTGACCCACATGAAGAGGTCCGGTCGGATTGGCGGAGACGAATTCCACCTGCAAACTCTGACCCTGCCCAGTCTCTGAATTTCCATAGTCCGCCCCCTTGCGGCGAATCTCTTCCACCGTCTTCTGCAGCCACTGCGGATTCACCCGGAAATTGATAAACCCCGGCCCTGCTATCTCGGTCTTCTCAATTACTTCCGGTGGAAGGTTCAATTCAGCGACTAGAATCTCCGCCACTTTTCTGGAGGGCAATCCGGACTCTTTCGCCAGAGTCATCGCCAGGTTTGCAGAATAATCCCCGAAGGAGGCGTCTGACGGGCGCTGAACTTGTATCTCCGCGGTCTGTTCGTTCTTCAGCAGACCCTTTTGGCGTGCCTGCAGGAGCGCCTTCTCCAGAGCGTTTATCAGTATCTGCTTGGGCATAAGTCTTTTCTCACTTCCAACAGAATTGCCGCCGTCTACAGCAGTAGGCGTTTCTCCAGAAACTCTCCGATTGTCTGTAAAACAAAGCCGGTGCTGACCACTCCCGCCAGCACCTGAAGTAATCCAATATTCCACACGCGTTCGAAAAATCCCGCTCCCTGCCCTTGCTGCAGTTGGCAGCGCTCCAGCAGCTCCTTGCCCACGCGGATGGCCCCAACCACCTGCTTTTCAGAAGGCCGGCGTGTCGTTATCAGCCATTGCAGCACCGCTCCGATCCGCTGACGAAGAAGCAAGGCTATTATTACCACAAGTGACACGTAGAAGACCAGTGAATAGGCGTCCGTCGGCTTCACGATGGTGAAGTAATAGATTCCCATTCCTATGACCATCATCATGGCGACGAGATTCGTCCCACAGCGGGGATGAACCGTAGTATGAGAGAGCACCACCTGAGGGGTGAGTTCTTCACCCTGCTCGATGGTGTGGACCACCTGATGCTCAGCCCCATGTGTGCCGGCCAGAGGGAGCAGACGCATGAGCAGGAAGAAGCCTGCGAGCTGGCCGAAGAGAAAGACGGCTGCCCAGAGGCGGACATGGCTGAAATAATGCGCATTCAAGAAAGTGGCAAGCCCCTCCCGTATCGCCAGCAATGGCAGAGGCGTCCATTGCTGTACTGCCAAACAAATCACATTCAGCAGGCCTGAGGATAGAGTCCATAACAGGGCGAGAAACACCCCCGTAAGAAAGAGCCCCACATCTCCGGCTCCCGCCCGCACCCTACCATTGGTTAAATACACACCCAGCGGAGTCGCCATTCCCGCCAGCGGCCCCGGAGATACCACCTTGCAGATTGCCGCCAGCACATCCTGGCGGGAGATGGTGCCACAATACACACCTCTCTCATCCACCACCGGAAGGACGGGCAGCCGGTGTGCGCGGAACACCTCCGCCGCCTGCGAGAGTGTCTCCTTTTCGCTCAGAGAGGCGGGCGAGGGAGCCATGACCTCACCCACTCGCAGAGCTGGCAGGGATTCCCAGTCCTTCTTCACCAAGCCTTCTTCATATTCCAGCAGCGCCGGCTCAGAGAAGATGCCCACCGGCCGGCCCTCCCAGACCACCACGAGCGCAGCCAGAGAGTGTGTCTGCATCAGCCCCATAGCTCTCGCCACACTGTCCATGGGGGAAAGAACGGGAACATCTCTCATTACATTTTTCACAAGGAGATCGAACAAGGCGGATTTCCTCGGATTAGACCCAGGATTGGGCTGATTGCGCCAATTTCAAGTATTTGTGCGGGTCGTCCTTTTATGCTATCATTCTAAGGTCAAGTTGCCAATCGGCGAGATTTCCAGAGCCGGAAACGCCCGCTGCCATGAACGGTGAGCGGTGAGAGTGACGGCTTCTGATATTTGATCTGGACGGGTAAACACAATGGCTCGAGAATGTGAAGTCTGCGGCAAATCGATACTGACGGGGCATAATGTAAGCCACTCCCATGTGAGGACAAAGCGGCGCTGGCTGCCGAATCTTCAGCGGGTGCGGGTTTTGGTGGGCAAGTCTCCGCGGCGTATGCGGGTCTGTACATCTTGTCTGCGGGCGGGCCGCGTAACACGGTTTGTCCGCACCGGCTCTCGATCGGCGGCGGACTGAGCCTTCCTGGGTTCTGCAACCGCCTTCCACAGGGTGCGGACTTCAGCAGGATTCAGTCTTCGCCATTTCCCGCGCGGCAAATTCCCCAACTTGATGGGCCCTAACTGCACCCGGCGCAGGCTCATCACAGGACATCCTACCGCCTCCAGCATCCTTCTCACCTGTCGGCGCCAACCGGTGTGAATGGTTATCTCCACCAGGGCATGTCCGCTTCTTCTGGGTATCATTCGCGCTCGCGCGGGAGGTGTCTTTCCTTCCGCAAGGGCAATTCCTCCGCGCAGTCTGCGAAGTGCCGCCGCGTTAGGCCTGCGGGACACCTCGGCCTGATAGACTTTCTCGACTCCCCAGCGGGGATGGGTCAGCCGGTAGGCGAGTTGGCCGTCATTGGTCAGCAGCAGCAGCCCCTCTGTGGCCGCATCCAGTCTTCCCACCGGCCGCAGGCTCACCTTCACCTCTTGCACCAAATCCGTCACCACAGGGCGATGCTGAGGATCAGAGACAGATGTGATGGGCCCTTTGGGCTTGTTGAGGAGAATGTAGGTCTTGGGCTCGGCCTCCAGCAGGCGGCCGTCCACCATTATCTTGCTTCGGCTGGGGTCGGCCTTTTCACCCAATCGGGTTACTCGCCGGCCGTCAACAGTAACCCGTCCCTCCAGGATGAGCCGTTCCGCCTTACGCCGAGAGGCGACGCCGGCAGCGGCGAGCAATTTTTGCAGTCTTTCCATAGACCTTCAACCCCGCCACGGCAACAGCAATCGTCAAGAAGATTCTTCCCACAATACCTATGGAAACCAGCCAGAGGGCCTGCTCCATATTGGCCGCCGCCAGCAGCCGGGTGGAGCCGACCTGGTGGCCTTCTCTAAACAACCACAGCCGGCCCACCTCTTCGCCTTGGCGAATAGGCGCAAAGAGCCTTTTCAGCTCAACCTTCTCAGCAATGTCTGACTCCTTGCCGGGCGGCCTGATTTCAACCAGATCTTTCGCCGCCACGACCGGTATCTCCTGACTTTTTCCTCCAATTACACGCGCCTCCAAAAGCGGCTCCTGTACGGTGGCGAATACAGTTGCTTCCCAGTTGTCAAAACCATAGTCCAGCAAGGCCTCGGCGTCTTTCCAGAGGTCCGCGCTGTCCAGCAGCACCGCAATCAGCCTCCACCCGTCACGGCTCGCGGATGCCACGAGACACCGCCCCGACTGCCGCACATAGCCGGTCTTGATACCATCCACATTCTCATCTTTGAAAAGGAGGCGGTTGCGATTAGTGAACGTAATCTCAGATCCATTCGGCCGCTTAAGTGAACAACTGCGCATGTTGACGAATTGGCGGAAGAGAGGCTGCTTCATCGCCTGGCGGCTCAGCAGGGCAAGATCATAGGCGCTGCTGTAATGCTTGCTGTCATGCAGGCCGTGGGGATTGACGAAATGAGTCTCCCTCGCTCCCGACTCAAAGGCGCGGTTATTCATCATGTCTACGAAGAGCCCCACATTGACATCACTGCTGTACTTGTCTCGTTCCTCCGCCGGCCGTGAAGTGCGCCCCACATGTTCCGCCAGCGCAAGGGCTGCATCATTCGCCGATTTTATGAGCAGCGCCTTCACCAGGGCCTCCACTTTTATCTCCTCGCCGGCCTCAAGGCCCAGGCGGGAGCCGTCCACCGCTGCCGCGTATCTGCTTACAGTTGTGGTCTCTTCCAGTTCACAGTTATCCATTGCCACCATGGCGGTCATGATTTTCGTGGTGCTGGCGATGGGCCGTTTCTTGTGAGCGTTCTTCTCATAGAGGATGCGGCCGCTGGCTGCATCCACCAGAATGGCGCTGTCGGCAGTTATCTTCGGCCGACTTGCGGCCCGCACCGGCAGGCAGGCGGCCAAGATCAAAAGCAGCGCGGTGAGAGTGAGTCTATTGCTGTGATTGTGTTGTCTGTCCGGAAAGATCATCTGCATCCTTTACATCTTCAACAGTGGGCTGAGGCGGAGTAGGGGAGTCATCGGCGGCGGACTCCGGCGCTGGTGAATCAGACGCGTCTTGCTGCGGCAAGAGAGCCGCTGCCTCCGCTTCGGCGGCAGCCTCTTCCGTCGCAGGCAGCTCGGGAAGATCCTCCAACTTGTCGATCCCGAAATGGTTGAGGAATTCCCTGGTGGTGCCATACAGCATGGGCCGCCCGGGAGCCTCCTTACGCCCTCTTTCCTCAATCAAGTTGTGGCTGAGCAGGGTGGAGACAACACCGTCAACATTGACCCCGCGAATGGCCTCCATCTCAGGGCGGGTGACAGGCTGTCGGTAGGCGATGATAGCGAGGGTTTCCAGCGCGGGACGAGACAACCGCAGCTTTTCCGGCTCATGCAGCCGGGAGATATAAGGGGCATATTCCGTGCGGGTGCGGAGCTGCCAGCCGCCGGCGATCTTCACCAATTGAAGGCCGCGGCCCTCATACTGACGGGAGAGTTCATCCAGCAACTCCCGCGTCCTTGTGGGGGTAACCTCCAACATCCGCGCCAGATCCGCCTCAGGTAAAGGCTCCTCCGCCAGGAAGAGCAGGCACTCCAGCGCGGCTGCCAAGTTAACTGAACCTTCAGGCTGTTCCAGTTGCTGCATAGAGTAGTCTGATCACTAGTTCGAATTCACACACTGGGCAGACGCCCTGCTGCATCCAGGATTATAACTAAACAGGCCCTGTTCGTGAACCCCTTTTTTCGAGCCCCATGAATTCACTGACTGCAAAGGCCCAAGAATGCCGCAGCGTCAATATAAGTTCCATGGAGAAGAGATCTTTTCATATGCGAGTACAGCAGGAGTTCAACTTTCCTCGTGCGAAAATAAAGCGGTGAAAGGATAATCACCCAAGAAGGGCTAATGCCAACTTATGTGTAATAAGAAGGTCAATTGCTTTTCGGAGAAGACTACAATGCGAAAAAGTCTCGCCTTATTCGCCCTGTTCGGACTGGTGACACTGGGCGGTTGCCGGCTCTCTCGCCAGCCGGAGTCTCTCGCCCCCCCGCCGCCGATCCCGGTTGCCGATGAGACGGTGCCGCTGGGTCCGCCTCCAGAGGAGCCTGAGGCCCCTCCGGAGCAGCTCGCTGCACTTGACTACTTAGACTCGCTTGCCGACTCCCTCGCACAGGCTCGGGAGGAGGTGAAGCAAGAAGCCTTCGAGCGTCTTCTCCGTCCGGAAGGCCCCCTCGCCATGGCGAACATCTCGCTGAGTTTGGCCGAGAGCGACATCTCTCAAGCAGGCACACTGCGCGAACTCCAGCGAATCCGCCAACTCGTCTCCGAGCAGAAGAAGGACGAAGCCGTCAAAGCCTTGGATAAACTCATCATGGAGATGGAGCCGGAGATAAGAAGAAAGCCGGCCGGCGAAGTGATTTCCATTGACTCACTCCAGGGCGTGTTAAAGACCATTCTGGCAGAGAAATCCGAGGAGGCCATGAGCCGCCTGGATGAAATAATGGAGTCGGTCGCCGATTCGCCCATGCTGAAAGAAGCGCGAGAGATTCGCACCGACCTGGAGGAAGGGCTTTCCGCAGCCGCCCGCAAGAGAGGTGTTGTCTTGGAAGCGGTTTTGGAGGACGCCTCCCGCAGAGTTTCCCGTCTCAAGGAACTCTTGGAGAAACCCGAGTCGAAGCCTTCGCCGGAAGACAAGCGAGAAGATAGATAGAACGCACTCAAGGGCGGTTGCTTTTACAGCGGGTACTCGCTCCCGCTCGAACTTATTAATCGAGTTTCCTGATGTCCAATCTGGCTGATAGCAGTCCGCAGCGTATCAAGCAACTGGCGAAGAAGATCGCCGAGTCGCCGATTGATACGCCGTCAGTGACNNCTGCGCCCATGGGAATATCTTGCTTCCCATCTTGATTCGACCTTCCCCGGCTGGCCGGAGGTTGCAGCCGACCTCATCCTGCGCGGCACAGGTGATGAGATTCAGCCCTCAAGTCAAATCGCCGCCGGCCTGCTCGCCCTGCGGCCGCTGACTTTCCATACACCTCTTTGTCAATCCCTCGTGGAGCCGATCAACCTTCACCATCGTGAACTCTCCGCTCTCGCCCTGCTGGGCACCGACAGGGCTGAGGTGCGCGGCGCCTATCGGAGTGCCTTTGACGAACTCGCGGGCCGCCGCTTTGCCGCGGATTCGACGGATTGCCGCGCCTTGTGGCTCATCTTCGCCCGCCTGGCACAGGAGAAGAGCCTATCCTACAAAGACCTTCGCGCTGTCGCCCTGGAATCCGACCTCTTTCAGCCGGAAGGGCGTCCGCAATCATCCGGGAGGGCCGGCGCGCAGGCCCTCCCCCGCAAAGGAGGTATCAGCCTCCATCCCTGTCTTGATCGCTGCGGCCTCTCCCACCAGCCTGAGTTTCGCCGCCTCTACTCCATGTTGGTGGCGGAGATCCTTCCCTCTCTCGCCGAGGCGCGCCCTTGGCATTGGCTGCGCTGGATACGCTGCTTCCCCGGCGCGGACTATCTCTTTGAGGCGCTCGACTGCTTGGAGCTTAGGCCCAATGATCTCCACGCCCTTTTCGTTGCTCGCTGGTCGCAGGAGTTGAGAGAAGAGGAGGAGCTTCTTGCTGAGCGTCTGGCGGACTACGCTCCGCTGACTCTGATGCTCGCCTCACTCCTGCGTCCTCATCAGGACGAAATCTTCGGCAAGGCGCTTGGTTCACCGCTCCATTCCGAGGCCATGAAATGGCTGCGGCTGCCTTGCAGTAAAGCCGCCGACAGCGACCGAGCAATCCAAGAAACGGTCATCCCCTGGGCGCGGGAGTATTGCGGCCTGTTCACTGATGCCCTGGGGGCACTGTGCGCGGTGAAAGTCCCCTTTGAAGAACCATTACCCGAGTGCAGCGGCGCGGTTACGGAAGTAGCGCAGCTCCAACGATTCTTCCATCTGCACCTGCTTCCGGCATTTCTCAATCTGACGGACAATCTGCTTCTCCTTCAAGGGCTGTTGAACCAGAACCTCAACCGCATCGAAGGCAGTGCCAGAGTAGGCAGAACCGCCGCTATCCGTGCCTTGGGAATGGCGGAAGGCACTTCCGAGGAAGGGCTGCGGTTTCTCCTGAATTTGCATCGAGAAGGGGGAGAGCCGGTTCGCCGCGCCGCTCAATGGGCACTCGAAAAGGTGGCCGCGCGTCACGGTCTGGGAAGTACAGAGGCACTGAGAAGGAAACTGGATATGGCCGCCGCTTGGCAGGATGGAGGCCTGGCTGATTCTCCCTCAAGAGTGTGGTGGGATATTGCCGGTTACCGCGTGAAACTGAGCCTCGCTCAAGGCAAGGTGGAGGTAAGTGCCTGGAAGCCCGGGCGCAAGAAGAGGATCCCCGCCGAGGTTCGTGCCCACCCCCTTTTCGCCGAAGTGCAAGAAACTCGCAAGGCGCTTGCCCGCACTTATGCCATCTTTCGAGAGCGTCTGGAAGAGATGATGCTAACCGGTCAGCCGTTTCCTGGAGAACAGTTCCGCTTCCTCTTCACCAATCCCGCCTTCCGAAGCCTGACGGAGCGGCTTGTGCTTTCCTTGGATGAGAAAGAGATACTGCTGGAGAGTCTCGAAAAGAGAGAAGTCGAAGGACTCTTGGCAGAAGCAGAACAGGTCCGTGTCATCCATCCCATAGAACTGTGGGCTGCGGACAGGCTTGAGACCTGGCAGGAAAACATCGTCAACCGGCACGTATTCCAGCCCTTCAAACAGTGCTTTCGGGAAATCTACCTCCAGGAAGCCGGAGAGCGTCCGCAGACTCGCTGCCTCCGCTTTTCAAAGCAGCCTATTCTCCCCCGCAAAGCATACGCCCTGCTGAAAAGACGCGGCTATTCTCCTTGCCGGGGAGACGCCTACCGCGACTGGCCCTCCGATGGTATCAGGGCGCGTTTCATCTGGGCGGAGGCAAGAGAAGGTCTTTGGAAATATGTCGTGGGTGTCAAACAGTCAATACCACTGACGACCGGAGCCATCTATTTCGAGCGGCTGCAGGAGAAACTGCCGCGCGCCTCTGCACAGGGCCTGCCGCTTGAAGAAGTGGACCCGATTGTCTTCAGCGAGACTTTGAGAGATGCCGATCTGGTGGTTTCCGCCGCCGCTGCGGGAGAAGAAGGCTTCTCCTCTCGCCAGACGGTGGAGATCCGCGCCGCCCTGGTGAAGAACTTCGCCCGCCTTCTGAATCTTCCCGGAGTGAAAGTTGATGCCGGCTCCTCTCATGCTCACATCCAGGGCAAAAGGGCTTCCTATCGCATTCACCTGGGATCGGGCAGGGTTCTGGTGGAGCCGAGCGGCCAGCATCTTCCCCTTCCCTCCAAGACTACCTGTAAATCACTCGTGCAAGCGGAGGAGAAAACGGATTCCCGCACCCTAACCATCCTCGAAACAGTAGCCGCTCTTTCCTATGACGGTGAAATCTCCGACCCCGAATTCCTCTCCGCGTTGCCTCTACCCTGAGGGAGGTTCGATAGGGTGAGCCGCGGATTGCACGGACTGCGCCACCTCGCCGGCAATTCACTCGTCTTGTCGCAATCTCTCATCATCAATGATTATCTGCGCCAGGGTGCCCTCTTCATGGGGAAGCACGGTGAAGGTTCCTTTGTACTGACCTACGGTCATGTCGTGGATCAATCGCAGGCCCATCTTCTTGCGCTTGCTTGGGTCAAAGTGAGGCGGGACGGGGTTGCCGGAGTTCCATACCGATAAATGCAACTTACTTCCTCTCAGAGAGACGCTTGTCTTTATATGTAGTCTACCATTGGGCCCCGGGCTGCCGTGTTTTATGGCATTGGTAATCAATTCATTTGCCGCCACACAGATTGACAGCCCTATCTTGGGCGGATAAGAGACCGGTTCACCTTCCGTCAGCAACTCAACACGGCCCCTGGAGAGTGCCTCACAGTCAACTTCCGCGATGCGGCGCATGGCATCCAGCAATTCCACGCTTTTGGCGTGTCTCTCATAGAGTTGTTCGTGCACAGCCGCGAAAGTGCGGATGCGGGCGATGGCGTCTCGCACGATATCTGCAGCCCGTCTGTCTTCAGCCTCATCGCCGACCTGCAATTGGAGCAACCCAGCCACCATGGCCAGGTTGTTCTTCGTGCGGTGGTTCACTTCGACAGCCAGGTTCTCCGCAAGCCGGGTCCGTTCCCTCTCCGCAGCGAGCATCCGCTCTCGTGTTCGCACATGCTCGGTCACATCCACCGAGGACATGACAATACCTTCGACCTCTCCTCTCTGGTCTTTAACCGGTATGATACCGCAATCCCAGTAAGTCATACCTCTCTCCGGATGGCGCGGATAGCGTGTTGCAACTTCGCGAAACCTATAATTCTCACCAACATCGCGCGCCTTCCCGAGAAATGGCTCGATGAGAGCATTGGGGAAAACCTCCGAAAACTCGCGGCCGATCAACCCCTCGCGAGGATAGTCTGATCCCTCGCAGTAACTGGAGTTCACCTGCAAGAACTTCAAGTTGCGGTCCAGGTAGGCAATGTGGTAATCAATGTTCTCGACAATGGTCTCCAGCAAACGCGCTTCACGCGCGCGCTCTCTTTCTGCGGCGGCTATCCGCTCCCGCGCACGTACCTTCTCGGTCATATCGGTGAGGGACAGAACCAGCCCCTCCACGGCTCCCGCCTCGTTCTTGATCGGCGTCAGTATCCAGTCCCAGTAGGTGACCCCTCGTTCCGGCTGATCAGGATATTCAAAAGGTTTCTCGCGGAATTCCACGCGCCCCCCGCTGTCACGCACCTGTTCAAAGATCGCCTGGTTCTCCGGGTCTGGAAAGAAATGGAAGTGATTTCGGCCCATCAATTCCTCGCGGGAATGACCGCATCCCTCCACAAAGGCGGAGTTAACGCGAATGAAGTCGAAGTCACTGTCCAGGTAGGCCACGTGACTATTCACATTCTCCAGGATCGCCTCCAAGAGGCGTGCCTCCCGTAAATAAGATTCCACCAAGTCCACATGAGAGATGACATGGCAAATGGGAACAACCAGCGCCGGTATCTTTGCCGCATAATAATCGAGCCGTTCCGGATGCAGGAAGTTGAACAGAACCGCCCCGCCCGCGCATCGTGACCCCGACCTCATGGGCGCAAACAGCACATTCTCCAAAGAGGGCGCTTCAGGCAGCCCTTCGCCGGCGAGCAGGGCACCCGCATCCGTACTCGCCAAAGGATGCTCTTCCCGCATAGCCATCTCCAGCAGACCGCGCCGTGTCTTCTCGGGCAAAGCGCTCCAGGTTTCGTTTGGCATCCCATACTCCCAAGTGGAATCCCCGTCGGGAGCGGGTCGGCCGGTCAGCATTATACCCCCACCCTCCGCCGCCATCGCTTCCGCTATAGTAGTTATGGCAGTACGTGCTATCTCTTCAAGTGTGACGACGCCTTGCAGTCTTTCACAGAGTTTCATGTGAGCCGCCAGAGCGGCATTGGCCTCTTGCAGACGGGCAACCTCGGCCTGCAATTCTTCAATAGTAGCTCTCATCTCCATCCCTCCTGGCCTTGCCGGTCATAACCTACGACGCCTCGCCTCAGATCGTCTTGCGGGCAATACACTGCTTTGAGTGGAGGATTTCTCTTCTCTAAGCCTGCTTTCCTGCAATATGGACGCTTCCTCCAACGGTGGGACTTGGGGCCGCCGAAGCCCAAGTAGCCCCACTTTCCCTTGATGTGGTATTCTCAGCGAGGCGGACGACTACTCCAAGCTCTTGTTGTTACAATTTACGGAAGGAGGGGTCTGCCAAGCGCAGAAACAGACAGCTATTGGGGAAGCAGTAGACGAGGGGCTGAGAGATGTTTCGTGTACTCATTGCGGAAGACGAGTGGCTGGTTGCCTACACACTGCGAGAGCAACTCGAACAGCAGAAGTGCAAGGTCGTAGGTATCGCCAAGACCGGCGAGCAGACTTTGGAACTCTGCCGATCGGAGCGGCCCGATGTGGTCCTGGTGGACATCACTATGCCAAGCACTGACGGGATCGAAGCCACCCGTCGCATCATGCAGGAATGTCCCACATGTGTCATCGTAGTTACCGCTCACGGTCAGCCCCATCACGTATTGAGAGCCGAAGAAGCAGGGGCGATGGCCTATCTTCTCAAACCCGTAAGCGGTGCGCAGATATTGCCCGCCATCAAGCTGGCAACGCGAAGATTCGCTGAGTTCAAATCTTTGCAGGAACAGGGCGCTGACCTTCAGCGAGCCCTTGAGACGCGAAGACTGGTGGAAAGAGCAAAAGGGATCCTAATGAAACAGGCCGATATCTCTGAAGCGGACGCCTTTCGGAGATTACAGAAGATGGCAAAGCAGCGGCGACTCTCCCTCAGAGAGGTCACAGAAGAGGTCATCACCTCCGCCACCGCTGCCGACGAGTTCTTCTCCGCCTAGACCGACCCGGAAAGCGGACTCGGCCTCAAGATCGTTACCCTCAGGCGCAGAGTGCTAGAAGGTGGGCCAGGTCGTCGGAGGCGGTGAAACCTGGAGAGACAGCCTCTGATCCGCTCTGGTGAGGGTAATGCTCTTTGGACCGATACTGGCGACCTTCCACCCGCCCGGCAAAGAGTCTCCCCGTCGCACGAAGTAATGCCCCTCGCCCTCCCGCACTATGGCCAGGGGCCGCTCACTGTAGATGACACCGGTCAGCCACAGCCCCGCAGCAGGAGATACTTCAGCCGGGGGCGAATCAGTAGGAGAAGCCGCAGGTGGCCGCGCTCTTCCGCGTTCTGACACCTCCGGGCGAAAAGGGTCAGGGGCAGTGTGGGCCTTCGCCAGTTCACTTGGAGTCATCCGCGGACGAGTAGCGAACATTTCCTCTCCGCTGCTCACTTCTTCCGCGGGACCTGTAGCGGCCGCTTTCTTGGCAACCGCGGGGACGCCGGGAAGCGCGGGCCTGGCAATGGCTTTGCTGATTCTCCAGTAGGCGAATACACAAGTGGCTGCAATCAATATGACGAGAACAACAGCCTTCCAAATATCGCCTTTCTTTAGTTTGAACATCTCGCACCTCCCTGGCGAAGAAGTTTACGGTGAATCAGTGCACAATGCTATTTTAACACGCAATACGCAATATAGATTAATAGGGGAAGAAGAAAGAGAGGTTCAGGTTTGAAGTTAGGCAGGATCCCCCGTGTGTACCCCCGAGCCTTCAGCGGCGTATTTGTCGCTCTAGTATATGTGGCTTTCGGTCTGATGGACATGGTTCTCTCACTTGCCGCATTCAGCCTTGGCATATCTGAGGGTAACCCCTTCTTGGCCTGGGTGGAGGGCTGCGGTCTCTTTCTTCCCACCAAAGTTTTCCTCACGGCGGTCGCCGGCATACTCATAGGATTGCTCTATCCCCATGCTCGCACCCGGCCCTTGACCCATTGCGCCCTGGGGATTATGGCCTTCGTGAACGCATATCACGTGTGGGCCCTCAATGTCCTGCTTCCGGCTGGGTAGCCGAAGGCGTCGGCTGGGGCCTGGCGATGAACCTGCTGAGAGTGAAGATGGCCTGCAGGCGCGGGTACTTGAGAGCACCCCCGATCGTGATGCGACACTGACTTACGCTCAGAATTCGGTCAAACCCCTCCAGGCGTACAATCAAATCCAGTATCTCATTGAAAGTCCCCTCTACCGTAACCTGATCGGTCAGTTCCTGCACCGTGGCGGGAGGAACCACCGGCCTTTCTCCTTTCAATCCAACCGATGTTGAGTCCGCGGGGGCGGAGGTCGGCCCCCCGCGCCGCGACGTCGTCGCCGTGGAGGTGGACCGGGGCAGGGGAGGCGGCGAGGTAGACTGGATTGCGGCAATCGTCACATTGCTGGCCTCCGTCAATTCCGCCAGCTGTCGCAGGAAGATTATCGGCTCTTGCTCATCAGGCAGCGCCACAGCCAACGCAAGAGAACGGCCCCCGGCCATCTCCTCAGCCTGAGCGATGAGTTCCTTCTTCTTATAGATGTTCTTCTGAGTCTGCTCTATGTCGCGGCCTACCTTGCGGAGATGTGTGACGGTAGGCAACACGAGCAATAGGCCCAGGCCGATACAGAACAGGGGCACGAAGATGGCCAGCAGCAGTTGTGTGCGTGGTCGAAGACGAGAAAGGTTCATGGTGTTCCTCCTGACGATACAGGCTCCGCCGCGGGGGGAGCCGGGGGCGGCTGTCTTACCAACACCTTGATCTGGAATTTGACAACCGGCACGACCCTGGAGGTATCCTTCTTAATGTATTTCATGTGCGGCATGGCGAAGAGGGGTGACAGCCTGAGCGAATCCATGAGTGTGGCAACGGAATCCGCTGAGCGCGCACCTCCCTCGAGGGAAAGCATGTTGGTCGCATCTGTTGACAGGTTAATCAGCCAGGAGCCGCGAGGCATGAACTCGGCAACCTGTTGAAGTATATCTGACCAGGGAAGGCCTCGCATCTGGACGATCTCCTGCGCCTCCCTGACACGTCTGGCGGCGGTCGTGTACTCTTCCGCCACTTCAGCATAATGTTTCAACTCCTGCTCGGCTTGCGCCAGTCTCTTTTCTCGCGCATCTACCACTTTTCCCAATTGCCATGCGGTGATGAGCGCACCGAGCAATAACAAGACGGAGATGGCCAGAGCCCAGGTCAATCGCTTGGGGGCAGCCTTCGCCAAAACACTCTCCGGACCGGTCACAGAGAGATCCATGCTCGGCGCCTCCGGTATCTCCTCCAATGCCCGCAGTGCAAGCCCTACGGCAGGAGCGAAACCTGCTCCCGCGCGAGCCAGATACTCAGGGTTGAATTGAGCATCACTGTAGTGTATCCCGCGGAACGGCTCACACACCGCGACCGGCAGGCCCAGGTTTTTCTCCAAATACTCGTCCAGCCCGCTCAATTGGTCGGTGTCAGCACACAAGATTACCCGTTCCACGCGGGTGGCCGTGGGCATTTCCCGGTGATAGAAGTCCAAGGAGCGCTGCGCCTCATACAGGAGTGTGGGCAGATTGCCGACCGCGGTCTGCAGCCGAGGCATCTGCGGCTCTCCAGCCACGGACTCTTCGGGCCCCTCTTTTGTAGTTGCAACGGGCTCGCCGGAGGGGTCCTCGGCAACCAGTTCATCCGTCAGGTTGAGTGCGCCAAGGTCTATCTGACGAGAATAGCGCAACACGCTGTTTTCGAAGATCGCCAATTCCGTGCTGCGTGCACCCATCGTCAAGACGGCAACGCTTCCTTCACCGAGCGATGGGAAGGTGGCGCGGGCAGCGGAGATCGAAAAAGGCTCCAGCACAGACATCTGGAGACCGGCCAGGCGCAGCGCCTCCCGGTAGTTGTCAACGATCCGCTTATCCGCCGCCATGAGCAGGAGTCTGCTGCGAGACTGTCCCCCCTCCGTTGCCTCGTCAAGGGAGATGAAGTCAAATGTCCCCTGTCCGGGCGGAATCATGCGGTAGTGCTCCATCTCACCGGCCACCACCGCCCGCTGCTCCTCTCTGCTCATGCTGGGCAAATCCAGCACGCGTGAAGTAGCCGCGCGTCCGGGCAGCCCCACCGCCGCGGAATTGCCGGTGACATCATAAGCCTTCAAAAGACGGCGAATGCCTTCCGCCAGAAGCCGAACATCGAGGGGAACGCCCCCGCTTATTGCCCCCGTCGGTGTGGGCACATTCCCCAGTCGCTGGAGGGTGACGCCGCGGCTGGTGCGTCGCAATTTCACCACCCGCAGTTGGTCCTCGCCTAAGTACAGCCCGATTCCTGAAGAAATAGCCATTTTCTTGTTGTGATCTCCTCTCCCCCCGCTCTGCCTATATCTTATTGCGGAACTTGACCCACGAGGTTTCCGTGGCCTGATTATTGCCTGAAGCGATGGTTACGGATACACGCAGCGATTCCGTATCCGCGAGGTCAAGCGGAGGAGATTGCCAGGAATTGCTCGCAGGCAAGTATTGGTAGTAGTCGAAAGTCAAAGCAGAGACATCGCCGCAAATGCACTCACCGGTAATGGTCTGTCCCGTACTGCTTTCATAACAATCCCGCAACAATTCATCTCCCTGCAGATAGAAGGTAGTAGTGCGAACTACGGCTTCGTCTTCGTCTTTCAGAACCGCCGTCACTTGTGTTGCGTCACCCGCTTGAATCTCGCTGTAGCCGCGCAGATCATCCACCACCGCATCCACCGTCCGCTGTGCCCACTTCTGCATCTCGTTTTGGCCGATGATCGTATCGTGGGATTTCCAGGTAGTGACGAGGATACTTGAGATACCTGCTGCCACGAGCCCCATCACCGCCAGAACCACCAGCAATTCCACCAGGGTCACCCCGGCCCGGTGCGACGAATACTTTCGCTCTACCAAGTATGTCCGGCTCATATATCTTATCTATCCCTCATATGCCGCCACGGGTCAAATAAGTTGTGGACTCAAAAACCAACTCATTCCCCTCTCGCGCCACCACTTGCACATTGACGGTGCGCAGACAGGTGGCATTGAACTCACCGTTCTCATCGGGAAGTGTCTGAATGATGGTGGTAGCAATGAAGTGGGGAGATGCTTCTGTAGTAAGATCGCCCAGGCCGTTATAGCCGGTCACCAGTGTCGCTTCGGGCAGCAAGAGAAAACTTATATTCTTGGCTCGTTCAATCTCTTGTCGCGCGACGCTGTAGGCTACGCCCACATCCTGGGAATGACGGGTCACACTGAACCCGAAGGAGAACAGCCCTACCAGCCCCATCAAGGCTATCCCCAGCAGAAAAAGAGAGACGAGTATTTCTACGAGTGTCAGTCCCTTTCGGTTCACAGCGGATTCAACTCCTCCCACTCCTGGGCAAAGCCGTAGAAGTAGATTGGCTCTCCAGTATTCGGCGGGCCCGAACCTCCGCTGCTGGGGAAATCGATTATTGCATTACCCGAAGCCTTCGCAACCTCATATCCGATTACCGGTCCCCAGATATTGCCGTCCCCCAGAAGCACAATGGTGCCGTAATAACTTCCGGTATCATCGGGCCCATTATAAGCGTAGACGCTTCCCCAGAAGTCCATCGTCCCACTCAACTTCAGGGTCCGCTTGGATCCTTCGTAGAGATGAAACTTGGTTATATCGTGACCGGCGAATTCCATGGTTCCGTTTATCGAATCGTCCTTGCCTTCCGCCGCTTCCGCTCCCAGCCAGACATTCACCTCTCCCAAATCTGAGTTCACAATTATGTTGCGGTTGGCCGGCAGTTCCAATCTCTGAAAACAATAGTCTCCCGGATCCAGGATTATCGTGTCGGTGTTCAGGCTCAAGAACAGGTCCTTATCCAGCATGGTTGGGGTGGGCAGCGAAGGGTCGTCACTTATCGTTCTTGTTTGGCCGTCGGCATCAATATACTTCATGCCGGGGTTGTTGTTGTAAGCAGGATTGGAAAAGAAATCAATTCCCTCCAATGTGGCAATCCCGTATTCCGACAGGGCCCTTAGGTTCGCCAGTTCGTTTACCGTGGGGAAATTCTCAGATAAGGTGGCGTGCATAATATCCCCTGTCGTAACCACGGAAACATCATCTCCTCCTGCAGTCTCCCCGCAGTAGAAGAAATTGCCGTCCAGCACTACGCTCGTTCCAGTCACATTGACCAGACCATTGGTGCCGGCCGCTCCAATCGCGGTCAAATTCCCGCCGACCCGCAGTTCCTTGATCCCAAACAGCGCGTAAGGTCCTTCCGGGCCGAACAGGCTGTGCCCCCGTGCTCTCACCCTCACCGTGCGGCTGACTCCATCCACAGTTCCGGTGGAAATCACCCACAAGTCAGCCGGCGGCACCCAGATTCCGCCCGTCTCGTAGTCCCTCACATATACCTCGAAAAAGCGACCGGAACCGGCGGGAAACTCAACCGAGAAGGGGGTGTTATCGGCGAGCGCCGCATCTCGACTGATCTTGTTCAGTTCCCAGTTAATACCGGCCTCGGCCAGATTCAGCGCGTTTGCGTAATCATTATTCGTATTGCTCAATGAATAATGAGTTACGCTCAACAGCATAATCCCGGCCAGCAAGATGCTGATGATGAGAATTGCCACGAGAGCCAGGGCCAGGGCCATGCCTCTCTCGTCACAGCCGCGTCTTATCATCTCACACCTCCTGCAAAGGCACTTCACCACACACCACTACAATCGTGTTCTTGAAGGCCCTGCTTACTACTCAGCGTCCAGCCCTGGGACGAATCCATGATTGGTGTCGGAGCCCACAGTATTGTGTTCCATCGCGGCGGCAGCGTCATCACAATTGCAGCGCACGGTTATCGTCTCATCCGCGTTCACCGTCACCGTGTAATCGTCTCCGGGATCGGCCCCGCTGTCACTGGGACAACGGGGGAGTGACATCAAGTCTTCCGTCAGACCGATCAACTGCGAAAGGTCCTCGGTATAGACGTGCCCAGGACTCCGCACCCTGTAGGCCTGCTCGGCATGCGCAATAGTCTGCATGTTGCTGCGACAGGTCTGTCGCTGAGAACCTCGCACCGCCTGCAGATAGAGAGGGAGTGCAATAGCCATCAATATCGCCAGGATGAGGATAACTACCAATAATTCGATCAGCGTAAATCCTCGCTGCTTCATCTGAATTCCTCTTTCTGTTCTGCAGACAGCGGGCCCCGGGAGGGCGCTTGAGGCGCCCTCCCGACATTGCTGGCAGTTAAGGCTGCAACCTATTCAGAGTCAACTCCCGGCGTGAAGCCGTGGTTCGTATCCGCGCCGACGGTGTTGTGGTCAACCGCGTCGGTCGCGCTGTCAGAGTTGCAGCGTATAGTGATTGACCCGTCAAGGTTCTCCGTCACGGTATAGTCGTCCGTCGTGCTCAAGCCGCTGTCAGTAGGACAGCGAGGCAGAGCCTGCAGGTCCTGATCCGGCCCCACCAGCAGGGTAAGGTCTGTAGTATAGACGTGTCCCGGACTTCTCACCTTATAGGCCTGCTCAGCGTTCGCAATCGTCTGCATATTGCTGCGGCAGGTCTGTCGCTGAGAATCCCTCACCGCCCGCAGATAGAGCGGCAGCGCAATGGCCATCAACACCGCCAGAATTAGGATGACCACCAACAACTCAATCAGAGTGAAACCGCCTTGCTTGCGCAAGTGCTTCATTTTCGTATGTCCTCCTCTTAAGGATTTACTAATTTAGTTCTTTTCCTTCTTGATTCCCCGGCTTCTTTCGCCCGTCATACAGCCTGCTCGTTCTCACCTCCCTTCCGGGTGTCAGGCTCTGAAGCCTTGACGACGGGCTAGCGTCGAATTACTGTCGCCAGGGTGAATATAGGCAAATATAGAGAAATCACGATGGCGCCGACTATCACACCCAATATTATGGTTAGCACCGGCTCCATCAGTGTGGTCAAGCGCCGCACGGAATGTTCTATGTCGCGGTCGAAGAAATGGGCGGCCTTGTTCAACATCTCGCCCAGGTTGCCGGACTCCTCTCCCACCTGCACCAAGCGCGGCACCAGGTTGGGGAACTTGCCGGACATTCGCAGCGGACCCGAGAGGGAGGATCCCTCTGTCACATCATTAGAGATCTTCGTTATCGCTTCGGTGAACTCCGTATTCGCCGCTACCCGGGCTGAGGTTTGCAGAGCCGCCAGCATCGGTACTCCGGCATTAACCAGCGCGCCCAGAGTGCGCACAAAGCGTGTAACGACGATCTTCCTGATCAACTTTCCGAAGAGCGGCAAACGCAGTTTCGTACGATCCCAGATGCGTTGCCCCTTCTCCGTGCGGATGAAAGCCCGGAAACCAGCCACCAGACCCGCGATCCCCGCTATCGCCAGCCACCAGAAGCGGGTAAGGAAGTTGCTTACCGCTATCAGGCCCAGAGTGGCGGCCGGCAACTGCGCGCGAAACTGCGCGTAAACACGCTCGAAAACCGGAATGATGAACATCAACATAAAGGTAACCACCGCCGCCGCCACCACCAACACCACGATGGGATAGACGAAGGCGGATTTGACCTTCTCTCGGAGTTCCTGTTCCTTATCCAGATTGTCGGCAATGCTGACCAGCGTTTGATCCAGCACACCGCCCACTTCACCGGCATGTACAAGAGCAACGAACAATTCAGAGAATATCCGCGGATGACGGGAAAGCGCCTGGCTGAAAGTGGAGCCCGCCAGAATATCCTGCGTAACCTGCACCAGAGCCATACGCAGCGCCTGGTTTTCCGTCTCTTCAATCAGTTCATAAAGACACTCCACGATGGGCAGGCCCGCTCCCACCATGGTGGCCAGCTGCTGGCTGAAAATCACCAGATCTCCCAGTTTGACGCCCCGGAAGCGCGCCCAGCGGGCGCTCAGGCTCTCCGCCTCCCGCTGTTCAGACAGAGAAACGACATAATAGCCGTTCTCCCGCAGGTCTCGACGCACAATGGTGACGTCCGCGCCCGCCGTGCTCCCAGTCACCAACTGCCCCTGCGTATCTCGAGCCACATAGCTGTAGACTGGCATCTGGCTCTACTCCTCCTCCACGTAGATCACCCGCATGATTTCCTCCGCGCTGGTGGTGCCCATAAGCACCTTCTCCAGAGCGCTTTCCTTCATGGTTTGCATACCTTCTTGGCGCGCTTTTTCGCGAATCGCCGATGCAGATTGACGCTGGAGCACCAATTCCCGTAGGGCCTCGGACATCCTCATGACCTCAAACACTCCCGACCGCCCCCGGTAGCCGATCTGGTTGCATTCTCGGCAGCCAACCCCGCGCGCCAGTTGCGTCGACCGCGGCAGTGATTTGCCGTTGCTCTTCATCTGGCTCAACACCTCCGGCGAGGGAGCGTAGTATTCCTTGCAGTTCGGACAGATCTCACGCACCAGCCGTTGGCCTACTACACCTATCACCGAAGAGGAGATAAGGAAGGGCTCTACACCCATATTTGCCAGGCGAACCAGCGCCCCCGCAGCATCATTGGTGTGCAGGGTGCTGAAGACCAAGTGACCCGTGAGTGCGGCCTGAACCGCAATCTCCGCCGTCTCCACGTCTCGTATCTCACCCACCATGATCACATCCGGATCCTGGCGCACCATTGTGCGCAGCCCGCGGGCAAAGGTAACCCCCACTTTGGTGTTCACTTCCGTCTGGGTGATTCCGGGCAGCTGATACTCCACCGGATCCTCAATGGTGAGGATGTTCTTCGTCGGCTCATTGATGCTGGCGAGCGCAGCATAGAGAGTCGTGCTCTTACCCGAGCCGGTGGGTCCTGTCACCAGGATCATCCCATAGGGGCGGGCCAGCAGCCACTCGAATGAATTCTGCTGCTCCGGCAGACAGCCCAGTTGCTCGAAAGAGAAGCGCATCGAACTCTTCTCCAGTACGCGAATAACCACTTTCTCGCCGAAGACGGAGGGCATACTGGAGATGCGCAGGTCATATTCCTTGCCGTGGTGAACCATCGGAATACGCCCGTCCTGGGGCAGCCGGCGCTCCGCAATGTTCAGCCGCGCCATGATCTTCACCCGGGAGATAACCGCCGCCTGGTGACTGCGGGGGATGGTCATCTGATCATAGAGCAGCCCGTCCAGCCGGTAGCGCACCCGCATCTTGTCCTTCTGCGGCTCCAGGTGGATATCACTCGCCCCCGCATTGAACGCCCCTTGCAGCACAGAGTTGACCAACCGCACCACCGGCGCATCCGCCGCCAGAGTCCATAGTTCCTCGGTACTGGGCTCTGCAACAGGCCCTCCATTCTCCGCCCGCGTGGCGTCAATGTCCCTGATCGCCTTCTCCGCGTCCACACGGGAATCGAAGTGTTGGTTGATTGCCGCCAGCAGGTCCCGCTCCATGCTGAGCATGGGGACTACCGGCAGGCCGGTGATGATCTTTAAGTCATCCAGCACTGACAGATTGAGCGGATCAACCATGGCCGCAAAGAGCCGGTCCTCCTCAACCTTCAGGGGCATCACCATGTGTTGCCTGATGAAACTCTGTGGTACCAAATCGAAGACGTCGTGAGGGACATCACATTCGCGTGGGTTGACAAAACTCACACCCAAGGCTCTCGCCAGCATGGGTCCGAGGTCCTTGGGCTGTATGTAGCCCAAAGACACCAGGGTTTCGCCCAAGAAGGAGTTCGTGCGGCGCTGAGCGGTGAGAGCCTCCTCAAGCTGTCGCTCCGTAATGAGGCTCTTCAGCAACAGTGACTGACCGAGAGAGCCCTTATCGACCTCTCCCTCGTCCAGTCCGCTCGGGGATTGCTTTTCAATGGAAGTATCCGTTTGCACCTATCAACCTTCCTTTTGCTTGTTACGCCGATATGCGTAATAAACCGCCTGCTTGTAGAGAGATTCAGCCTAAACAAGCAGCAGCAAACCTTCTATTTATCTGCGAAGTGTATTCGCAAGAATCATGCCACGAACCACCTGTGAACCGTGTCGTGGCAGCGCCCTCTCCTGCCGCCAATCCTCCAACAAACGTATGTCGAAACATCCTGACGCCCTGACGCCTTTTGAGCAAATCTTTCATTCCACACTTATCCACCAAACAGCACGGGAGAATTTATTTTAATGCTTTACTCGTTTTCCAATGTCACATACTCATACAAGCGTACATAAAAAAACGCATCCGCCGGCGTGCGGCGGACACGTCTTTGTCTCATTGGTAGCGGGGGGAGGATTTGAACCTCCGACCTCCGGGTTATGAGCCCGACGAGCTACCTGGCTGCTCCACCCCGCGATCTCGTATCTATTCTATTATAGCAAACCCATATACTTTGTAAAGCTCTCTCGAGCCTCTCATACCAGCCCTGCAAATCTTGTACCTGGCCGGATACAAATAAGTGTTTGTGACTACTGAGGTCGCGCATGAGGGGAGACACATAGACTCTCCCCCTGGGCCGCCCTAGGTCTGCTCTATTGGAAAGAAGAAACTCATGTAAGGACCCCCGCTCTCCCACAAGAAACCAATCCTCTGCAAAGCCATGATACCCATGCGATTAAGCATGCTCTGTGGAAAAACAATAAGTAAGGCGGCCTGCAAGAATGGCTGCCTGATACCAGCGGGCTCGTCAAATCTCATGCCGGCCGTCATACCCGCAATCCTGCTAATAGCAGTACTGACCTTCTATCTGGGCCGTTTCGCCCCAGCCTGGCGGGCGGCCGCGGTCGTTTTCAGTGCCTGTTTGCTGGATCAAGGCGCAAAGGCCTTGGTCATGCGTCAAGAAGCAGCCAGCCACCATTTCTTCGAATATTCCCTGGGAGCGTTGTTGCAGATCCATTACGAGGAAAACCATGCTCTCGGGTTCGGCGGCTCTCCTTCCTCTCTATTACTTACAACCGCCATCTGCGTGAGTTCCCTTCTGATTCTCTACCCGCAACTGGCGCGCAGGGGATATCGCATGTCAACCTTGACCGAACTCGGCTGTGCCTTGATGGTCGGTGGGCTGCTTGGCATCTTACTTGATCGGATTCGCTTGGGCTTTGTCGTGGATTTC
>JABAOF010007605.1_pt1 | contig 22966 bp, 40 predicted proteins | sample 7062171 | NCBI WGS metagenome assembly JABAOF01 (sample SAMN14538628, study PRJNA623070) | marine sediment metagenome | biome: marine biome [ENVO:00000428]; feature: marine pelagic biome [ENVO:01000023]; material: deep marine sediment [ENVO:00002113] | place: India: Gulf of Khambhat ...
TGCCGACGGGCACGGTGCTCTTGGTGACCACGACCTTTTCGGCGTCCATGCAATCGCCGATCGTCTCGGCCACGTCCAGAACGTGCCGCAGGTCGGCCGAGCCATCTTCACCCGGTGGCGTACCGACGGCGATGAAGATGATATCGGACTCCCTCGTCACTTCCGGGATATCGGTGGTAAAAGTCAAGCGGCCGACTGCGACATTCCGTTCTACCAGTGGTTCGAGCCCCGGTAAATAGGGATGTGCCCCTCCTCGAGTGCCCCTATTTTCTCGGCATCGACGTCCCCACAAATGACATCGTTCCCCGTCTCGGCGAGACAGGCGCCGACAACGAGGCCCACGTATCCCGTACCTATGACCCCAACTCGCATAGATCCCGTTCAGCTCTCTAAGTCGTTGATAGTGACACGTTAATAGTTGGCGGGGGGCACCGGCGTGAAGGCCGCATCAGTATAACCCGAATCCGCGCGTCGTCGCAACAATCGTCCCCTCTCACCGATCCTCAAACGCCAGTAGATCGGCCAGCGATTGGCGAAGGTCGATCTCGGGTGCCCAGTCCGTAGCGGCCTTCAGTCGCGCACAGCTGCCGACCAGCTCCGGGATGTCGACGCTTCGCGCTCGCCCCTCATCCACCTCGACCCGAACTCTCACCGCGGCTATCTCCGCCAGCCTTTCCAGTAATGAACCCACCGCAAAGCTCCGCCCGGAGCAGACGTTGTACACCCGCCCCGCTTCACCCCGTTCGCTCAGCGCGATATAAGCCCGCACCACGTCCCTGACGTCGGTAAAGTCCCGGCGCACATCGGGATTCCCAACCCGAACGGTGCCCTCGCCTCCCGCTCGCCGTATCTCGGCGATCTGAGCCGCCAGCTGGGCGGCGACGAACGACGGCCGCTGACCCGGGCCCGTGTGGTTGAAGCTGCGCGTCACCACGACCGGAAGCCGCTGGGCTCGAAAGAACTGCAGCCCGAGTGCCTCCTGTGTCAGCTTGGAGACCGCGTACGGCGTGAGCGGTTCGAGCGGACACTCCTCGGTCAACGGGCGGTAACGGGCAGCGGCGGCTCCGTAAACCTCTGCAGACCCCGAGATCAAGACACGCGGAGCCGTCTCGATGTCGCCGTACGCTGTGGCCAGCTCGTGCAGCAGGTAGAGCGTGCCGAGAGCGTTGACGCGTAGCGACGCCACCGGCTCCTCGATCGACTGAGCCACCGAGGAGAGCGCCGCCAGGTGAAAGACTCGCTCGGGCCGCTCACTCTCCACCAGTTCCCGAACCGAAGCCGGCCGCTCGAGATCGAATTCCCGCCAGCTCACGCGCTCGGCCTCGGCCGCCGTCAGGGTGGTCAGGCACGCCGGCAGATCCTTCACCGCCCCCACGACCCGTTCACCCCGCCGAAGCAGCTCCGCGACCAGGTGCTGGCCAACGAAGCCGTCGGCACCGGTAACCAGGTGGGTCGTCACCCCTTGACTGGGCCCGTCGAGCCCGACCCTAATCGCTCCAGGTCCGCCGTCACCATCAGCTTCACGAGCCCATCGAAATCGACCTCGGCCTCCCAGCCCAGCTCGCGCCGGGCCCGCCCCGGATCGGCGATCAGATCCTCGACCTCCGCCGGCCGCATGAAACGTTCATCCTGGACCACATGCTCACGCCAATCGAGATCGAGCTGACCAAACGCCCGTTCGACCAGGTCACGGACGCTGTGCTGAACGCCGGTTCCGATCACGTAATCGCGCGGCTCGTCCTGTTGCAGCATCTGCCACATCGCACGGACGTAGTCTCCGGCGAACCCCCAATCTCTACGAGCTTCGAGGTTGCCCATCCGCAGCTCGCGAGCCTGACCTAGTTTGATCTGTGCCGCTCCGTGCGTGACTTTCCGAGTCACGAACTCCAGACCTCGGCGCGGCGATTCGTGGTTGAACAAGATGCCGCTGACGGCGAACAGCCCGTAGCTCTCGCGATAGTTCACCGTGATCCAGTGGCCGTACACCTTGGCGACGCCGTAGGGCGAGCGCGGGTGGAACGGTGTCGCCTCGTTCTGCGGCTTGTCCTCTGGCCGAGTGATCAGGCCAAACATCTCAGAACTCGATGCCTGATAAAAACGCGCCTCCGGCCTGACGCGGTGCACCGCCTCCAGCATTCGCATCACGCCGAGCGCCGTCGCCTCGCCGGTCAAGACCGGCTGCTCCCACGAGGTGGGCACGAACGACTGCGCGGCCAGGTTGTACACCTCGTCGGGCTCGGCCTCCGCCACCGCGCTCAACAACGAATTTTGATCGAGGAGGTCGCCGGAGAGGAAGGTGATCCGGTCCTGAATGTGGCTAATCCGCTCGAAATTCAGCGTCGAGGATCGGCGATACAGGCCGAACACCTCGTACCCCTTCTCGAGCAGGAAGTCGGCGAGGTACGATCCATCCTGGCCCGTGATCCCCGTCACCAGAGCGCGCTTACCCATCCTTCGAGCCCCCAGCGACCGTCACCGGCCCGTCGCCGCCACGGCGACCGAGCGCGCTGCCGACAAGCGCCGCAAGACGTTTCTCGTATCGACTATCGGCAGTCCCGAATCGCGAATCAGATCGTAGTCGATCTCGCTGTGATCCGTTACAATGACAATCAGGTCCGCGTCCGCCAACAGCTCGGTCGTCAACGGTACCGATTCCATCTCGGCACCTTCGTGTCGCAACGAAGGCACGAGAGGGTCGTGGTAGCTGACCCGTGCCCCTTTCCCCATGAGCAGTTGTATGATATCGAGAGCCGGAGACTCCCGAGTGTCGTCTGTGTCGCGCTTGTACGCCACGCCTACAACGACGACGTGGGAACCTTTGACCGGCTTGTCGTGCCGGTTGAGAAGGTCCGACGCCTTCTCCACCACGTAGCGAGGCATCTCCGCGTTGATCTCGCTCGCCAGCTCCACCAGTCGCGTCTTGTAGTCCAGCGTCTTCATCTTCCAGGACAGGTAGTGCGGATCAACCGGGATGCAGTGGCCGCCCAAACCCGGTCCAGGGGTGAACTTCATGAAGCCGAACGGCTTGGTCGCCGCGGCCTCGATCACCTCCCAGACGTCGACGCCCAACTTGTCGCACACGACGGCCATCTCGTTGGCCAGGGCGATGTTGACCGAGCGAAAGGTGTTTTCGAGCAGTTTGGTCAGCTCTGCCGCCTCGGTGCTCGACACGACAACCACATTCTCGATGATCGTCGAATAAAGGGCACGAGCCGCCTCGGAACAGGCGGGTGTGATCCCCCCGACCACCTTCGGCGTATTTCGGATCTTCCAGACGGGATTGCTGGGATCCACCCGTTCGGGGCTGAAAGCGAGAAAGAAGTCGGCTCCGATCTTCAGTCGACCGCCCCCGGCCAGCGCCGGGAGCAGCAACTCTCGCGTGGTCCCTGGATAGGTCGTGGATTCGAGGACAACGAGCTGTCCCTTGCGAATCGTCTCGCTCAGCGACTCGGTGACCGACATGATGTAAGAGACATCGGGATCACCTGTCTTGTTCAGCGGCGTCGGGACGCAGATGCAGATCGCGTCCGCGTCGCCCAGCAGGTCATAGTCCAGTGTAGCCTTCAAGTGGCCGCTCTCCACGACCGGCGCAAGTTTCTCGCTTGGAACGTCCCGCACATAAGACTCCCCACGGTTCGCCGCAGCGACCTTGTGGGCCGCGACCTCGAACCCCAGGACCGAGAAGCCCGCCTCGGCGAACTGAACCGCCAGCGGCAGGCCGACATATCCCAGGCCCACGATGCCGATACGAGCGTCCCGCGCCTCCACTTTTTGCATCAGCGACCGATATTTATCTCCCAATGCTCAACCTCCCATGGTCGCAGCAAGCTGCGCTGCGTAATACGTGATGATCAGGTCTGCCCCAGCCCGCCGGATCGACAGCATCGACTCCATCAGTACGCGCTCCTCATCGATCCAGCCGCGCTCCGCCGCCGCTTTTACCATGCTGTACTCACCGGACACATGATACGCCGCCACCGGATACCCTGTCTCGCGCTTCACCCGGCTGATGATGTCCAGATACGGAAGGGCGGGTTTGACCATGATGATGTCGGCGCCCTCGTCGATATCCAGCCGCGCCTCCCGCAGCCCCTCGTCGGCGTTGGCCGGATCCATCTGGTAGCCGCGGCGATCGCCGAACTGCGGTGCCGAGTCCGCCGCCTCGCGAAACGGGCCATAAAAAGCGGACGCGTACTTTACCGCATACGACATGATCGGTAGGTGCGAGAACCCCGAATCATCGAGACTTCTGCGAATGGCCGCCACACGACCGTCCATCATGTCACTCGGCGCTACGATGTCCGCGCCCGCCCGCGCGTGGGACAGCGCGCTCCGGGCGAGGAGCTCGAGCGTGGCATCGTTGTCCACTTCACCCTCGGGCGTCAGCAAGCCGCAGTGCCCATGGTCCGTATACTCACACAGGCACACATCCGTCACGACGATCAGCTCTTTCGTTTGTTCTTTGATCGCCTGCACCGCCCGCTGCACGATCCCGTCCGACGCGTAGGCGCCGCTCCCCTGCGCATCTTTCCACGCGGGGATCCCGAAAAGCAGCACCGCACCCACGCCCAAGTCCTCCAGACGCGCCGCCTCAGCCGCCGTCGCTTCCACCGATAGCTGCTCGACACCGGGCATCGCGGCCACGGGGTGGCGGCCCTTCTCGTGAGTCACGAACAGCGGTGCGATCAGATCGTCGGGGGCCACCGATGTCTCGCGCACCAAAGCTCGCAAGCGGGCGGTTCGCCGCAACCGCCGCGCCCGGTAGACCGGGAACCGCGCCATCAGCCCGTCTCCTCGCCAACCGCGAAGTACTCGCGAATCGCTGTCAACATCCCCTCCACCGTATACTCGTTCGCCTCCACGTCGACCCGCAGCCCCGCTGACCGCGCCGCCGCGGCGGTGATCGGGCCAATGACCGCCACCCGCGCCGAGCCCATATCGGCGCCTGCTCGGGCCACGAACTGCCGCACGGTCGAGGCCGAAGTGAACGTGACCAGGTCCAGCTCTCCGCGGTCGAGGGCGGCGCGCAACCCGGCTATCCCTTCCAGGTCCGGCCCCGTCTCGTAGGCCACGACCTCCTCGACCGCCGCGCCCGCAGCGCGCAGCCGCAGGGGCAGCACCTTTCGCGCCTCGGCCGCCCGCGGCAGCAGTATCTTGCGGCCCGCCAGGTCGTAGCCTCCGGCCAGGGCGTCGGCTACCGCCTCGGCCACGTACTCTTCGGGCACCAGCTCCGCCTCGATGCCGCGCGCCCGCAGCGCCTCCGCGGTGGCGGGACCGATGGCAGCAACCCGCAGTCGCTGCGGCCAGCGCCCCACGGTCCCGGCGGCCTCGAGCTCACGCCAGAATCGCGCCACGCCGTTNNAAGCGTCGCGCCGCCTCCCCGGGCCTCCAGTTCGCGCCAGAATCGCGCCACGCCGTTGGCGCTGGTGAACACGATCCAGTCGAAGCCCCCCAGACCCTCAACGGCCCGCCTCAGCGGCTCCGGATCCGCCGGTCCCTCGATGCGAATGGTCGGGAGGCTGACCGCCTCCGCCCCCAGCGCTCGCAGACCCTGTAGGAACTCCTCGGCCTGCGCCGCCGGGCGTGTGACGGCGATCCGCAGGCCTCGCAACGGCCGGCTGCCGACGCTCAACCCGATCTATGCCCTCCGATCGCCCCAACTCGTTTCGCTACACGGAAGTTGTGATTAGCCGTTCAATATGCGCTCAGGCGGCTCGGGCAGCAACAAAGCGAAGCGCCGCCCTTTCCCGGCGCCCGTCCTGCGCCCCCGGATCCCCTTTTCCGACCCGCCCGGGCCCGGGCGTCCCGAGCCGGGCCTGGAGGCCGCCTGAAACCGTGGCCGTGGGCGCTTATTGCCCGACGCCCCATCCACCCGCATATTTCTCCCTCCACGAGGCTTGTGTCGCCGGTAACATCGGTAGGTGCTCGCACCGCCCAGGAAAGGAGCTGTTTTATGGCGAGCTTTGTAAGCGCGAACCTCGGCCACGAGGTGTCCGGCAACTTCGTGGTCTTCAAGCTGGACGCGAAACTGCGCTTCGAGCCCAAGGAGGTCGGGCACCGCTGGCTCTTCCAGATCGAGTTCATGGAGGAGGATCCGCTCTCCGACGACCGCCTTTCGCCAATCCCCGCCTCCGAACAGTTCGGACAGCCCGACGCCTCGAAGAAGCGGCACTATTTCATACCGTCCCAGGCGGAGGCGGAGCTCTCGTTCGAGGAAGAGTTTCCCAAGCATCTCGTGGACACCGAGTGGGGCAAGGAGGAGGTTTACGCGAATCTCCAAGTTATCCCCGTGGGGAGGCCTGAGGGCTTCGTCGCCGCACAAACGCGGACGAACACGACCAAAGTCGACGTTTGATCAGGACCGGGCCTGCGCTCTCGAGCACAGTGTAGTTCCCGGCGCTTCGAGTTTCGTTGCACCTACGATGTAGAACGGCCGACCGGAATCTGGCATCGTCACCAGCTCGGTCGGCCGATCTTTCTCCCCCGACCGGCCCTTCCAGGAGCGGACGGCCTCGTCGCCCGGCAACGGACCGTCGCACTGCAACGGCGCGACCTCAGGGGGCCTTCTGCACCCGTCCCGACTTGATGCAGCGGCTACACACACGAACGCGACGCACCGCCCCGCCCTCCAGAATCCTCACCGCCTGCAAGTTGGGCAACCAGCGTCGCTTGGTCTTGTTGTTGGCGTGGCTGACGTTATGGCCCACTGCGGGGCTTTTTCCACACACATAGCAAACGCGCGCCATCGAAGTTCCTTCGTATTGCTTTTTGCTTTACCGCTTCGCCTTCGCCTTACGCGCCGGGGCTGCGGGAGGCCGCGCTTGGAATCACGAAGTCAAGGGAATCGACCAAGAAGAAAGTCGCGCGACCCTGCAGCCGATCTCGCTTGTCGGGGTCGAAAAAGCCGCGCTGGCGATAGACGTCGATCAGCGAATCGTTGAGCGCGAACACTTGCCCGGCGATCACCAACAGGTCACCCGGCACTACGGAGACTCCCGACTCCACGACCAGCCGGTCGAGGATCAGCGGATAGCCCGCAACCTCACCCACGTTCACGGTGATCGCCGCCCGGCCGATCTGCTCGACGACGGTCACCGGTGAAACGAGCACCCGCTGACGGGAGAATCGCGTGGGATCTTTCACGAACGTCGTATCGGCCACCCGAAGCACGGCGACCGCCGAGTCCGGGACACTGGCAACGCTCGACCTAAGTGCGGAGGACTCGGCGTACAGCCAGTACATGAAGCCCGCCACCAGGATCGTCGCCGCCGTCATCCACGGCCAGGTCCGAGTAGTCAGTATGTTTGCCATGGGCACGCCCTCTCACACCGCAGTTGCTAGTCGACCAGCTGTACTAGGGCGATCTCTGCGCCATCGCCGTCGCGCCGCCCGATCTTCAAGACCCGCATGTAGCCGCCTTCTCGGTCCGCGTAACGCGGCCCCAGGGTATCGAAGAGTTTCTGCAGCGCTTCCTTGTCGCGAATCGTCCGCGCCGCCTGGCGACGCGCGTGCAAATCGCCACGTCGGGCCAGCGTGATCAGGCGTTCCGCAAACGGCCGAAGCTCCTTTGCCTTGGCCGTTGTCGTCCTGATCCGCTCGTGCCGGAACAGGCTGGTCGCCATGTTCGACAACATGGCGCTCCGATGACTCGCCGTCCGACCGAGCTGTCGCCCTTTCCTTCTATGCCTCACGAACTCGCCCCCTCCAAACGACGTCCAACCGTATTCGCTACCCGCTCTCGCCATCCCCGCTTTCACTCAGCAGGAACAGCTCTCCATCTTCACCCTCTTCGAACTTCATGCCGAACCGCAGCCCGTGGTTCGACAACAGATCTTCGACTTCCTGCAACGACTTCCGCCCGAAGTTCTCAATCTGCAGAATCTCATCTTCGCTACGCCGCGCGATGTCTCCCAGCGTGCGGATATTCCCCTTCTCCAACGTGTGGCGCGAGCGTACGGAAATGTCGAACTCTTCCAGCGGCCGGTTCACCAAGTCTTTGACCTTCTCGCTCACCGGCACCCGCTGCAACTCGGGCCGCGCCTCTTCACCGTTACCGCCCCCGAAGCGCCGCAGGTACTCGAGGTGCTTCGCCATCAGTTCGGCGGCATAGGCAACCGCCTCTTCCGGCTTCATCGCGCCGTTCGTCTCGACCGTAAGCGTGAGCCGGTCAAAGTCGGTCCGCTGGCCGACGCGTGTCTCTTCGACGTTGAAGTTCGCTCGCAGCACCGGGCTGTAGATCGAGTCGATCACGATCAGGTCGACGGGATCGTCCTTGCGCCGCGCGTGCTGATCCGAGAGCACGAAGCCCCGGCCCCGGTTGATCCAGAACTCCATACGCAACGGCTTGTCTTCGGGCAACTCTTCCTGAAGGGTGAACAGAAGGTGGTCCCGGTTGATGATATCGACCTTTGGGTTCGGGGTGATATCGCGGGCCGTCACCACGCCCGGCTTGTGCACCGCCAGCTCGAGCTTGGCTTCGTCCTCGCCGCCCACCACCCGCAGCACGAGTCCTTTTAGACGCTGGATGATCTCGTGCACGTCCTCGACCACCCCTCCCATCGTTTGGTGCTCGTGCACCACTCCACTGGCTCGGAACGCCCATACCGCCCAGCCGGGCAGCGACGAGAGCATGATCCGCCGCGTGGCGTTGCCCAGCGTCTGGCCGTAACCCCGCTCCAGCGGCTGAATCAGAAACTCCGCCCTGCGGCCGTCATCCGTCTGCTCGGTGATCTCGAGCCGCTCGGGCAGAACCCAGCCCCGTAGGTCAATATGCACTGTCTCGGCCTCCTCTGTGCGGACAGCGGGCGGACGCGTTCCCACGCACGGGTCGCGTCCCCAGCATCCGCCGTTCTTTTACGTCGTCTCTATTTGGAGTACAGCTCGACGATCAATTGCTCCTGCACGGCCAGGGGAATGTCTGCCCGGCTCGGCTTCTCCACCATGTGTCCTGATAACTTCTTGTAGTCCGCGGCCAGCCAGCCCAATAGACCATCGCCGCCGCGCGACTCCACCGACTCCAGCACCACCGGGATCTCGCGGGCGGCCGCCTTCACACTTATCTGCATGCCCGGCTTCACCACGAAGCTCGGGATGTCGACGATTCGGCCGTCTACGAGGATGTGGCGGTGCCGGACGAGCTGGCGCGCGGCTTTGCGTGAGGGCGCGAAGCCCAGCCGATAGACGATGTTGTCCAGCCGCGTCTCCAGGGCCACGATCAGGTTGTCACCGGTGATGCCCCCTTCGCGCGACGCTTGCTTGAACAGTTTTCGAAACTGCGCTTCGTGAAGCCCGTAGATCCGACGCACCTTCTGTTTCTCACGCAGCTGCACCGCGTAGTCCGAGACCCGGCGGCGCCGCGCCCTCGCCGCGCCGTGTTGGCCGGGGGGATAGTTGCGCCGCTCGATGGCGCACTTTTCCGTATGGCACCGCTTGCCTTTGAGAAAGAGCTTCTGACTCTCGCGTCGGCAAAGCCTGCAAACCGGTCCTGTATATCTCGCCATTTATCCGCTTCTAATTTCTTTGATCCAGCTCGCGCCCCGGGCCCACAGCTAAACGCGCCGCTTCTTCGGCGGCCGGCAGCCGTTGTGAGGGATCGGGGTGACGTCTCTGATTGAGCGAATCTGCAAACCGGACGCCTGCAGCGCCTGGATCGCCGACTCACGGCCCGAGCCCGGACCCTGCACCCGCACATGCACGCGCTTCATCCCCAGGCTCAGCGCTTCCCGCGCCGCCTGCTCCGCCGCAACCGTCGCGGCGAACGGCGTGGACTTCTTGGAGCCCTTGAAGCCCGACTTGCCGGGGGTGCCCCAGACCACGGTGTTCCCGTCCATGTCGGTGATCGTGATGATGGTGTTGTTGAAGGTCGCCTTGATGTAGGCGATCCCCTCCGCAGCCACATCTTTCTTCTTTGCTCCAGAGCTCTTCTTCTTCGGTGGCATCGCTGCTCAACTCCTCCTTGGCTCGGTCGCCGTCTCGATTCTCCGACGCTACTTGCGCGGCGCCTTCTTCTTCCCCGCGATCGCCCGCCGCGGCCCTTTCCGGGTCCGGGCGTTCGTGTGCGTCCGCTGGCCGCGCACCGGCAGGCCGCGGCGGTGCCGCGTGCCACGATAGCTGCCGATATCCATCAACCGTTTGATGTTCATCGAGATCTCGGTTCGCAGCGCACCCTCCACCTTGAACTCGCTCTCGATCACCCGCCGCATCTTGCTCAGGTCCTCGTCNNNGGGCCGATCCCGTAGATGTAGGTCAGAGCCACTTCCACCCGCTTCTGATTGGGCAAATCGACGCCCGCGATTCGTACCATGGGACTAGCCCTGCCGCTGTTTGTGTCTGGGGTTGCGCTTGCAGATCACCCGCACGACGCCACGACGCCGGACCAACTTGCAGTGTTCGCAAATCCGCTTAACGCTAGATCTTACCTTCACTTCTGCGAATCTCCCAAATTTTCGGGGCCAACCTTAAAAGATATCCCCACCACCCCGAATTTCAATGGCCCGCGCCCCTCTGGCCCCTCTCCTCTCACACCGCCAAACAACCGTTCCCCCCTCACTTGTAGCGGTAGGTTATCCGGCCCCGGGTCAAATCGTACGGCGACAGCTCCACCTGGACCTTGTCTCCCGGCAGGATTCGGATGTAGTGCATGCGAATCTTCCCCGATATGTGGGCTGTGATCTCGTGCCCGTTCTCGAGCTCAACCCGAAACATCGCGTTCGGCAGCGCCTCGACCACCGTCCCCGTCATCTGAATCGAATCTTCCTTCGCCACCGCTCAACCCGCCCTTTTCGACGGCACCACGGTCAAGACGCGAGGACCGTCCGCAGTGATCGCCACCGTGTGCTCGAAATGCGCCGATACTTTGCCATCCACCGTCACCACAGTCCACCCGTCACCCAGGGTCTCGATGTCGCGCGTCCCCAAATTGAACATCGGCTCGATCGCCAGGACCAGTCCCGGCTGCAGCCGCAAACCCTCACCCGGCCGCCCGTAGTTCGGCACCTGCGGCTCTTCATGGGGCCGCGTGCCGATTCCGTGACCGGTTAGCGTTTGCGGCACGCCACAGCCGGCGGCCATGCCGATCTTCTCTATCGCCGCGCTGATGTCGCCGACATGCGAACCCGGCCGTGCCGCGTCGACGCCGTGCCGCAGAGCCTCCTGGGTTACCTTCAAGAGCCGCGCAACCCTGGGCTCTACCGTACCCACCGGATAGGTCACCGCCCCATCGCCATAGTACCCCTTGTAGCACACGCCGACATCGATGCTGACCACGTCGCCCTCTTTCAGGACCCGCTGCGGCGACGGGATACCGTGCACGACCTCGTGATTAATGCTGGTGCACAACGTCGCCGGGAAGTCATAGAGTCCCTTGAACGCCGGCGTCGCACCGTCGTAGCCCAGAATGCGCTCCTCCGCCCATTCGTCCAGCTCGCCCGTGCTGACCCCCGGCCCAACGTGTTCGGCGATTTGATCCAGCACCTCAGCGACGATCTCGCAGGCTCGCGCGATCAGCTCGATTTCCTCGTCCGTCTTCAGCCTGATCAAGAGCAACCCAACAGGTTGAACAGTTTCTCCTGCACCTCCTCGACCGTCCCCACCGCATTCAGCTCGCGCAGCAGGTCCGTGTCTCCGCCGTACCAGTCGAGTAAGGCCTCCGTGTTCTCGCGATAGACGCGCAAACGAGTCCGGACCGTTTCCGGGCGGTCGTCGTCGCGCAGCTCTAACCGGCCACCGCAGGCGGCACAACTGCCAGCGCTGTCGCCCTGCCTCTCGCTCCCCGAGCTGTACACCGCCCCGCAGTCGCCGCACACCCGTCGCGCGGTCAACCGCTGTACCAGCTCCTCCTCCGGCACGGCGAAGTAGACCACCGCGTCCAGCGCCGAGCCCCGCGCCTCTAACAACGATTCGAGGCCCTCGGCCTGAGCGATCGTGCGCGGAAAGCCGTCCAAAATGAAGCCCGCCCGGGCTTCCGGCGACGCGAGCGCCTCGCGCACCAGGCCCAGCACCACCTCATCGGACACGAGCTCGCCCCGGTCCATGATGCGCTTCGCTTCCCGTCCCAGCGGCGTATCGTGACGAACCGCGTCGCGCAGGATGTCGCCGGTCGCGAACTTCGGAATGCCGCAACGCTCGGACAACAGATCCCCCTGGGTGCCTTTTCCAGCTCCAGGGGGTCCGAGCAAGACGACGTTCACGCTCCCGCAGCTCACGAAGGATTGATAACGACCGCGCGGCTCACATATACCGCTGGCGCCCGCGGTACTTCACCCGACCCTTCTTCATGAAACCTTCGTAGTGTCGTAGCAACAGGTGCTGCTGCATCTGCTGGACCGTGTCCAGCGCCACGCCAACCACGATCAGCAAAGCCGTACCACCAAAGAAGAAGAGCTGGATGTCGAACCAGGCGAAGATCAGGAAAGGCACCAGCGCGATCGCCGCCAGGAACAACGAACCCGGCAGGGTGATTCGCGACAGCACGTAATCGATGTATTCCGCCGTACGCGCCCCGGGCTTAACGCCCGGAACGAACGCGCCCTGCTTGTTGAGGTTCTCCGCCAGATCCACCGGATTGAATATGATCGCCGTGTAAAAATAGGTGAAAAAGACAATCAGGATCGCATAGGTGATGTAGTAGAGCGCGTTGCCCGGCTGGAACAGCTCGGACAGCGCTGCGAGGATCCGCACGTTCGAGAACGAAGCGATCGTGCCGGGAACGACGATGATCGACTGGGCGAAGATGATCGGCATCACGCCGGCCGAGTTGACCCGCAACGGGATGAACGACTTCTGGCCCTCGCGGATCCGTCCCCGCCCCACCACCTTCCGCGGTATCTGCACCGGGATCTTGCGCGCCGCCATCGTCACCGCCACCGTCCCGGCGATCACCGCCACCATCACCGCCAGCAGCGCCACGAGCTTGAACGCGCTGATCGTACCCACCGACAGCGCCTCGAAGGTACGGGCTACGGCGTTGGGGAAGCCTTCCAGAATCGAGAAGAAGATCAGCAGCGACATGCCGTTGCCGATGCCGCGCTCGGTGATCTGCTCGCCCAGCCACATGATGAAGACGCCGCCGGTGGTGAGCGCCAGCACCGTGAGCAACCGGAACATCCAGCCCGGGGCGGGGACGATCGGGCTCTGCACACCGGTCTGGCTCTCCAGGAAGATCGCGTAGCCGTAGCCCTGCAGGATGCACAGACCCACGGTCGTGTAACGCGTCCACTGGTTCAGCCGCTTGCGCCCCTCTTCCCCTTCCTTCTGCATCTTCTCGATGGTGGGGAAGACCGCGGCGAGCAGCTGGAACATGATGCTGGCGGAGATGTACGGCATGATCCCCAGCGCGAGAACGGTCGCCCGGGATAGGCCGCCACCCACGAACATGTCGTAGATGCCGAAGAGTGTCCCAGCACCCTGGTTCCGGATGAAATCGGCGAGCACCTGCACGTCTACGCCGGGAGTGGCAATGTGCGCGCCGGCGCGATAGATCGCGAGACAGAGAAGCGTGAAGAGGAGTTTTTCTTTCAGCTCCGGAACGGCAAACAGGTTTGGAATGCGGGGAACCGTCATCCGCCTACGCCTCGATCCTCCCGCCCGCCTGTTCGATCTTCTTGCGCGCGCTTCGGGAAACGGCGCACCCCTGGATCACGTAGGGGCGGGTCGCGTCTCCTTGCGCCAGAATCTTGATGGGTCCGTCGGCCCGTCCCACGAGGCCATGCTCCACCAGCACCACCGGCGTGATCGCCTCCGTCGGTATCTTCGCCAGGTCCCTGAGGTTGACCACCTGCGCCGGGACTCGGAACGGATTCGTGAACCCGCGCTTCGGCACCCGCCGCGTGAGCGGCATCTGGCCACCCTCGAAGCCGAGTCCCACGTTGCCGCTAGCGCGGGAACGCTGGCCCTTGTGACCGCGTCCTGCCGTCTTGCCGAGGCCCGAACCCGGCCCGCGGCCCTTCCGCTTCGGCTGGCGATGTGCGCCCTGCGGTGCTGGGAGATTGTGCAATCCGAGCGTTTCCTGCTTCGCCATCACGCCTCCTCGGGGGACACACGAACCAGGTGCCGCACCTTGTGGAGCATCCCCCGCATGGAGGGGTTATCTGCGACAACCACCTCATCTTGATAGTGCTTCAGACCCAGGGCCCGCAGGGTACGACGGTAAGTCTCGGCACGCCCGATCCCCGAGCGCACCTGCCGAACCCGGAGTTTCTCCGCCGTCGACCGAGTGGCCTCCGCCTCGGGCCTCACGACCTTGGAGGGGGCCGTCTTCTTGACGGTCCGCTTCTTGGCCGTGGTCTTCTTCTTCTTCGCCGCGGTCTTCCGACGGGTCGTCGTGCCGGGCGCCTTCTTAGGCATTCGACACTCCCTGCCGCGGTCGGTAGTCGATCTCTGCCGGATCGGAACCTCGCTCGCGGACCACCTGATCCAGCGTCACCAGTCGCGTGAGGCCGTCCATGGTCGCCCACACCATGTTGAGGGGGTTGGGGGAACCCAGCGACTTGGTCAGGATGTCGGTTATACCCGCGCATTCCAGAACAGCGCGCACCGGTCCGCCAGCGATGATCCCTGTACCGGATGACGCCGGCTTGAGCAAGACGCGTCCTGCACCGTGGGTGCCAATGATCTCATGCGGAATCGTAGTTCCCTCTCTCGGAACCTCCCGCATGCCCCGCCTGGCTGCCTCTACGGCCTTGCGCACCGCCTCGGACACCTCATTGGCCTTACCCATCCCGACGCCGACTCGGCCGCTGCCGTCTCCCACCGCTGCGAGCGCGTTGAACGAGAAGCGTCGCCCACCTTTGACGACCTTCGCCACCCGGTTGATGTTGATGACGTTCTCAATGTACTCCGAGTCGCGCTCGCGGCGCGGACTCCGTTCTCTGTCCTGGGCCATCGCGTTAGAACTCCAATCCGCCGTCGCGCGCGCCCTCGGCCACCGCTCTCACTCGACCATGGTACGGGTAGCCGCCCCGGTCGAACACGACGCGCGTTATTCCTTTCTCTTTGGCGCCCGCAGCGAGCAGCTGGCCGACGCCGAACGCCGCCCCGACCTTGCCGGCTCGCTCAGGAGCAAAACCCTTGGCGCGGTCGCTTGCAGCCGCCAGTGTCACGCCCCGCTCGTCATCCACGAGCTGAGCATACGTGTGCTTCAGTGAGCGATAGACCACCAACCGCGGCCGTGCCGCGGTGCCGGTGACGCTCCGTCTCACGCGTAGATGGCGGCGGTATCGGCGCTCAGGCCGCGTCTTCGGATTACGAATGGGCCTCATGCCTTGGCTCCCGTCTTTCCAGCCTTCCGCCGCACATGCTCACCGACGTAGCGAATCCCCTTGCCTTTATACGGCTCCGGCGGACGTACCCTGCGCAGCTCGGCAGCTACTTGACCCACCAACTCCTTGTCGATCCCCTCCACCTTGACGAGGGTGGGGTTCTCAACGGAGATCGTCACGCTCTCCGGCGACTGGTACTCCACCGGATGTGAGTAGCCGACTATGAGGCGCACGCCACCCGGGCACGACTCAGCCTTGTAGCCGACGCCGTGAATCTCGAGCTGTCGAGTGAAGCCCGTCGTCACTCCCTCCACCATGTTGCGGAGCAACGCACGGGTGAGGCCGTGGAGGGCCTTATGCCGACTCGTGTCTGACGGGCGTTCGACACTGACTTCGTCGTTCTCGACCTTCACTTGCATCTCGGCGGGGACGGTGCGCCGTAGCTCACCTTTGGGGCCGTTCACGGTGACCTGGTACCCGTCCACCACCACGCTAACACCCTTTGGGATCACCACCGGCTTCTTGCCAACACGTGACATGTTCGTCCCCTACCAAAGCACGGCAACGACTTCGCCGCCCACGCGGGCGCGGCGTGCGTCGCGGTCGCTCATGACGCCGCGTGGCGTAGAGAGAATCGCCATCCCGAGACCGTTCTTCACACGGGGGATCTCCCGCGCCCTGACGTACCGGCGCAGCCCCGGCTTCGAGACGCGCTGGAGCTCATGGATCACCGACGTCTCGCCGTGATACTTCAGATAGATCCGCAACAGGCCATGCCGACCGTCATCCAGCACGGCGTAGTCCTGAATGTAGTGGTTGTCACGCAGCAGGCGCGCGATCTCGACCTTGAACTTCGAAACCGGTATGTCAACCCGCCGATGGCCCGCCTGGCAGGCGTTCCGAATGCGGGTCAGCATATCGGCGACGGGATCAGTCATCTCACCAACTCGCCTTCCGCACTCCGGGGATCTCCCCCCGAAGCGCCAGTTCCCTGAAGCAGATGCGGCAAACGCCGAACCTCCGGATATAGGCGCGGGCGCGCCCACAGCGCTGGCACCGACTGTATCGGCGCACCCCGTACTTCGGCTTCCGCTTGGCCTTCTCGATGAGGCACGATTTCGCCATACAGCTGCGCTCCCCTATCCGATGTGCACCGGTGTGTGTCCGCGGAACGGCATCCCCATTTCTCGGAGGAGCGCCATTCCCACGTCATCGCGACCGGCTGTGGTGACGAACGTGATGTCCATCCCGTGGATCTTCTCGACCTTGTCGTAGTCAATCTCGGGGAAGACCATCTGCTCACGGATGCCCACCGTGAAGTTCCCATGCCCATCAAAGGAACTCGTCGAAAACCCCCGGAAGTCGCGGATCCGTGGCACCGCAATGTTGATGAAGCGGTCGAGGAACTCGTACATCCGCGCGCCCCGAATGGTGACGCGCACACCCACTGGCATGCCGGCGCGGAGGGAGAAATTCGATATGGCCTTCCTGGCCCGAGTCACCACCGGCCGCTGCCCCGTGACAGCAGCGATCCCTCCGATCACGGCATCCATCACCTTCGGATTCCGTGGTGCTTCCCCCAGACCCACGTTCACCACGACCTTGGCCAACCGCGGTAGCTCGTGTGGGTTCCGGAACCCGAATTCCTCCATGAGCTTCGGTCGCACTCGTGTCTCGTAGTGATCCCGCAGCCGCGGCCTTGGTGCCGGCGGCGTCTGCGGGGGCTGCGGTTCGGTGTTTGCCTGCGTCATGCCGCTTGCCTCACCGTGACCTCGGGATCGGCTGGCCCGACTTCCTGCTCAGGCGTTCAACCGTTCCGTCCTTGTCCTTCTTCCGTCGCACGCGCGTAGGCTCGCCCGACTTGGGATCCAGCAGCATCACGTTGGACAGGTGAATGGGTGCCGGGAACTTGATGATGCCACCCTCTTGGGTCTGGGTTGCCCGACGATGCTTCGTGACGACGTTCACGCCGTCCACCACGACCTGGCTTGCCTTGGGCAACACGCGGATGACGGTTCCCTCAGACCCACGATCATCGCCGCGGATTACGCGGACCCTGTCACCCTTGGCGATGTGCGTCTTGTGTCGTCGCGGTTTCGTCTGCCGCACGCGCTTGGACTTCTTGTACACTAGCGGCTTCATTTACAGCACCTCCGGCGCCAGCGAGACGATCTTCATGAATCGCTTCTCCCGTAACTCGCGCCCGACAGGCCCAAATATTCTGGTCGCGCGTGGCTCCCCAGCATCGGTGATGAGCACCGCGGCGTTCTCATCGAACCGGATGTAACTGCCGTCGCGCCGCCGCGTCTCCTTGGCGGTCCGAACGACCACGGCCTTCGTGACGTCACCCTTCTTCACCTGCCCCGCCGGCAACGCGTCCTTGATAGTCACGACGACCACATCACCCACACCCGCATACCGCCGCTTGCTACCACCCAGCACGCGGATCACCAGCGCCCGCCGGGCGCCGGAGTTGTCCGCAATCTTGAGGATCGATTCTTGCTGAACCACGACGGCCCTCGCCTACTCAGCCCGCGTCACGATTTCGACTACGCACCAGCGCTTGGTCTTCGAGAGCGGTCTGGTCTCCCTGATGCGCACCGTATCTCCGACCTTCGCACCATGCTCATCGTGGGCCTTCACCCGCTTCGTCCGGGTGATCCGCTTGCCGTACAAGGCGTGTGCGAACTGTCGGGTCAGCGACACGACCACCGTCTTCGCCATCCTGTCGCTGACGACCACGCCAGTGCGCACCTTCCGTTGGCCCCGTACGTTAGTCTCCTGGCTCATGCCCGTTTCCTCTCGCGGAGCGCCGTCGCGATCCGCGCAATGTTGCGACGCAGTATACGGAACTGACTGGAATTCTCGATCGCTTCGGTAGCCGACCGGAACTTGAGCCGAAACTGCGTCTCTCTGAGCTGCGCCAGTTCCATCTCTAGTTCCTCAACGCTCAGATCCTGAAGTTGCACAGGCTTCACCGGCTTCTTCTCAGCGTCTTTCAGTGCCATGGCCTCAGTGATCCTCCCGCGACACGATCCGTGTGGTCACCGGGAGCTTCGCAGCAGCGAGGGTCAGCGCACTCCGGGCGATCTCCTGGGAGACACCCTCGATCTCAAACATCACGCGGCCGGGCTTCACCACCGCCACCCAACCCTCGGGGTTGCCCTTGCCTTTACCCATGCGGGTCTCGGCCGGCTTCTTCGTGATCGGCTTGTCCGGGAAGATGCGAATCCAAATCTTCCCCCCACGCTTCATGGCCCGCGTCATCGCCACTCGGGCCGCCTCGATCTGCCGGCTCGAGATCCAACCCGGATCCAACGTCATGAGGCCGTAGTGCCCAAAGGCTACCGAGTTGCCACGCGTCGCGTGGCCCTTGGTCCGGCCCTTCATCTGCTTACGGTACTTGACCCGCTTCGGCGCCAGCATCAGCTACGCCCCCGTGCTGTAGGTGCGTCCACGCCCATCTTCCACGACCTCACCCTTGAAGATCCAGACCTTCACCCCGATGGTGCCGTACGTGGTCTTGGCCGTGGACACCCCGTAGTCGACGTCCGCCCGCAGCGTGTGGAGCGGCACCCGCCCCTCGCGGTACCCCTCGCTGCGGGCGATCTCGGAGCCGCCGAGGCGCCCTGACGTCCTGATCTTTATGCCCTGCGCGCCCATCCGCATAGCGCTCTGGAGCACCCGCTTCATGGCGCGGCGGAAAGAGACGCGCTGCTGCAGCTGGTGCGCCACGTTGTCGGCGACCAGCTGGGCATCCAGTTCCGGTCGCTTGATCTCCTCCACGTTGATGCCGACCTCGTTGCCGGTCAGCTGCGCCAGCTCATCCCGCAGCTTGTCCACTTCGGCACCACGCTTGCCGATCACAACGCCGGGACGGCCGGTGAAGGTCGTGACCGTGACCTTTCCTGGCTTCCGCTCGATGTGAATGTCCGATATGGCGGCGTGCGCCAGACGGGTCTTCAGGTACTTCCGGATCAGCTCATCTTCTTTGAGCAGCTCAGGGAAGTCCCGACCGGCATACCACCGCGACCGCCACGGCTTGATGACACCGAGCCGGAAACCGTAGGGATGCGTTTTCTGACCCACTACTCGTTCTCCTCTTTCGACGTGACCCGGATCTCCACGTGGCTCGTTCGCTTGCGAATCGGAGCCGCGCGACCCAAGGCTGCCGCCCGGTATCGCCACAGAGTCGGCCCTTCGTTGATCACGGCGTACTGGATGTAGAGCCGATCCACGTCAAACGCTTCGTTGTTGCGGAGCGCATCCTGCTCAGCATTCGCAACCGCAGAACGCAGCACCTTCTCGATCTGCCGAGCTGCGCCCTTTTTCGAGAACTTGAGGAGCGCATAGGCCTGGTTAACGTCCTTGCCGCGGATCGTGTCAATCACCAGCCGCATCTTCCGTGGCGACTGGCGGACCCATCGCTGAATGGCTCTGCCTGCCATGCTCGCTACTCCATCACGCCGGTGTCGCCTTCTTGTCCGCTGCCAGCTTGCCACTGTGGCCGCGGAAAAGGCGCGTGGGCGCGAACTCACCCAGCTTGTGCCCAACCATGTTCTCCGTGATGTACACGGGGATGAACTTGTTACCGTTATGCACGGCGATGGTGTGGCCGACGAACTCCGGGGTGATCGTGGACGCGCGCGACCAAGTCTTGATCACCCGTTTCTCATTCGCCTCGTTCAGGGCGCGGAGCTTCGCCACCAGCGACTCCGCCACGTACGGTCCCTTCTTGACGCTCCTCGTCATTGCGTTGTCTGCTCCCGTCCTACTGTGTTGCCTTGCCCCGCTTGCGCCCACGCAAGATGAGCTTGGAGCTGGCTTTCTTCTTGCGACGCGTCTTGGCACCCTCCGGCCTCCCCCACGGGGTCGCCGGCGGTCGACCGCCGGACGCTTTCCCCTCACCACCCCCCAGGGGATGGTCCACCGGGTTCATGGCCACACCGCGAACCTTCGGACGCCGACCGCGCCAGCGCGACCTCCCGGCCTTGCCAGCACTGGTGAGCTCATGCTCGGCATTGCCGACTGCGCCGACAGTCGCCGCACAGTCAGCGCGAACGAGCCGCACCTCGCCGCTGCGTAGCTTGAGGGCCACGTGCTTGCCTTCCTTGGCCATCACCTGTGCACTGGTGCCAGCCGAGCGGCACAGCTGCGCACCCTTGCGACTCTTGAGCTCAATGCAGTGAACTGTTGTGCCTAGCGGGATCTCGCCCAGCGGGAGCGCATTGCCGGTACGGATGTCGCTCCCGGGACCCGACACGACGGTATCGCCGACCCGCAGGTCACGCGGATGCAGGATATAGCGCTTCTCGCCGTCAGCGTAGGTGAGCATGGCGATCCGCGCCGTGCGGTTCGGATCGTACTCAATCGCAGTAACCCGGGCGGGGACACCGAACTTGTCCCGCTTGAAGTCGATCCTGCGATAGCGCCGCTTGTGGCCGCCTCCCCGGTGTCGGGTAGTCTGATGACCCCTGTTGTTGCGTCCACCAGTCTTCCTCAGCGGCTCGACCAGCGACTTCTCGGGCTCCGACCGCGTGATCTCCGCGAAATCGGAGACCGAGCGGAACCGGGTCCCGGGGCTCGTCGGACGATACTTTCGTGTTCCCATCAGGCTACCCCTCGAAGATCTCGATCGAGTCGCCTTCCTTGAGGCGCACGAACGCTTTCTTCCACCGGCTACGCCGCCCCTCACTCCGACCCCTGGTGCGGCGCTTGGACCGCTGCTGCACGGTGCGCACATGGGTCACCCGCACACCAAACAGCCGTTCCACGGCCTCGCGGATCTCGGGCTTCGTGGCCCGGCGATCCACCTCGAACGTGTACTCCTTGAGCGCGCCGTACTTGGCGGATGACTTCTCCGTGACCACCGGACGAACGACTGCGCGGTACAGATCAGGCATGGCCACGTCCCTCGCTCCGGCCCTTCTTGCTCTGCTTCTTGGCTGCCTGCTTGGTTGCCCTACTCGATGTCGTCTTCTTCCCCGCACGCTTCTTGGCCATCGCCCGCCCCGCCGCCTTCTTCCTGGTCGCAGCCCCGGAGGCCTTCTTCGCACGGACCTCCCGACCGGCACTGGCCTTCCTCCCGGTCCCCTTGATGGCATGCCCACCGATGGCCGCCTGCTCAACCACGAGGGCATCCGACCAGAGCACGTCGTACGCCGCAGCATCGGCATAACGCATCACGCGCACCTCGGGGAGGTTGCGTCCCGAGAGGTAGACCTCCGAACGCGTCTCAGCGGTCAACACCAGGACTTTCCTGTCGGTGAGTCCCAGCTTGTCCACCAGCTCGGCCATCTGCCGGGTCTTGGGGCCGTCGAACTCCAACGCCTCGATGACGAACAGCGAGCCTTCGCTAGCCCGGGCGTTGAGTGCCGCCTGCCGGGCCTGGCGCTTGACCTTCCTGGGCAGGTCCGTGCGGTAACTCCGCGGTTTCGGACCGAACGCCACTCCGCCACCGGACCAATGGGGCGCCCGGATCGTCCCCTGACGAGCGCGCCCGGTGCCTTTCTGCCGCCACGGCTTCCTGCCTCCCCCGGACACCTCACTCCGTGTCTTGGTGGAGTGGGTCCCACGGCGCTGGTTGCCTCGGAAGGCCCGCACCGCGTCATACAGCACCGCTTGGTTGACAGTGCCGTCGAATTCCCGTGGCAGCGCATAGGTACCCTTCTTCTTCGCCGCCGCCGTGTAGAGCTGGGCCTCAAGCATAGCGACTCCGGCCTCCCTGCTTGCGAACCAGCACAATGCCTCGAGTCGGACCTGGAACGGCACCTCGGACGAACAGCAGATTCCGCTCGGCATCGACTCGGACGACTGACAGTCCCAGCTCCGTGTGGCGATTATTGCCCATGCGACCCGGGAGCTTCTTGCCCTTGATCACCCGGGAGGGATCGGTGCCCGGGCCCATGCTCCCCGGCTTGCGGTACCGAGTACTACCGTGGGACGCCGGTCCGCCGCTAAAGCCGTGGCGCTTAACCACGCCCTGGAACCCGCGGCCTTTGGTCCGTCCCGTAACCTTGACCGTGTCGCCTGGCTGGAAGATCTCCACCGTGACGACATCGCCGCGTTTCGGCGCGTCCTCCCCAGTCCCCCTTAGGCAGACCTCCCGCAACACCTGCGGCGCCGCCTCGAGACCGGCAGCGGTCGCGTGCCCCGCCAGAGCTTTCGTGGTTCGTTTGGCCTTGCGTGTCCCGAAGCCAAGCTGTACGGCTGGCGGTTTGCCGGTCTCCGTTTTCACCTGGACCACTGGGCAGGGGCCTGCCTCGATCACGGTGACTGGGATCGCCTCCCCATCACCACCGAACATCCGGGTCATCCCCAGTTTGCGGCCAATCAACGCGTTCATCGTCACTCGACTTTGATCTCGACGTCAACACCCGCGGGCAGGTCGAGTTTCGTCAGCGCGTCCACGGTCTGCGGTCGCGAGTCGAGGATCTCGATCAGGCGCTTGTGCGTCTTGAGCTCGAACTGCTCGCGACTCTTCTTGTCGATGTGCGGACTCCTCAGCACCGTCCAACGCTGTGTCTTGCTCGGCAGCGGGATGGGACCGGACACCACAGCGCCAGTCTTCTCCACCGTCCGCACGATATCCGCAGCGGCCTGATCCAGGACCACGTGGTCGAAGGCTTTGAGCCGGATTCGGATTTGACCTGCCATAGTCGTAGCACCCTCAGTGAGGGGTGAGGAGTGAGGAGTCCCGCCTCACTCCT
>JABAOF010002888.1_pt4 | contig 22943 bp, 23 predicted proteins | sample 7062171 | NCBI WGS metagenome assembly JABAOF01 (sample SAMN14538628, study PRJNA623070) | marine sediment metagenome | biome: marine biome [ENVO:00000428]; feature: marine pelagic biome [ENVO:01000023]; material: deep marine sediment [ENVO:00002113] | place: India: Gulf of Khambhat ...
GACATTTCACCATTTTCGTTTCATTCAGTGTTGTTGGATTTGTATGGATAGATAGTTGCCAGGCGATTTGGGTTGTTAGCCAATCCTTAACGGTTTGATGCCATCAGCAGAAGAGTATTCCTTGCCGCCTTTAACGTGAGTGAATAAGAGTGCTATTTAGTGTTCTTAATGCTCTCCTCCTTTCTCGTTACTACCATGATGGTTGAGTGGGGTCCTATCCATTGATTTGAGTCACTCAAATGCTTCGAAATCTGAATTTGATGAAACACAATATCCATTTCAAGGTTGGCAGATCAGGATTTTCAACACCGCATCCATCCGGGACCAATAACAATTCGCATGAGTCGTTTCAAAGGTTGGGTAATGGTTGAAAGTACATCTCCAAGTACTGGTATCCAATTCGTCATTGATAAGCAAGAATGCTGGCTTACAATAGGTTAAATTGCGCGTTTCCCAGATGGAGTGCTTCGCTAGAATCTGAATCGTGAATTGGGCTTTACACGGAACACTGGATTTGGATGCGACATAGCATTTTCAGGAACCTCCTTTCTTTCCATATTCCTCATTCACATCGATATCGTCAAAGATTACTTGGGGGTGTAGCCCTTTCGTGAAATCGGAGATCTGATTGGCAAAAGGGAGGCAGAAGGGTGAACCACTATCTTCTGATCAAAGATGTGTTGAGACATATGTTATGCGGCCAATCACTGACACTAGAGTTTATTGGAAACCGCAACCAGGAACTCAAGCACGGTTTTTATGGGATCGTGCGAGCTGACCGACACCCGGATGTGAAGGAGGCAGCACGGATGATGGCGCATTGCAATCCAATCTAGAACAAGAAAGCACATTTTCACGCCCGCGGGCATTGCGGGATATTGTGATAGTCGGGTCTCCAATCTTTGTACTGAGCGCAGTAGGAAATCTAGTCGGATTGGGCACGCTGGCAGGCGGCGCAATCGTCAATCTCGGTTAAGTGCTGATGATTATCATTGGCGGACTCATCCTCAATCGTCAGGGCAGCAGCTGGCGCAAGATCGAGCTGGGGAAACCCGCAAGTCGGCTGAAGACCGCGTTGTTTGGCATCGGCGCATTCGCTTCGGTAGTGGTGGTTTTCCTGGCTATGCAGACGATCATTGTGGGCCTACTCACCGCGCTCAGAGTGGCCATCCCTGAGATCGACCAGAGTCGCTTCAATGAGATAGAAGGCAATTTACCCTTCTTCATCTTGTGAGTGATTTTGGCTTGGTCAGCGATCGCATTCGGGGAAGAAATGTACTGTCGAGCATTCCTGATTACTCGTATGGTCGACTTCACCGATATCGGGCAAGGGCTAACGATCCTGATCGCCGGGCTAAATTTCGGCGTCGATCACTTCGCGGAGGGGTTGCTAGGTATTCTGAACAATGGAGCTTTTGGAATTCTGTTCGGCTGAATATATTTACGCAGGGGGCGCAACCTGTGGATCACCATCATTGGCCATGGATTGATCAATACCCTGCGGTTTACATTGCTCTATGTTGGGGCAGCCTAGGTGACGCGCGTGTACTCTACCCGTATGTTCGGCAGCACCGACCGCCAAATTCGACTCTTACTGCTAGCCGACTGATGGGGAATGAGATTCTCAGCCGCATAACAACTCGCTTGAACAGACGCAGCCTGGGAGCGATAGTGTGTTTAGGATTGATTTGCTACGCCGCTCAGCTCGCAGCCGGTATTCTCCGCAAGCAAGAGCGGATCATCCATTGAGATGGATGCAAAATGGCTAAGATGATGTTCAAGCTTAGCCAGAAACAGATGGGACAGGGTGAAAGTATGAAACAAAGTCTTGACCAGAACTTCATTACGACAACTCCAAGCTATGCTTCCTATATGAGTCTCATTTTGACAGGTATAGTTGGAGGAGGTGGGTTGCTTGTTTTTATGGTTTTCCTGTTTTCGGGCCCATTAAACTTAGTGAATTTAGGTTGGGAAACAGCACAAATACTTCTATTGGATTTTTTTCTCTGCGTCGTATTCTTTATTCAGCACAGCGTGATGGCACGAAAGTCATTTCGTCGTAGGTTGAAACAATTCTTGCCGAAAAAGTTTGTCGGCAGCTTTTACGCCATTGCCTCAGGAATCGTGGTTCTATTCTTGGTTCTTCTCTGGCAGGAAACTGCAATTCAGCTAATCGAAGTCCAAGGCGTTCTGCGTTATGCTATGCGAGCAGTTTTTTTCTTTTCGATCATCATCGTGCTCTGGGTGATGAGCGTGGGTTTCCTTCCCTTGTTCCGGCTCCAAACCATAGTGAATGAAATTCAACGGGTGGAACCTCAACCAGTGTCCCTCTTGGCAAATGGCCCATACCGCTGGATCCGACATCCGCTTTACTTCTCATCTCTGTTGATGCTTTGGTCGAATCCGGATCTGACACTAGACAGGTTAGTGCTAAATATTCTGTTCTCTATCTGGGTAATTGTCGCGATAAAACTTGAAGAAGGTGATCTCATGACGAAGTATGGAGATGCTTATCAAGAATACCGCCGAAATGTCCCAATGCTGATTCCGGGTTTCAAGACATTCGGAGAGCGGTGGAATGAGTGACGCAAGGCTTGATTGCAAACTCCACATTCATAATTATTATGTTCTCGATTGAAATGGCCAAAATTCATAGTCGGTGTCGATGATAAGATTTGATGACTGATTCATCGCCGTCTCGTCATTTGGTGTGGGTTTTTCACATAGGATGTGGCATCTTACTTGATGAACTCTTATCATGGATCCCACTTATAGGCTGAAATCTTTAAGGAACAGAAAGGGGAAAAAATGGTGGCTGAAAAAATTCAAGTGGCCGTGAATGGGTATGGCGTGATAGGCAAGCGTGTAGCTGATGCCGTTCGATTGCAACCCGATATGGAATTGATAGGAGTTGGTGATGTCGTAAGTGATTACCGAGTGAAGACCGCTGCTCTTCTCGAGATACCTATTTATGCTTCTGTCCCTGAGAAACTGAAGGATATGAGGGAATCTGGCATCCCAGTCATCGGGACGATTGACGAACTGTTGGAACGGACGCAAGTCGTGGTTGATTGCACGCCCAAAGGAATTGGCGAGAAAAATCTTCCACAGTATCGGGATGCCGACGTTAAGGTGGTCTACCAGGGAGGTGAAAAGCATACTCTTACGGGGCATTCCTTCGTTGCACAGGCCAACTACGAATCTGCGCTTGGGCTGGAGATGACACGTGTGGTTTCATGTAATACCACAAGCACTGTTCGTACGCTGTTCGCACTTCGTGAAGCCGGGTTGCTGAAGAAAGCACGGGGAGTATTAGTGCGCCGTGCGACCGATCCGTGGGAATCCGATCATAGTGGGATTATGAACACGGTTGTGCCTGAACCCCATATACCCAGTCATCAAGGACCGGATTCACAAACCGTGGTCCCTGACTTGGATGTCGTCACAATTGCCGCCAAAGCATCCCACACACAAACCCATAACCACTACTGGGTTGTAGAACTTACTCGTGAAGTCAGCCGAAAAGAAGTTCTGGATGCATTTCGTTCTGCACCCCGAATTGGTTTCATCCGAATGGCTGATGGCATCGTCGCACTCAACAGCACCATTGAATTGATGAAGGATCTAGGCCGGCCGCGCGGAGATATGTGGGAGGTAGCACTATGGGAAGATGTGTTGACAGTAAGGGGCAGTGAAGCGTACTATACCTACCAGGTCTACAATGAAGCGATTGTCATTCCTGAAAACATCGATGCCATTCGTGCGCTCGTGGGGACTGTGCAAGACGGTGATCAGTCGGTAAAGATTACGGATGAAACATTAGGAATGCGTCGTGATTTTCTATTGAAATGAAGAGCATTCATGTTGGTGTAAAAGGTGCGGGCGACAATGGTATTTACGTGTGAAGTATCCTTGAATTGATTCTTGAGTAAGGGATCGATGAAAGGGCATACGGAACTCAAAGAGAATACCCGGTGACTATTTATCACCGGGTGTTAACTTAAGATCTGGGTGCAAATCTCATGCTTTTAAAGAACGAAGCACTTGCGACAGCCTGATGCGTGCATCCTCAGCCACGGATTGCAAATCTGGATTCTTAACAACACCGAGTAAAGTTACCGGATCAACAATGGAGACCACACTCTTGCCGTCGTCCTCATAAACGATCACATTACAAGGAAGTAACAAACCGACCTCAAACTCAGTATTTAATGCCTGGTGAGCCAATTGCGGATTGCATGCACCCAAGATAACGTATTTAGGATGATCAACATTCAGCTTTTCTTTGAGCGTGCCTTTGACGTCGATTTCAGTCATCACGCCGAAACCCTCCTCCTTCAAAGCCGCTGTCACTTTCTCTTTCGCTTGTTCATAAGTCAGATCAAGTTTCGTGCGAAATCCGTAATTGGTATTTACTTCGGCCATGAGAATTTACTCCTTTCAGTAGATCTTGCGTACCTATTCATGTTCTGCTACATCTAACAAATCGCCATGCCATGAGTGCAGGAATACCTGGCGAGTATATCCGTTCACGCTTAGCATTCCCACTGTCTCACTATTTCTCAAGATGTGGACCGTGTAGTAACCGTAAAAGGGGGCGACATGCTCATCGGCTTCTGCTCCCGGAATATATACATCCAGAAAACGTTGCGCTACTTCGACAGCTTCTTCAGGAGCGAGCTGTAAATCCACAGAGATTTCTTGTTCTGTACCATTGCCCATCATCTCATCCATGGATTCAGAAGTTTGAATGCCAAATGTTCCCATCATCCACATCATCCCGAATTCTCCAAATCCTGACATAGGGCTGTACTTCAAATTCCACATCATGTTCGGACCTGGCTCCGGAGATACGGCGAGAGTCACTGGATCGACCAACACCTCAAGTGCACCAATCCCTGTATCAACTTCCACAATCTGGGCGTATGCGTGATTATCAAAGATCATAATCTCACCGATGTCGAGGTTGTCTTCCTGGATTAAATCGAGGTATTTCATGATTGAAGCCTCGGCATCCGCTAAAGAAACCGGCTCAATTCCCAGAAGACTACTGTTGGCAAATCCCCCCATCATGCCGGTGCCCCCCGTCATGGCATAACCTTCCATCATACCGTAGCCACTCATCATACCTGAGTTCATGTAGCTAAATGGTGCATTTTCGTACCCTTCTTGTGTGTAGGAACCCATCATCCCACCGTAAGGATTGGAAATCGCAGCGGATGTTTCCGTGTCAATTTGAGGCGAAACGAAACCCTTCCATCCCCATGGGGAAACCCAACGAAGGCGTGCAATATTCATCCCTACCAATATCAAAGTTGCGCTAACTACAATGATTCCTATCATGATCAAACTTGCCTGAAGTGCTTTACTCATTATTCCATCTCCCTTCAGAAGTGGGCTCGATTGAGATGCATGAAAGAGCCCTGATTTCACAAGGAGTTTAATCTGTTAATTTGAAGTTTTATAGGAGAGAACTTAAAGATTGTGTAAAGCTTACGCGGGGATTGTCCTTTGCATGGCGCGAATTTAAATAGCAATTCTTTTGGGAATGCTTAGTCCACAGATTCATCCATAATATCGATCAGTTTTTCAGCCATGGCCTCTGGATCTGCAGGACTCAACGCTACCACTAGATACCGACTGCGATTAGTAAAAAAACAAGGGAATCTGCACCGATAAGGAGCCCATCATCATTATTGCTGCTGGAAAGAGAGACTTGCTTGAACGCATTATCGAAATCGTGGTCTACTATCCTGGCTATCAGAACAAGACCGATCAGACAGGCGACCACGAGAAGGACAGGAATGATGCTAATAGCAAGAATGTTCAAAAGTATGATTAAAATAGTAGACATCAGGATGCGAAGACAATGGCGCGAGATGAACGGACCGTCCTCAACATCGATAATTCATCAAGTTTTGCACAAACTTGCTAGAATCTCGGGTTTGATCCATTGATAGCCTGTGATTAAAGTCAACGAAAAGATTATTGGCGGAATAAAACTCTTATGGACTGTAAATTTGAGGTCTATCCCCAATTTATTACCCGAAATAGTATATGAATTGTGGTGCAGTCCCATCCATGTGAATCATTTCGTACTTATCACACAGACTCTTGAGAGCTTAAACGGCTTGACCTCCAAAGCAATGATCGTTTATACCCAACCATAGGTTGTCTCGCTCTTGTATGCTCTCCATGTGAATAGACCAATTGCGATAACAAGTATCACCGAAAGCCACAGCGGAAAAGGTACCCAGACCTGCATCCCCAACATAGCGCTTGTGAACGCTGCAAACATGCAGATCGATGCTAGCCGTTTACGCCGTGCTCGTAAGGCTCCAATCAGTAACCCACGATCAGCAGCTATGGGATTCCCAGCTTCGGCAAATAAGGCATCAATGCGTGGCTGTAAGCTAAGGTGTACGTACAATAAGAGTCCAGCCATCAGAAAAAGGAGGATGAACTTAAGACCTAACGCGGGATTGGTGGCCAGCAATCCAAGCTTCTGCCCTCGGAGGTACAACAACGCCAAGCCAGAAAATAATACTGTCCCTTGAAACACCAGGCAGGGAATTGTGCGATTCCTAACGATGTTCTCCATGTATGTATCTGTCCGATCCCCTAGAGGTGGTCCAAGTTTTACGCGTTGGTTAACGACCACTAATGCATAGACAGGCCAAGCCATCAGAATTGCAGTAATGATGTGGGTCACTCGCAGAAAAGAAATCAGCTCATTCATTTTCTTCCTCCTTTTGTTGGCTGTTCAATCCTTTATATGCCTTTGGATAGAGACCGATGTCGGCACATACGTTTTGAGATGATGGTTGGAAGATAAAACGCCTTAGCAACTGCAACGACATCGCTGCGATGACGTTCACACTGACGACCTCAGTACCCAACGGGTGAACGCCTCCTAATGTTTCATATCCAAGAAATTCGTAATTAGGTATGAAGACTTCAAACACATCGCCGCGGCTTATGAGGACATAAAAAAGGAACCTACATGCGACGAAAGCATGCAGGGTACTTGTGCATTTTCGGCTTTTGAAGATGTCCCTAAGGCTGATGGTTTGAATGATGACGCGAGGGGGTCTTTTCAGAAGACATCGCCAATCCGGATCACTATTCCCTCGCTGGATAATGCGCATCAATCGAGGAAGGGCATACGATGCGTAACCCGTTGTGATGAGTGCTCCGAGAAGTAAGGTACTCCTCTCAGAAATTGAAGGCATTTTTCACTCCATGTGAATAATGTGGCTTGAATTGGATAAACTGCTTATAGAGATGACAGTGCTGCACTAGACTCCGCATGATCCTCCCTGGTTAGGGGCTTCCTCCAGCAACCCATTCTCCCCCAGCCAATCATGTAGCCCTTTGAATCCTGAACCAGAAAAAATTTGCGGCCCCACAACCAATTCTGCGTCCACTTTGCTAAAAATTAACTCCTTGGTCGTTTGGAAAAATGTGGCGACTTCGATTGACTGTTGCGGAAACCAGAATGCGTTGAAATATTTCGCGGCCTCCATCATTTCAGCCTCTGTCGAACCATTGGCGGCTAGAAGTTCCAACAAACCAAGCATCGCCATTCCGTGGTTGCAATCGGGAAAGATGGTGGGATTGTTGCAACAGGGCCGATATACAATGGCGGAAACCTTCTCAACGAGTGCTTGCTGGCCAGGAGTTAAGGATAGGATCTTTGCGCTCGAATAGAGTTCAGTGGGATCTTTTTGACCGAGAGTCCAACCACCGGTAGAAGCAAAGCGTCCGATATTCCCCTCGCTATACTCCATCATCGGTCCATTCTCAAGGATTGGATTCTTATTGGTAAGGCCTAGTGCCCAAAAGAAGTTGAGCAGAAAATGAGCGTTGGCACGGTCGATTACGATTGGTTCATCGATGTTCTCAGTTAGGATCCTCTGCTGCAGATCTGTTAATGGCGCCCCGCCTTTTTTATACCTCTCTACAAAGCGAGCAAAATCGATCGCTCCCGATTCACGCAACTGGGGACCGAGTTGCCCATAGTTCACATCAAGTCGGTAGCCTTCCGGAGGGAGCACCTGTTCTACTAGTTCTGAAAGTTCAATCTCGGTGACTTCTCCCGGTATTAGTGAACTTGGCGACACTTGTTCATTTGAGAAATCAACTTTCCACTCCGGTGGGAGCAATGGTGTTGAGAGGACCGCAATGACGACGCCCAATGGAAGCAGTGAGAGTCGAATTCGCTGAAACAGGGATTGACGCGAACGGTTGAATTCTGCGGAAACGTTGTGAATGGTGACATCGCTGGCTAAATCAACGCCCATTTCGTGTTTTGAGCCTAATCGAAGGATTGACCCGAGCAGAAAGATCGATACAAGCTTTAACTCAATACCACCCAAGGGAAAAAGTTCCAACCCATCCTGTAATCCCAAAGCCGATAAGGCAGGGCTACCGCAAAATGGACAACCGATGGACAGGATCATGAGTGCCCCGCTCAAGATTATTTGGAACCATGCTAACCAGTCAGCTCTTACAGACGCAGCGCGACCTCCGACACATCGCTTTGCTACCGCGATTCCGAACATGACTGCAGACAAAAATGTTAAAAGGAATGAAGCATACGCGTACACCGGCGAGGTCATTTCGAAAAATGCTTCGATAGTCGTAACCTTTGTAAAGATCAGACGATCGATCAGGAGCATGTTTAGTGATAGACTGAGGATTAGAAGATATAGCTCTCTTTTTGTTGCCGATAACCTTAATGCTGTGAAAAATTCGATGAGCAACGAGGTGCGTTCCGTATCTTGTTGATTGAAATTGACGTCCTCTTCATCAGGAAATGATGCAGGTTCCATGGAATGAACATTCATGCGCATACACTCCAAATAATTACTATCTCCTCAGATTACACATGTACAGATATCATTCCAAGGGCTAAATGGCCTATAGCTCCGTAAATGACGCGTAACAATCTCCTACAAGATTTGTCGTTGAGGAGATAGTCACCCCGGTGTGAGCATAGAAAGATACATCGATAGAAACCCCGCGGTTTGACCTAACCAAGGAGGGATATTAAGGCTGGTTGGCAGACAGGCTTAATGAAGCTACCTTTTCCATACTTGATCCTTTACTCTTTGTAGAAGATTTCACAAAAAGGTAGTCAAGTCTGCGAATTTAGCAGTTAAAAGAAAAGGCGTGAAGATCCCCTATTTGTTCAGAAGCTCTTGAGTGATGAACGAGCAGGTCTATTCTAGTTGTTTCCACTTTTATGGATTGGGTATCATTGGCTTGATGCTGCGCTTCATAAAGTTGATAATCCGACCTGGGTAGCCGGTGGTGAGGCGCTCAAAAGTTATTGGCTGAATGCTATCTCAATTTTTGACGCCGGTAGACCGCCCATTGCATTCGATTGTATCGTAGCCTCATTCAAACACTACTCGATGTGGAGGCGTACTCTTGGTTTGCAACATTAGTAGAGTACGGTGAATTGCTTGTGGGTATCGCACTCATTGTGGGCGGCTTCACGCGTGTTGCAGTATTCTTCGGCGCGTTGATGAACTGGAACTTCATGATGGCTGGATCAGCGAGCACAAGTCCAGTCCTGATCTTGATTGCAATTGGCTTAATTCTCGCATTGAAGGTTTCTGGTTATATTGGTTTGGATTATTTCTTACTGCCTTGGTTGGGCACGCCATGGAGCAGAAAACGATCAAGGCCAGGCAAAGAATCTGGCTTGACCACTCTTGCCACAGATTGAGCTCTCAACGGTCAATGCGGGAACCAGTCTTGCCGATTGGTTCTAGTTTTACTCATGCAAATTCATGGTGAGTGAATGAGGGCTGTCTAGTTGGGGCTTGGTTGGCTTCCTTTCCCTGACACACACGATTTCCTTAGCCGGGACGATCGTGGTTTCCAATTACACTCGATTTGCTCCTCTTATTGCGCTATTGCCTATCCTAAGTTCGCTATACGAGTCTTCGTGTCCATTCAAGGATCTGGATAATGAAAGCGAGCATTCGATTCTGGGTGAGCATTGTTGTTGTAGACCGTTGAAGTCACATAGAAAGTATCGTTAGGCGATATTTTCCTCATCGCCATCCCATCGTAATCACAGGGAGTGAAGGGTCTTGGCCACAACTAATGCCCTGGGCAAATACGTGCCGGATAAAATTCCAGAAATAGGTCTCGTGAAGTCGACATCATTCATCTCGGGGATGAAGATTGCACTCACGCGTCAGAGTGATGCGAAACTTCCTCGTCAGAGCGATGGGGAGCTTCTTTAACATCATGAGGGATTGGGGTAAGTTATAAACCACGACGTTCGCTGTTGATAAACCTTGTGAAAGGAGTTGTACTACTCTCATTCCTGAGTACAAGATTATATTTAGGTTGGACTCTGTTGTAATCCTTAAATCCTAAACCTCGGGTAGACAATTTAGAAGAATCGCTGTAGCTAATATCCCCGAGCACAGCGTTTTAAAGTGAAGCCTTGAGGGAAACAGTCTAGCAAGCATTTCATCACAGAGTTAAATTCGTGTTGAACCAAAAGGGTCTCGGTCTTCCACAATCGATGAAGCTTTCTGAGTAGGCACCCATTCGCCCGATTTCAACCTTTTGGATCTCGGTGGAGCATTCCATCCACTAAGCGACTAGCAGGGACGAGCTGTCCTGATCAACTTTTGGACCACAGGGTGTACACCTGGTCTGAAGAGACGCTCGCACTGGAAGAATCCTATGATCGCTATAGAGATGAAGGTTTTATTGTCTTGGTTGTCAATTTGACAGCAGTGGATGACCCTCACCTTCTTGCCCCTTGTGCCTGCGTACATAGGCTACCTTGGTGGAATACAGTTCAGTGAAAGTACAGCTTGACCTAACAAGTTGGGTGAGATGATGTGCCTCAGAAGTATATATATCAACCACTAGATATCCTACTCTTATCTATTCTTGTGTCTATAAGTATTTCTTCCAATTCCGCGAGGGCTCTTTCTAGCTCTATGCGCGGGTCTCCTTCAAGCATGGGTGGTAGGCAATTTGTTATATGGCTATGCATCAAGATAAGGCGTACTCTCTCCAATGCTCCTTGGATTGCAATGATTTGTCGCAGCACAGAAGGGAAATCCTCACCTGCTTCAACCATTCGCGAGACACCGCGGACATGCCCCCTAATGTTGGCCAGTCTTCTTAGTAAATCGGCGTAGATTTCCTGGTCCATAAGAAGTGTCTCCAACTTCTCGGTAGAGCATATGTTTCAATTAGAAGTTTCGTTCTCACCCGCTGCAGTTAATCGCTTGTGAAAGTAAAGGACCAAATGTAGTCGATAAGGGTATCGATTTCCGCCCGAGTCATGATGGAACCCCAGTACGGCATCCCCGTTCCCATCCCTCCCCGAAGGATTTTTCCTTCCAGCATGACTGTATTTGCGGTTGCCATGCGCCTTAGATCTGTGAAATCAGCTACGGGGGGTTCCGTGAAGTGCCTCGCCATGACACCATCACCTCCGCCTGATGAGCCGTGACATGCGGAACAATTGGAATCATAAAGTTGTTTTGCATCGTCAAGTGATGCTTCGTCCATTGCCTCAATCCAAAGTGCAGCCAAGAGATCCCAGCGCTCTTCGTCCGTCAGAACCTGAGTGGCAAGGTCCGACTTCAAGCGTTCGATAGCGTCGAGTGGTGTTGTCAGATCGGGATCGATTGGGTCCGCCCATGTCTCCAAAGGTTCAACACCTAACATACTACCTCGCTCGGCGGATGGGAATAAGCCTCGAAGCTCAGGGAGGATGTCTCGATTGTCGATGTCGACTTCATAGGACAGGTATCGTGGGGGCGGGGCGGAGATTGGCGTGGGATAGGATTGTTCGGGATCAGATACCTTTAGGGTTCCGGTCATGCGCCAATGATTGGGACCGCACCAGCGCGTACAGTAGAAGGTGTATTCACCTGGTTGATCAGGGACCCAAGTGAACTCAGTCCATTCACCTGGAAGGATGTCCACTGCCGGATGATCGACCTGGCCGATGGCAAAACCATGCACAACGTCTTCGCTACTTAACCGAATGTTAAGCGGTTCCCCAACCGGTACCGTGAGACTTTCCTGAGACCATCCTCCATTCTCAGCCATCCGAGCAATGATCTCAAAATCAGATTCGGATGAAATTGAATTCAGCCTCCAATATATGATCACAGGGGTAACGATCATCAGGAATAGGATAAATGCGGCGGTTCGATTCACACTAACACCCACAACAGGAATCCTGTCATGCTGGCATTCACAAGCAAGGTCGGGGTCATGGCGAGAAGAGATCTAGTTGAGAGAGTCGTGCTGCCTTTGAGACTCTTTACAGAGATGCTGGTTGCACTGGCAAGTCCTACAAACAGGACGATCGATTGTAACGTCGGAATCCAGCCTGAGATCATTGGGGTCCACGACGTACTAGCTGTTCCCAGTAGATTCCAGCCCCAGCCCAGAGGATCTGACAGCGTGATAGGGATGTAAGAGCCATTGATCAAAAACAGGGACAAGCTAAAAGCGACCCAGGCTCCTAATCCAAGGGGAACGAGACCAGTGGTGCTGTGTATGAAACGATTGCGCAATGAGATCGATTTGTCAGGGGAGAGCAAATGACTCACGCCAGATCCCATGAGGTAGAGCGCCGGCAGTATGATGAGTGAAAGCAGGAGCAGAGCTCCTGCATAAGCCAACCATGGTAGAGATCCGACGTTGAAAGCCGCCAATTTGAATTCGCCCCAAGGCCCGAGAAGTACGATGGAGTAGAGCAAGGCGGCAGCAAGCATGATGAAGCCCTTAAAGGCTTCATCCATCCGCAATGGAGGACGCTGGGTCTTGGGTGTCAGGTCTGTTCCTGAAGTTCGGATTATGAGCGAGACGTTATCCAATGGGCACGTGCGTAAACACTCCATGCATAATCCACATTCTGCGTTGCGATCGAGTGTGCCAGGATAGGTCATCCAAGGGCAGCCATGCCCATGTTCGTTGCCGCGATAGCAATCTTTCGTTGGGTGGGTTCTGCAGACCTCTGGGTCTTTCACTCTTAGTGCTAACGGGGATAGAAGTGAGTAAATTCCAATGAATCCTCCCACCGGGCATAGGTAGCGGCAGAAACTGCGTCGTTCGAAAACCGCGCTGATGCCCAATGCGAGGGCTAGTAAAACCAGTAGGACTGCCGCGCTTATCTTTGGCTGGGTAAGGATCACTGCGCTGAAGATAGCTAGGCTCAAAAAACCAATGTTTTGAAGCCAGAGATTGCGAAAGCGGCGAGGCCAACGAATGCCAAGTCCACGCGGGTGGCGTCCATCTGGCTGGAGCACCCCTCCACGCTGCAGCATTTCCCCAGGGGCTGGGATCGGACAAACGCTGCACCAAAATCGACCACCAAGTGGGACCAGAATCAGGATCAATAATCCCCACCAAGCGATCCAAATTAGAGTTATGGCAAGGTTGCGACTCCCGACTTCGGTGCCTAAAAAGCCTGCTGCAATAGAATAAATGAACACCGCTAAAAATCCTGTCACGGTCATCCACTGAGGCCAACGGCTTGTGAGAAGTCGGCGTAGCCAGGGAATGGCGGTGAGTTCGATTCCTTTATTGGATTGTTTATGGTTCATTTCGCAGTGCCAATGCAATTCCAGCCAGTAGAGCGGATAGGCTTCCCCCAATGATTCGCCTTATATTTGAATTGGGTTCTACTTTTAACTGTCCGATCATAAATGGGTGAAGTGGACCACAAGTAACCGAGCAGCGTAATCGAAAGGACCCCGGCTGATCAGCGATAAAAGACATGTGAGCCGTTTGACCTGGGTCCGCAGCCACTTCTAGGTCGTATCCATCCAGGTAGATCCCGTGAACAACATCAGAGGAGCTGAGCTCCAGGACCACTCGTTGACCGAGAGATACTTCGATCAGGTTTGGCTCGTAAGCGTATTGGGATGCTTCTACCGGTACGATCACTTCGTCATTGATTGCTGAAACCGGAATAGGGAGGAACGTGATCGCAGCTACAACGAGTGCGCTCAGTGCCAGGAATCTACCTCTTCGAGATTTCATTGCATATTGGAGGGGCCAAAGGAGCCATATTTGTTGTCGATGGTCGCATTCATCTCCTCTACTGGAATTCCTTCGGCTTGCATTTGCATCACGTCACGCGTGATATCGACACAAATGCCTCATCCTAATGCGTGATAATCGAAATCCACGCTGCCATCAGTACCAATACTTGAGACATAGCAGGCGTAATTTGTAGTGTGGCCGACCCCGCCGCATCCGCAGTAGCACGGGATCTGCTGCAGCAGCTCTGGATTCGCGAGTGCAAAGCGGTAAGCTTCCTGAACGCTGATAGGTGCCTGTTGAACCTCCGGAGAAAGTTTATCCTTGGGGGCTAAATCAACCGTTGTTTTCCCTCCTCGATCGCAAGCTGCTAGTAAAAGCACACCTACCGCTATGAAAATTGTAAGTCGCGTTATTTTCACGTCATCTCCATTTCAGTGTGATTTGCCTCTCGTTCTTCCAATTCTACGTGTGGGCAGGTGCACGAAGTACTGAAGAATTGCAGTCAACGAAAAGTGTTATGTCATACTCAGCACAGGCAAAATGGCCTATATTCATGAGTAATCTTGGCCATTACTTTGATGATGGAGTTGAGGTTAGGAAGCTTGCAGCGGTTCAATTGGATTAGTTAATTTCCACTTTCTTTGTCTTTGCCTGTTTCATGAGAATCTCATGGCAAGGTTTCTAGAAAGTGCAGTAGGTCTTCCATATCTTCGTCACTCATGTTCCATCGGGGCATGTCATTGGAAAGCATGTGCCCACTTGGCTCGATTCCATCACGGACAGCTCTGAAGAAATCATCCCGGTCGTATGCGGCTTCACCATGCTCTTCCTGGCCATCCTCATCATGGTCACCATGGTCGCCGCTGCTCAATGTGCTCCAACGGATATCGGGCGCGTCCATGACCTGCATATGCATCGTGTGAATGCCACCGCGTCCATCGGCACCATGGCAGGATGCGCAGGTGAGCGAGTTAGTCATCATCATCCCACCTGAAGGAGGTCTTCCGGTGTAACGGATGCGATCACCCGCTTCGTTGATGGCAGTGAAGTATCTGCGTTCGCCGTTGGAGTCAAATCTATCCCTAATAAGACCTGGAGCGATCCATGATCCACTTACTATTCCACAACCAGAGATCACGAGCATGATGAGGGATGCAAATATATAGGTAAATGGATTTCGATAAGCTCGTGATTTCAATTGTCCTTTGCCACCACTTCAGCCGTGAACTGAAACTCGGTTTGCGGTTCATCGCGATCGTTGGAGAAAACGAAAACCTGTCTCATTATAGGACCATTCGCTTCAGGACCGTGTGCACCGGAGTCGAATTCAATGATAAGTTCTCCACTTTCGCCGGGCGAGATCGTCGTAGGGGAGACCTCAGCTTTGGTGCAACCACACGAGGTCGTCACTGCCTCGATCACCAGATCACTCGTCCCTTCGTTCCACAGCGAAACTTCTATGGTGCGGATTTCACCATTGACCACCTCTCCTAGGTCGATCATCTGCTGATCCAGAAATAGATCAGGAGAACCTCCTGCACAAGCGGCAAGTAGGATTCCAAGTAAAAGGAGTGCTAGTGGAATTCTTTTCAATTTGCACGTTCCTTTTCTGTTGTTCCAACATACGCTGAGATGATTTTAAATATTCCTCCCATCCCGAGGTCGTTTACCTCCACGAGTTCCAATCCTGACAATTGCACATTCCCGACAGTGTCACGGTTGATGTTTGGACCCATCGTTCTAGCGACAAGTGGATTGAGCAAATCCATCAATTTTCCAGGAATGGGGTGTTGTGCACGGACATGTTCCATTAGGAATACCCATCCCCCTGGTCGTACCACGCGCATGAGTTCCTTCAATCCGAGGACAGGGTCAGGAACGGAACAAAACACGAAAGTCGCCGCAGCGACATCAAATGTGTTATCGGGGAAAGCCAGAGCCTGGACGTCCCCCAATTCAATATTTGCATATATCCCAAGGCGTTCAGCTAGACTTTTTGCTCTTTTCAGCATGCTTGGGTTCAGGTCAACCGCTGTTATCTGAGCGTTTTTTGGCCAGAATGGCATATTATTTCCGGTCCCAACACCGATCTCAAGCAACTGACCACCTGGATATAAGTTTGTAGCAACGGTTTGCCAGAATTGTGTTCGCCATGGACGGTAGCGCAACTCTGGAAGGATCTCTAGGAAATCGTAAACCGGGGCAATTCGTCTATAACGAGCGCGTGTGACAGCCGTCGCTTTTGTGTTTAAGTTAGTGGTATCAGAAATTGAAAGAAGGCTTTCATCATTCATAGGCTTCCGCTAGTAGTTCCTCGATTCGATTTTCTAATTCAGGGGGAAAGAGAGGACCAATTTTCACACCATTCAAAGATCCGTCTTTAGCGACGAAGAACGTTTCAGGAACCCCTTGGATGCGATAAGCTTGTGAGATTTCCGTCCTCAGATCCGGGCCATTTGGATAGGTGATATTGAACTCCTCGATATAGGCTAAAGCTTCCGGTTCTGTGTCAACATAATCGATCCCTAAGAAAACAACATCCTGATCCCTGTACTTACGCCACATTTGTTCCAAGTAAGGGGCTTCCTCCTTGCATGGAGGACACCAGGAAGCCCAAAAATTGATCACGATAACATTTCCCCTTAATTCGCTCAAGGTGATCTCTTGTCCATCGAAGGTATTCAAGGTGAAATCGGGCGCCATGCCTGATGATTTAGGTCCGGACTGAACCCGCATCAGTCCCCAACCCATGATGCCGAGAAAACCGAAAACCAATCCATAAGTGAAGATCTTCCCCCACGCAATGGTTCGAGGAGGTAGATCTTTCGCTCTCGGTTCAATTTCCGTAGCCTTCCCAGAAGTGTCCATTACTGCTATCGCACCGTTGCTTGGATCCAGACCTCACTCGAGGATCGTTTTGGATCGTTGTTCTCGATAATTACTCCGCGTCGTACCGTTTGCCCACTAACATCATGGAACCCAGCATCCAAGCGGATTGTCATAATCGAGACTTTGCCTGGAGGTATCACGGCTGAGGTGAAGTCAGCGGTCGTACAACCACAGGTGGTATATGCGCGACTAATCGTCAGGGGCGCATCACCGGTGTTGGCAATAACGAAGTCGTGGGTTACGACGTCCGTCGCCCCAATGCTTCCAAAATCATAAAATCGCTCATTAACTACGATTTGTGGTTGTGGATCGTCATTGGGGAGAAAAGGGATTGCCGGACCTTCTCCCATTTCATGAACTGCGTGGAGTGGCACGTCATACACAATATCTTCTTCCTCGTAGTCAATTTCTACTGCTTTTTGTCCATTCAATAAGGACCAGCCAGCTATTGAAACCAAAAGCAATCCACTAAAAAAAATTGCCCCAACTCCAAACTTTTTTATGCGTTCCTCTCTACGCCGTCTCTCTAAACGGGTCCGCTTTGTCTCGCTTTTCTTAGACATCCTCAAACCTCCATCCAATGTCATGGTGCGAAGCACAAACGACTTCCATCTCATCTTGGAGTTATTTTCATGGCCGGAGGGGCCTGTGCAGTTCATTACAAACTTAACAGTCGTAGTGTGGCTCGCCTAGCGCCAAATGGCCTGTCATAATAAGAGCATCTTGCCGAAGAGGATCGTGTTATTTATTTCATGGATAAGAGCGTTGTAATTACCATGCCGGACTGTTGTCGAGTGCTAAAGGAAGTTCCGCATCTTACGTATTACCGGAATCCAATGTGTCAAGTTCTGATTATGTCCAGAATGGGCAACATAATGTAACGGATGTGATAATTACCTCATCTAGCAGAATAGAATGAAGTTCTGGTTTAGATGATTTGACATTATTCCACCCTGTTTGAACCAGTATTCTTTGAAACTGGATGTTGCTTGTGCTATTGTTGAGATGTTCGTTGAACGGCATTGGGAATTCAATAGGATGGAGTTCAGGGGCGTCGAAAGCTATATTCCGTTTTAGTAATTCAACTGAATAGACAGAGAATTATGGAGGCGATGAAACAGAGCCCGAATCTGGTCGCTTGTCCTTCTTCGTAAACCACCATTCTTACCCAGGAACGAGCTCCGAGGAGCCAATAGCGAAACCGGCCGCTTGGTCGGTGTTTTTTAATTTGAATTAATTTGCCCCGGCGGGGTGGGGCCCGCCGAGGCGTTGCACTTTGAGCGCGCGCTGCACTCTCCGTGCGCGCCAAAGTGTAACACATGGTGTAAATCCGCGATCGTTGACAAATCTAGCCCTTTTAGCAAAGGAGGCTGCACATGAACATCAAAATCAATATTAAGCTATTTGTAATCCGATTGATGGGGTTGTCCTTGATGGTGATACTCTTATTCATTGGGGTAAGCAGTGCAACCGCACAAGTTCCAGCAGATCCCCACATTGATGTCTTCCTTGACGAAAACTGGCTGCAGGGGTCGGGGTGGTTGTCAGGGACGACATCGCAGAAGGAGCGAAAGTTGTTCATTGTCAAGGATGGTATTGCGATCACTGAGGAATGTAAGGTCGAACCGAATTGTGATATGGATGCTAATTCCATCTCATTTGAGGTGAGCAGTCTGAGCGAATTTGCATTGGTGATTTTGGATTACATTCAAAACATTACCGCATCCATTGAACCTGTTCAGCTTGGCATGCTGGCAGATGTAAGCGCAAGTCTCTCAGATTCAGACATTTGTGAAGGTCATATAGCGAACTTGGCATGGGGCGATGGCACTGGTCTGGAGGTGCTTACACCGAATGAAACATGTGATGCAGTGACCGGGAGTCATGAATATGCCTCTCCGGGTGTTTACACACTCACTCTGACGATCATAGAAAATGGTGATGTAATAGATAGCGCTACTTATCGTTATGTCGTCATCTACGATCCGGACGGTGGCTTCGTCACCGGCGGAGGATGGTTCGACTCGCCTCCGGGTGCATATACATCAGATCCTTTTCTCACGGGTAAGGCCACTTTCGGTTTTGTATCGAAATATAAGAATGGAGCGGAGGTTCCTACGGGCGAGACCGAGTTCCGTTTCCGTGCTGGGGACCTGAATTTCCACAGCACCAGCTACGAATGGCTCGTGGTGGCGGGCGCAAAGGCGCAGTTCAAGGGCGTTGGCACCATCAATGGAGATGGGGAGTATAAGTTCATGCTCTCAGCCATCGACGCGGCGATCAATGAGAATGACTCCTTCCCAGTCGATCGTTTCCGCATCAAGATCTGGTTCGAAGAGGGCGATGTCGAATTAGTGGTTTACGATAACGCCCTGGGGTCCGATGATGATCAAGCTACGACTGAGTTGAGAGGAGGCAATATCGTCATTCACAAAGAAAAATAGGTTAATTTTAGAAAACTCAATCAGTAGGATGATTCAGAGTGAAAAGGGAGAGCCTGATTGCTCTCCCTTTCATTCTTTTGTCGACCTCTACTATTTCTAACGATACATCCATGCAGGGGAATGCCAAAACTATTGGTACCAGACACAGCCACTTAGAATTTTGCCTGTATTACTCATGGGTATTTTGGCTTCCGATTATTTCTGTAATCGGAGGCAAACAATCTCATGCCAAAGCGATGATCTCGTTACTTGTTGGAATTATGGTTTCGAGAATATTGAAATTTCATGAAGAATTGCGCCTGAATCTCAATCTTCACATTCGTGAGGTCGTTAGTTCGAATCGTATCGCGTCCACTTTATTCCTTACGGGGCATATCCATTAGCGCGATACCATTCGACTGCCTTACGCAGTGCCTCCCTTGCTGGAGTCTGGGGGAATCCCAGTTCACGAACCGCTTTCGCAGAACTAAAATACTCCGGTTTTCGGGAGACACGCACGGCCTCAGGTGTAGCGGTAGGAACGCGCCGCGGATCAAGCCGAGCAAGCGCAACATCGAAGTACGCCCACAACATTGCCACGAAATGTGGAATGCGAAATCGAACTGGCGGTCTATCGGAGATTTCGGCCAGAATATCGAGGACCTCCTTGAGAGTGAGATTCTCCCCGCCCAGAATGTACCGCTCTCCGATTCTTCCTACTTCAGCCGCCAAAAGGTGTCCCACAGCCACATCATCCACATCCACGATGGTTAGCCCCGTGTCTACATAGGCGGGCATTCGGCCGTTGAGGAAATCTATAATCATTTTCCCGGTTTGGGTAGGCTTATGGTCACCTACGCCGACAGGTGCGGCCGGGTTAACAATCACAACAGGTGCACCCTTCTGGGCGAATTCTAGCACCACTTGCTCTGCCAAGAACTTTGAACGCTTATAGTGGCCGATCATGTCGTCCAGCGTGACCGGCGTTTCTTCGTCTCCCGCTGAGCCATCCTTGGGAATGCCCAGTGTGGCAATGGAGCTTGTGTAAACGAAACGCTCGATCCCATGCTCAGCTGCGAGTTCTATGACCCGCCGTGTACCCTCCACATTGGTCTCATAAAAATCCTGCCAGGGATATCCCCAGTAGGCATATAGCGCCGCCAAGTGAAACAACCACTGACAGCTATGGATGCCCTGGCGTAAGGCACCTAAATCGGCCAAGTCGCCAAGAACATGTTCAACCGGAAGGCCGTCTAGTTGGCGTGTATCGGTCCCAGGGCGGACCAGCACTCTCACCGCATGCCCTGCTGTAAGTAATCGCCGCACTACGGCTCCACCGACAAACCCGGTCGCCCCTGTAACGAATGTTCTCATGCTACCTCCTCAGACGCGGTCTATTTGTTCCGGCATTGCCTGGAGGATTTCCCCGGTTCTTTGAATATCCTCTGGGGAAAGTTTATCTACCGTTACTACGTTAACCGATCATATCCACCAATACACGCACATCATCCAGAATCCTGCTCATCGCCTGACCGCGTGCTTGATGAGTTCTGCACTCATGCCCCATACACGCCCTGTGGGACGAGTCGCTTCGGCCATGACTTGATCGAGGGCTGAGACGATCATCTCCACCTCCTTTTCACCAATGGTCAGCGGCGGCAGGAGTTTCAGGAGATTTATACCGGGGCCACCCACCTGGGACAGAATTCGATGGTCTCTCATCAGGGACATGACAACCAGTTGCGTGAAAAGACCTCTTTCCGCCGCCTCAATGGCCTTCCAGGCGGCCTTCAACGACAGAGAACGCGGAGGGCCGAATTCAATGCCGATCATCAGCCCTTTGCCACGCACGTCCACGATCATTTCGTGGCGGGATTTGAGCGCGGCCAACTTGGCCAACAGCTTTTCCCCTATGCTGGCGACGTGTTCAACGATGTTTTCTGCATCCATCACGTGTAAGGTCGCTAATCCGGCAGCCATGGCCAATTCATTCTGCCCAAAAGTGGTGGAATGGATCTGGGCATTCTTCAACGGGCCGAAGACCTTTTTATGGATCTGGCGACGCATGATGACGGCACTGATGGGAATGTACCCACCGCTCAACGATTTGGCGATGGTAACCATGTCAGGTTCCAGATCCCAATGTTCGCTGCAAAGGAAGCGACCAGTGCGCCCCATACCCACCTGAACCTCATCGCAAATTAACAAGACGCCATGCTCGTTACAAAGCTGTTGCGCTTGTGGTAGGTAATGATCCTCAGGAATATTCACACCTTTGCCTTGAATAGGTTCGACGATATAAGCTGCTACATCACCTTTACGAAGTTCGCGTTCCAAGCCTTCCAGATCGTTCATTTTCACCATCGCGCAACCCGGCAAGAGTGGTTCGAAGCCCTCACGGAAAGTTGGACTACCATTGACCCCCAGCGTGCCGAGTGTTAAGCCATGGAAGGCATGGTCGAGAAAAAGAATGCGTGGCCGATCTGTGGCCACCCGAGAAAATTTAATGGCCGTGTCAACAGCATCAGCTCCGGAGTTGGCGAAGAAGACCGCCTCTAGCCCTGCCGGCATTCGCCTGACCAGCTCTTTTGCCAGCAGGCCAGCAAGTAGTGGGCAATCCATTTTTACCAAGCTGGGGCGATCTAAATTCAGCATCTCCTGTATAGCTTGCTTGATGGCCGGATGGTTGCGACCCAAGTTGAACACGCTGTATCCCGAGAGTAGGTCAAGATAGTTGTCGCCATCCGTATCCCATAAATATGCCCCTTCACCGCGAATGTACTGCCTATCGAAGCCGATAATTTTTAGAATGCGGGCCATGCTCGGATTGATATAGCGAGTGTGTAAATCAAATTGTTCATCTTGGTGCGTCTCTATCAGATGAGCGAGGGAGAAAGCCATCGTTCTGTCTCCTTATAAATCATTCGAGACCAAATTCCTTCCTTGTCTTCAAAAAGGGAATCCTGTGGCCAGTTCGAGACTTAGGAAATCGAAGAAGGATTTGGTCGTGGCATCCACAAACGTGCTCACATAGACTGCCTTTACGTGGACACCGCTCAATCCAACGGAAAGGATCTCCAAAAAGCCCTAGAAAACATTCATTGGCAAATCATGACCGTTTCTGGGTCCATTTTACACAGGAATCGACTGTGAATTGGCTCTTATTAGTTAAAATGGTTGGGCTAGGTGGTTCCTGGATCGTTGGTCCGAATCCGAACATGAGGGACTCGGAGAAACGAAAGACCACCGATCGGGTGTCCCCTCAATTTGAAGATAATGGAGCTTGGATTCGAGTTGGACCATGTTCGGCTTGAAAGGATCTTCAGGTTATGAGCCTGACGCTCATTTTCACAATATGGCAAGTGGCCATAGTCCTTATAAGATGCGTTTGCCGGAATTTAATTCCGGACGAACGGTAGAAGCAGAGTGGGACGGAAAAACACCACCGTAGTACACACGGCTACCCACTTTGAGCTGATCGCAAGGTTGGCAAGATCACAGATCTGTGTGGGCCTCGGTAGCGATTTTAAACTACTGGATTCATATCCATATGATCTTTGGTTAAATTGATCATCGTGTGAT
>JABAOF010000641.1_pt1 | contig 22935 bp, 8 predicted proteins | sample 7062171 | NCBI WGS metagenome assembly JABAOF01 (sample SAMN14538628, study PRJNA623070) | marine sediment metagenome | biome: marine biome [ENVO:00000428]; feature: marine pelagic biome [ENVO:01000023]; material: deep marine sediment [ENVO:00002113] | place: India: Gulf of Khambhat ...
GGTTTGTCAGGCTGCCCAGGTCGGGGATGGTCCCGGTCAATTGATTCGAACTTAACGTAAGGATGTATAAATGGGTAAGCTGGTCCAGGTCGGCGGGGATGGTTCCCACCAGGTTATTGCTATTTAACTCGATTCGATCCACCTGGGTATTATCGACATTACAGGTCACACCGTACCAGGTATTTTCCGTTCCGGGATCATTAAACTGTGTGGGATCACCGGGCTTGCGCCAATTGGTGTTATTGTTCCAGTTGTCCCCGTTTGTACTGTTGTACAATGCGATCAATGCATCCCGTTCCGCAGCGGGTATGGTGACTATTGAAATGGTGAAGGCAGCATCGCTGGAATCTGCGGCAGGCCCTGCGGTATCGCTGATTTTTACCAGGCAGTCGCTGGAAGGGGTGTCAGGCACAGTCCATGAGTAAGTGCCGGTATTGGCAGTGGAACTTACGATGGAGTTCCATGAACTTCCACCGTCAATGGAGTAATCGATGGCCACATTACTTACCGCGCCGGTGGTGTTCCAGGTAATATCGTGGAGGGAACCCACATCCCAATCTTCACCGCCGTTGGGGGTGGTAACATTAATGGTTCGCTGCTCTAAAATAGTAAATACGGCATCGCTGAGGTCGAAATACGGCCCGGCGGCGTCACCGATTCGAACCCGGCACCCGGAGGAGGGCGTGTTGGGGATGGTCCAATCATACGTACCGGTGTTGGGTGTAGAAGTGGTAACGGTATTCCATGAGCTGCCGTCATCGGTGCTGTAGTCGATGACGACATTGGCGATGCTGCCGGTGCTGGTCCAGGTAATGGTCTGCACGGTAACGGCTTCCCAGTTTTCACCGCCATTGGGGGCGGTCACGGTAACGGTTCTCCGCTGGACAATGGTAAATACCGCATCACTGATGTCCGCGGCCGGCCCGGCTATATCGCTGACTCTCACCAGGCAAACGGATGACGGTGTGTTGGGAACATACCATTCGTAAGCACCGTCGTTTTCTGTTGAAGAAGCGATGGTATTCCATGATGCTCCACTGTCCGTGGAATATTCAATTTTCACATTGGGAATACTCCCTGTACTGGTCCAGGTAATGGTTTGATCGAAACCGCCTTCCCAGTTTTCGCCGCCATTGGGCGAGGTCACGGTAAGGGTTCGCTGCTCGGCAATGGTAAATACATTATTACTGGTGTCTGAGGCCGGTCCGGCAGTATCGCTGACCCTCACCAGACAGGTGGTTGACGGTGTATTGGGGACGGTCCAGTTATACCAGTTATACTCGCCGGTGATGGGGGTAGAATCGCTGATGGTATTCCAGGAGCTGCCGCTGTCCGTGGAGTATTCGATCTTCACATTGACAATATTTCCTGTAATGGCCCAGTTGATATCGTGAGCGGTACCGGCCTCCCAGCTTTCACCACCGTTGGGGATCATGACACTAACGCTTCGATCCTGGGCAATGCTAAATACCGCATCGCTCACATCAGATGCCGGTCCGGCAGTGTCGGTGATTCTCACCAGGCAAATGTCGCAAGGCGGGTTGGGTACGGTCCAGCTATACGTACCGCTGTTGGCGGTGGAATCGGTAATCGTGATCCAGGAACTACCATTATCCCTGGAATATTCGATCTTCACATTGGCAATACTCCCGGTACTGGTCCAGGTGATATTTTGATTGGTACCGGCTTCCCAGCTTTCGCCGCCATTGGGCGCGGTGACGGTAAGGGTTCGCTGTGCCGCTATGGTAAACACCGCATCGCTGACATCAGATACCAGACCTCCTGTATCACTGATTTTTACCAGGCAATTGCCGGATGGGGTGTTGGGTATTGTCCAGTCATAACTGCCCGTGTTGAGGGTGGAAGAGGTAATCTCATTCCAGGTGCTTCCATTATCCGTGGAATATTCGAGCGTAACATAATCGATACTGCCGGTATGGGTCCAGGTGATAGGCCCGATGGTATTGCCTTCCCAGGTTTCGCCGCCGTTGGGCGCAGTCACTGTCAGCGTTGGAGTCTCTAAAGTCACTGCTGAAATCTCTGTGCTGTACTCGCTGGTTACTGTATTTTGATTGTCGGAATGGGGATCGCTAAAAGTTTCCACCACAAAGTAGTAAGTGGTTTCGGGCTCAAGTCCTTGAACCGTATGGGAGTTCGCGTATTTATCCGGTGTGGCTCCCGAGAGGGTATAACCGCTGCCGGGGGTGGTGCTGTAATAAACACGGTATCCACCGGTAACATCCTTATATTCAACCGGTGTCCAGGAAATTCTCACTGATTCGTGGGTTTCACTACCGGCAGAAACACCTGAGGGGGCAATGGTCTGGGTGCTCTCCCAATCGCTGCTGCCGTGTTTGGAATTTAAGAAATCCCTTAAAGCAGTATCGTCCGTGTATAAGCCGTTCCAGGAAATGTTGAGACCATCGCTGTACAGGTTTACTAAATTCGTCAATGTGCCCGGGATACTGCCGGTCAGTTGATTACCGTTTAAACGGAAATACCTCAGGGTAGTTAGATTGCCGATTTCAGCCGGGATACCCCCGGAAAGCCGGTTGTCGGCCAGGGAAAGGGACCATAAGTCCACGAGATTGCCCAGGTCGGGAATGGTACCGGTAAACTCGTTCCCGTTTAAATAAATACCCGTAAATTGGGTCATCTGGTTGAACCAGGGGGGAATGCTGCCGGACAGTTGATTGTCGCTTAAAACAAGCCAATCCAATAGAGGAAGGTTGGTCAGATCAGGGATCGAACCGGTCAGTTGATTATCATCCAGGTAGATCTCGTTTAAAGCGGTCATTTGATTGAAAGAGGCCGGGATATTACCGGTAAGCTGGTTGTGAGATAAATCAATGGACTGTAGATTGATAAGACCGCTCAGGTCCGGGATGGGGCCGCCTAATTGATTGCTTCGGAGACTAAGCGTTTTTAAGTTGGTTAAATTGTTGAGTGAAACGGGTATACTGCCTGTAAGCTGGTTATAGTCTAAATTTAGTTTTTCCAGGCTGGTCATACCGCTCAGGTCCGGTATCGACCCGGTATATTGATTAAGATATAACACAAGTTCCTTTAAATTGTGAAGGTTATTTAGCGTGGTGGGAATATTTCCATGAAGGAGGTTATGCTCGAGATTAAGAACCGTTAGTTCGGTGAGGGCGCCGAGATCGGGAAGATTCCCATCAAGGCCATTACTATAAATGTAAATTTCCTTTACATGCGTTTTCTCTTCATTACAGGTAATGCCCCACCAGGTATGTTCGGTTCCCCGGTCATTAAATTGAGTGGGGTCTTCGGGGTGACGCCAGTTCATGTTACCGTTCCAGGAATCTCCGTTTGTACCATTATACAATGCAATCAATGCATTACGTTCGGCCAACGGGATCATGGGAGTGGTAATAGTAAATACCGCATCGCTGGTATCCGACGGTGTGCCGCCCGGTTCCCTGACCCGGACCAGGCATTGGCTGGAAGAGGTATCGGGAATAGTCCAGTTGTAACTCCCGGTGTTAGGGATGGAGCTGACAACAGGGGTCCAGGAACCGCCGTTGTCGGTGGAGTAATCGATGGACACATTTTCTACCGGTCCACCATACGACCAGGTGATATCATAGGACGAACCGATACACCATTCTTCCCCGCCATTGGGGGATTGCACTGAAATAAATGTTGTAGAAGCTCCCATAATGATAAATTCGGCATCGCTTTGATCTGTCGCATAGCCCATCGGATCATAAACCCTGACCAGGCAATTGGGGGAAGGGGTATCCGGTATTGTCCACTGGTAACTCCCGGTGTTGGATGTGGAGTTGGTAATGGTGGTCCAATCGAATCCGCTGTCCGTGGAGTATTCAATGCCGACGTTTTCTATTAGAGGGGGTGCGGTCCAGGTAATGGTCCGGGTAGAAAGCCCCACCCAGGTTTCCCCACCATTGGGCGCTGTCACGAAAATTTCCACGGGAGTAATGGTAAATTCCCCATCGCTTGCATCCAACATCGTTCCACCCATATAGGCATCAAAAATATAAATCTTGCAGCCAGAGGCAGGGGTATCGGGGACGGTCCAATTGTAACTGCCGGTGTTGGGGGTGGATTGGGTAATGATATACCAATCATACCCATTGTCTATGGAGTATTCGATATAGACATTTTCTATGGTTTCGGGCGCGGTCCAGGTGATGACCTGTGAGGAAAGTGCCTGCCAATTTTCACCGCCATTGGGTGCGATGACGGTAATGTTACTGTAGGGGCTGTATACCAATTTGGCAATGAAGCCGTCATCGTCCCCGCCTCCAAACTCCTGGAACCCCTTGTAGGCTTGAAAACACCAGTCGGTTCTCCCGGTTACGTAGATGTTACCGGCACTGTCTACTTCCACAGCTTCTCCCATATCGAAAAAGCAGCCGCCCAGGAAAGAGGAGAATTCAAGCATGCTGCCGTCCGGGTTAAGCCTGGTAATAAAGGCATCTTCACTGTCTTCCAGGTTATCTCGAAACGCATCCACAAGTGGAAAATTCGGGCTGTTGGTTAGACCGGTAACATAGGCAGAACCGGCGGCATCGATGGTGATGCCGAAGGCCTCGGTAAAACCTCCGCTGCCGCCCAAAAAGGTGGAATAAACAGGAGCGGTACCGGAGGAGGAAAATTTTGTGACAAAGGCCTGGTTGGACGTGCCGGGTTTGGTTTCCAGGAACGCACCGGGGGTGGTGGGAAAATCGCTGCTGGTGGTGTAACCCGTCAAATAGGGAACCCCGCTGCCGGTCACCACCATGTCGGTGATTTCTTCGCTGTCGCTGCCTCCAAGATACGTCGAGTAAACCAGGGATGACCCGTCGGATGAAAACTTCGTTAAGAAACCGTCATATCCATATTCACCCGTGTCGGCCAGGCTAGACTGGAAGGCATTAACCGTGGGAAATTCGCTGCTGGAGGTGCGGCCAGCCACATAAGCGCAGCCGCTGCTGTCTAAATCAATACAATTGGCCATATCTGCCTCGGTCCCTCCCAGGTAAGTGGAAAACACCAGGCTGGCGCCCGATGCCATGAATTTTACCACAAAGGCATCGCAATCGCCTCCCCAGGTGGTCTGGACAGCATCCTGAAGCGGGAAATCGTTACTGGTGGTTTCTCCCGCGGCATATACTTCACCGCTGCCGCTTACCGCAATATCGTTGACTTTATCAAAATCACTTCCCCCCAGGTAGGTGGAGTAGAGTAGCGTGGAACCGTCCGGGGATAACATTGAAATAAAACCATCTACGGTACCGCTGAGGGAACCCTGGAAGGGATTAACCGTGGGAAAGCCGGAACTGTCAGTAATCCCTCCGACAACCACGTTCCCGCTGTTGTCCAGCGCCACTGCATGGGTGGTATCGTAACTCTCCCCACCCAGGAAGGTACTGAATACCAGGCTTTTACCATCGGGTGACAACTTCGAAATAAACCCGTCGCCCTCCCCCTGCAAGGTGCTTTGATAGGGGCTTTGCAGGGGAAAATCAGGACTCAACGTGTCTCCCACTGCATATACCGCCCCTGTGCTGTCAAGGGTCATGCCCCAAACCTCATCACAATCACTGCCGCCAAGGTAAGAGGAGTACGCAATCACCATGGGATCGATGATTAATTCATAATTCTTATCGTACAGGCCCACCTTAAATCCATAAATGTTTTTACCACCTGTTTGAACTTCAAAGGCCGCCTGTACCACCTTTTTTTTGCCATCAATCACCTGGTAAGCCAGGGGTTTTTTGTGGGTCCATTGACCGAATGCAGTTTCAATGGCAAGATTTCCTTTTTCATTGATGGATACGTTTTTCACTTCCTGGTATTGCAGCCGGATGGCCGCGGGATTTCCCCCGGGTTTTACCACCCAGTCGTACTCGATCTGTTTCTCTATCCCGTAAACCTTTAAATCGATGTTTTTGTAAAGGTTTTTATAACACACCGCACGCGATGTGGGAATATGGGTGTGCCATTGGGATTTGTCGCTGCCTTTCAAATAATTGACCCTGTGGGCCGCTGGTTTTTCCGGAACCACCTCCGGGTTCCTGTCGGCCCCCCAAAAAATGAACCGGGAAACATCACGATGGTGTTTTGTTAAGTGAGGGGAGTGAGGGGAGTGAGGGGAGTAAAGTGAGTCAAACACCAATCCTTCTTTTGTGATCCACAACGTATACGTCCTGGTTTTCGCGCAAAACAGGGCCTTCTCATTCATTTGCCCCCGGTTGGGAATAAAGTACAGGGGGATATTCCCAAAATTCCTGGCAATTGTCGGTTTTTCCTTGCCAACCAGCGACGCCTTGGATACCCTCTGGGGACCTTCGCTGGCAAAAACAAAAAACATGACAATTAGTACACAAAAGACAATGCAAATGAAACGTTTAATCATTTGATTATTCCTCCTTACGACTCAGAGCAGCCCTTCCAGGTATTCTATCAGTGTGTTGATCAAGATAATGAGATAATCCTGAGCACCCGTGCAGGTGATCCAGTCATTGTTGCCTTCGCCATCCATTTTGGGTTTAATGTCGTGGGTTAACTTGTCGATGGCTTCCTGGTAATCGCCAGCGTCGATGAGGTCCTGGACTTCCATGAGTTTATTATAGAGAGCATTCTTGCGCTGGTCCGCGTTGTTCTTAAAACACCCCTCGGGCAGACCCTGGATATAATCATCGATGTCAGAGGGAGTTAAAGGTGCAAATGCCAGGCCTACCATGTATGGAAATCCTGTAGAGCAGACATAGTATGGCGCGGCGGTCTCGGGATCGATGATGTAGATGTCTCCATTTGAAAGGGCGCCATACATGATCCCGTCAGGCCCGAAGGTGATAGCATAGAACCCTCCATAACCCAGGTATCCAATGGGTGAAACCGTACCGCTGGCCTTATCCACTTCCAAAAGCCAGCCTGAATCCACACCGTAAAGGGTACCATCAGGGGCAAAAGCCAGGCCATCAATGTCATAATAAGTGGTACCCACGTCTGCATAAGTGAAGTCCGTGGTATCCACCTGCACCAACCGGTCACCATTATTGTCCCAGTTGTTAAGACCGCTGTCTGCCGCATAAAGTATCCCATCGGCGTCAAAGGCAATACCTTCCATCAGTAAACCGGTCGAACCCATCACCGTACCGGCACCGGTATCGGTATCGATGGTCACCAGGTTGTTCCAAGTAGAGACCCCATTCACTGCCCACAGGTTTCCAAGGGAATCGAAAGACAGGTCCAATGACCACTGACTTTGATCGAGTCCTGCACCCGTGACCCCAATCTTCGTACTTGCACACGTACATAAATCGATCTCCACCAACTCGGCAATCTTCCAGGAGTTAGGCGCCGGGTAACTCGTCGGCCTCAAACTCAATGCATACAACCTGCCAACCCCCAGGATAGTAACCGTAACACTCCTTACATGCTTGGGATCAGCTATCTCGTAAGTTCCCGGTGAAACCTGCCGGCCAGAGGAGTCGGTCTGATCCCAGTAGTAATCGACCTGCTGCGGCCAGTGGGATACCAGGTGCGGGTCGAGCCGCTTAATTATGTTCCCGTCGGAATCGAAAACATAATAATACATCATCACAAAGTGACAGGTGTCTGAGTACAGGGTCGCCGTCACATCCTCCCCGTACTTATAGACATCCTTATCCGTGGTCAGGGAAATCTTACACTGTGCAGAAGCACTGCCAATGAAGAGTACACTCAGAAACACACTCATCACCAAACGTAAAACTTTCCTTTTCATTTTTTATTCCTCCTTATTTTTGTTTTTTTTTAAGTACTTAATGCAAAACACAATACATATTGTACCTCTCCGCGGTTCTGCAATCCTGTAACCTGTAACTTGTAATCCTGTTTTCGTGCTCACTGGCAGGAACCAGGAAGAAGAATGTATAAATGTAAAATGTAGAACATCGAACTTATAAGACATAACTGGTCTCCAGGAACCAGTGGGCTGAGACTGGGTATCTATAAAAGCAAATGCAATTTAGGTGCCAACTCCGGGAATTTCGCTAAAAAGCCTGACATAAAAACCTTTTAAATTTTACCGGGAAAACCGGGAGAATTATATATTACGGAGTACCGTAATATTATTGAGGGATTCGGCTTACTTTTTTAATAAAAGAGGAGTAAAAATATTATTTATAGAGGGTTTCAGGCAGTTACGCCAGGCCGTAATCGAGTTACGGCCTGCCGTAATTCTATTACCTTTTTATTTTCTCAACCTTTCAATTTTTCTTCCGGCAGCAGTGCCTGTTCATGGAGAAAGCGCATAAACCGGTGATAATCATTTTTCTCAAGATTAAATACCTTTATCAATTTTTTATACTTGCCATTGGCTTCTTTCAATCCCCAGGAGATAATTTCTTTTACTTCGGAGCGTTTTATATCACGTGCCAGGAAGGGTTTCTTCACCGCCTCCCAGAAGTTTGTACCGTTTTTAATAGCCATCCGGATTCGTTGGGTTTCATTCTCACAGTTTCTAATTGCTGCTTTTTGGCTTCTGCCGTCGATAAAAGCCTTGATATCTTCCCCGGTGATATAATCTTTATGATGGAGGCTGGCACGTTTGAGTACAGAAATCAATTCCCTTATATTGCCGGGCCATTGGTAGTTGAAAAGGGCTTCCCAGAAGCCCTGCCCGATTTTTTTTCCTTTTAAACATTTTTTCATTTCCATCACCAGGGGTTTGATGTCTTCTTTGCGTTCCCTGAGGGGGGGCAGCTCGATTTGAAAGACATTCAGCCGGTAATACAAATCCTGCCGGAATTCTTTATTCTTGATGGCTTTTTGTAAGTTTTTATTGGTAGCAGCGACGATTCGGACATCCACCTCTCTTTCGACGGCTTCACCCAGCCTGGTATATTTTCCTGTTTCGATAAAACGCAATAATTTGGCCTGGGAAGCCGGTGAGATTTCGGTGATTTCATCGATAAACAGGGTTCCGCCGGCAGCCTCCTCCACCAATCCGTTTTTATCGACCCTGGCGTCTGTAAATGCACCTTTTGCATGACCGAACATTTCACTTTCGAACAGGTTGTCCGGTATGCCGGGAGTATCGATAACTTTAAACTTCCCTTTTCTTCCGGAATAGCGGTGAATCAATGCGGCAATATGAGTTTTACCGGTACCGGTTTCGCCGGTTAAAAGCACAGGGTCGTCTACCATGGCATATTTTACGATTTGTTTTCTGATATTCTCGATGGCCCGGCTGATTCCGGCAATGCCGCCGATATCCTCTTCGCTCTTCCTGATGAGATTGAGAGTATCCCCAAGGATTTCACCCATTACTTTGAAAATTTCACAATCAGCTTCGCTAAAGGTTTCTTTTGTTCCGCTGTCAATATACATATAGAGGTCATTGTGGATACGGTGAATGATTAAGCTCTTGATGTGAAGATGCATGACCGACTCGGAGATATTGCGGTTTTTCAAGGATATCAGTAATCCCTGGTTTTCGAAGATGTCGCCGTCGGTAAAGGCCCTTTCGATGTAGGTTTTGGAGAATCCTTTGCCATCTGCAACGGTTCTGCCGGTAATCTCCCTTCCTTTATGCCAGAGGATGTTTCCCTTGATGTCGTAAATCATGGCCAGGGATACCTCTTTCTTTTTTAACAGGTTCCAGATGTTTTTTTTAATTATTTCGATCATCTGAATTCACATTATCTCCCTTCGAGTTCTCGCTGGCCGCTCCCTCTCGAAATCAAAACACGTCTATACCGCCGGGAATCGGTTATCGACCACGTGCTTCTAGCGAATTTGCATGCTTACATTTACTGGAAGTTATTAGCCTTTTTACCTCAGATTTTATTTACCTTGCATCTCTAACTGGGTGATGAATCCATGAAAACAAACAGCGACTTCTATATTGTAAATTAATTTGGATTTTTTGTCAACCCTTTTTTTAACATTGACAGAACCATAATATTCTGTTAAAAGTATGAATTCTGAAAATGAAAATTACCAACATCTAATCCAGGAAACAATGGAGGATTTAATCGCGTATTGGGGACAGTCCAGTTATATGTTTAAGGGTCAAGTCCTGCCCCACTCCATGTAAGAATGCCGCAGAGCAGGACTTTCGCCTCAAGGTTCTTTTTCCAAACTTATTTAGCCTGCCAGTGCCCCTATGATGGGATGCGGTCACCGGGAGGGGAAAGGTATTACCCCATGTGCATATTCCAGGGCGGGCATGTACGGAAACCCGGTGGAACAGACAAAAGACACCTGGGCGCTGCCAGGATCAACCGTGTAGATATCACCATTTAAACGGGCAGCATACATGATGCCCTCCGGGTCAAAGGTGATGGCATAGAACCCACTATTGCCAAGGTCTCCGATAAGTGTAACCTCAGCGGTGTCCTTATTCACCCTCAAGAGTTTGCCCGAATCCACCCCGTAAAGGGTGCCGTCCGGGGCGAATGCCAGACCATCGATGTCATAGCCGGTAAGACCGATCACAGTATATGTGAGACTCCTGATGTCTATTTTCACCAGCTTGTCACCGGTATTGTCCCAGTTGTTGTTACCACTGTCTGCGGCATAGAGGAACCCGTCAGCATCAAAAGCGATGCCTTCCATCAAGGTCCCGGTGGAACCGACCACCGTACCGGCACCAGTCTTTGTGTTGATGATCACCAGGTTGTCCCATTTGGATGTCCCGTTCACAGCCCAGAGAATTCCCCGCGGACCATAGGACAGGTCCAACGACCATTGGCTTTGGTCCAAACCCGCACCTGTTTCTCCAACTTTCGTACTCACACAAGAAGCCAGGTTGATCTCTATCAGTTCAGCGATCTTCCATGAGGTGTCCTCAGGGGTGCCTGTTGGATTCAAGCTCAGTGCATAAAATATTCCATTCCCCAGGATAGTGAACGTCACACTCTTTTGGCGCGTAAAATCGGCGATCTCGTAGGTCCCGGGGGGAACCTGGTTCCCTGAAGAGTCGGTCTGATCCCAGTAGTAATCGACCTGCTGCGGCCAACTTGTGATTAAGTGCGGTTCCAGTGTTTTTATTATGCCTTCGCCGGCATCAAACACATAGTAATCCGTCACCAGGAAGTGGCAGGTGTCGGAGTACAGGGTCGCAGTCACGGTCTCCCCATAAGCATAGACTTCTTTGTCCGTGGTCAGGGTAACGGTACACTGCCCATATGCAGAAGTGCCGCACACCGCAGCCATACCCAAAAAAACACTCATACACACCAGTAAACTAAAAAGTTTCCTTCTCATGGTTTTTTCTCCTTATTTATATTTTTTAATTTGATTATGCAATACCTATCAAATACCAGCGGCCGCAAGAATAATAGCAATTTACATGCCAGGCGTGGATATTTCACTAAAAAGGCTGATATAAAAGGTTTTTAGCAGATATAACAAAACGCAAATTCTTGCGATTACGGTATGTAATTCATGCCAGGTCCGGGTGTTCCGCTAAAAAGGTTGATATATAACTACTTTTAGCAGAAATAAAAAAAACGCAAATTCTTTCGATTTACCGCAATATTTTTTTTACATTGACAGAAAGACAATATTTTATTAATATTCTGTAAAAACGCGCAAAAAAAACAAAGTTTTTCCGGTTGGTACTTTTCAAATATCATGAACGACGCCTATAGGGTGTGGACGCCGTCCACTTCTGTTAAAAGTATGCATTCTGAAAATGAAAATTACCAACCTCTAATCCGGGAAACAATGGAGGATTTAATGGTGCCAGGAGCGAAAGTATATGATATCGCAGTCATTGGCGGCGGCATAATCGGGATGGCCGTCGCCATGGAACTTTCCCAATCAAATAAAATTTCCCTTATCGTGGTAGAAGCAGAAGACCGCTTAGCTGCCCATCAAACCGGGAATAACAGCGGCGTGATTCATTCCGGCCTTTACTATAAGCCCGGTTCGCTAAAAGCTGTCAATTGCACCAAAGGACGAGAATTGCTGTACGAGTTCTGCGAAACCCACTACATTCCCCACGACCGCTGCGGCAAAATCGTGGTGGCTGTCAGCGATGAGGAAATGGCAAACCTGGAAAAATTGGAAGAAAGAGGTAAAGCCAATGGACTCAAAGGTATCAAACGGCTCAACGCTGAAGAACTCAATAAGTATGAACCCCATGTCACCGGTGTGGGCGGATTGTTTGTCCCGCAAACCGGGATCGTGGATTTCGTCAAGGTGACGGAGAAATTCGCCGAGATAGCCAAAACCAACGGCGCTGAAATTAAATTAACTGCACAGGTGCGAAAAATAGATAAAAAAAGGAATGAAATATGTTTGTTTTCCACAAGCGGAGATATCATTTGTAAAAACTTGATCAACTGCGGCGGACTCCATTCGGACCGCATCGCCAACATGTGCGGCGTGGACCCGGGGCTGAAAATTATACCCTTCAGAGGGGAATATTATGAAATCAAAGAAGAGCGGCAATTCCTGGTGAAAAACCTCATTTACCCGGTCCCGGACCCGCAATTTCCGTTCCTGGGAGTTCATTTCACCCGGATGATCCACGGCGGCATCGAAGCCGGACCTAATGCCGTATTGGCGTTTAAACGAGAAGGATATAAAAAATATAATTTTTCCTTCAGGGATAATATTGAGATGTTTTTTTATAAAGGTTTCTGGAAAATGGTATCTAAACACTGGCGCATGGGATTTGGCGAAATGTACCGATCGTTGAGTAAGTCGGCTTTTACCCGCGCGTTGCAGCGACTGCTCCCGGGAATACAAAAGAACGATTTAAAACAGGGCGGCGCCGGCGTGCGCGCCCAGGCCCTGGAACCCGACGGCTTCCTGGTAGATGATTTCCGCATCAAAGAAGCCCCCAATATGGTCCACGTGCTAAATGCCCCATCACCCGCAGCCACAGCCTCTATTAATATCGGCAAAACCATCGCCGATATCGCCCGCAAGAGTTTTAGTCTATGATTTTGCCTCCGGCGGCCAGGGGGGCGCTTTTTATAAAAACTGCCCCCCTGGACCCCCCGCAAAAATTTTTTATTCACGGTCAATCATCGTACCACGCTTATCAACATTTTACCCCACTGAAATCATTTCCCTTAAAACATAAGGCAAAATACCTTTGTTTTTGTAATATTCAACCTCAACTTCAGTGTCCAACCGGGCAGTGACATAGAATTCCTTCTTTTTTCCCTGTTCATTAACTGCCGTTACTTTTAACCGTTTACCCGGAGAAATATCAGAAATTCCTTCTACTGAAAATGTTTCGGTTCCTGAAAGGCCAAGGGATTCCAGTAATGCTCCATTTTCAAATTCCAGCGGCAGCACACCCATACCAATAAGATTGCTCCTGTGAATGCGCTCGTAAGACTCGGCAATAATGGCCCGGATACCTAATAGGTAAGAACCTTTGGCCGCCCAGTCCCGGGAAGAACCCGTGCCGTATTCTTTACCTCCCAGGACAACCAGGGGAACACCTTTTTGCATGTATTCCACGGCGGCATCGTAAACATATTTTTCCTTTTTGTCCGGCAAGGTAAGGGTAAAGCCTCCTTCTTTCGGTGATATCAGTTTATTTTTAATGCGGATATTGGCAAAGGTTCCTCTTTTCATAACCTCATGGTTTCCCCTCCTGGAACCGTAAGAATTAAAATCTCGCAGTTCCACACCGTGCTGCACCAGGTATTGGCCTGCCGGGTAGTCTTTGGGGATGGCCCCGGCTGGTGAAATATGGTCGGTAGTGACCGTATCGCCCAGCACCAACAAGGCCCGTGCAGAATCGATATTTTTAGGCGCTTCTACGTCAGGAGTGACCCCGTCGAGAAAAGGAACCCGCCGGATATAAGTAGATGCCTCATCCCATTCAAAGGTATCTCCTTTGGACACGTCTAAATTCTTCCAGTTTTCATCCCCTTCCAGGATGTTTTTGTATTTCTCGGCAAAAATATCCGGTGTGACTACCTGTTGAATCATTGATTGAATGTCCTCCTGGGACGGCCAGATATCTTTTAAAAATACCGGGCTGCCTTGTTTATCGGTTCCCAGGGGATCGGTATTCATATCGAAGTCGATGTTTCCTGCCAGGGCAAAAGCCACCACCAGGAGCGGCGATGCCAGGTAATTGGCCCGCACCCGTTGATGAATCCGGGCTTCAAAGTTCCGGTTGCCGGAAAGTACCGCGGCAGCCACCAGTTGATTTTCCTGGATGGCTTTTTCAATTTCCGGGTGAAGCGGTCCACTGTTACCGATACACGTGGTACAACCGTAACCCACGATACTGAACCCCAACTGCTCCAGGTAAGGCAGTAAACCCGCCCGATTCAAATAGGCGGTTACCACAAGAGAACCGGGGGCAAAGGACGTTTTTACATATTTCTTTACATTCAAACCTCTTTCTACTGCCTTCTTTGCCAGCAGTCCGGCACCGATCATCACCGCAGGATTGGAGGTGTTGGTGCAGGACGTAATCGCCGCTACCACCACACTGCCATCGGTTAAAATTACATCTTCTTCATCAAGATTTACTTTAATGTGCTTTTTCTCGCGATTGACCATTTGTTGAAGGGTCCCGGCAAAAGAGGTTTTAATATGGTAGAGGTTGATCCGGTCCTGCGGCCGCCTGGGGCCTGCCAGCGATGATTCAATGGCTGCCAGGTCCACTTCGATTACTTTAGTATAATCAGGGGTTTCATTACCATAATGAAACATTTCCTGTTCTTTCGTATAGGTTTCCACCAATTCCACCAGGTGCCCGCGGTTGGTGGTCTCCAGGTATGACAACACCTGCTCATCCACCGGGAAGAATCCCATGGTGGCACCGTATTCGGGAGACATGTTGGCAATGGTCGCCCGGTCCGGCAGCGGCAGACGCTTTAAACCCGGTCCGAAAAATTCCACGAACTTCTCTACCACGTTTTCTTTTCGTAAGATTTGCGTGATGGTTAACACCAGGTCCGTTGCCGTGGCACCCACCGGTAATTCGCCTTTCAACTTGACACCGATGACTTCTGGGATTTTCATATAAAGCGGCTGCCCCAGCATCACAGATTCCGCTTCGATACCGCCGACACCCCAGCCCACAATACCAAGCCCGTCGATCATGGTAGTATGGGAATCCGTGCCGATCAAAGTGTCGGGAAAAGCAACGGTTTCGCCGTTTACTTCTTTGTTGACCACCACCTGTGAAATATATTCCAGGTTCACCTGGTGGACGATTCCCGCACCCGAAGGAAATACCCTGAAATTGCGAAACGCTTGTTGTGCCCATTTCAGCAGCGAATACCGCTCCCGGTTCCGCTGGTATTCCATTTCCATGTTCTTCATGAGGGCAAACCGGGTGCCGTAATAATCCACCTGGATGGAGTGGTCCACCACCAGGTCAACCGGTATGGCCGGGTTGATCTTTTTGGGGTCTTTACCCAGGGCTTTCATGGCATCCCGCATCGCTGCCAGGTCCACCACCGCAGGTACACCGGTAAAATCCTGCATCACCACCCGCGACGGGAAATAGGGGATTTCCTCTTTTTTCTCGTACACCGGCTGCCAATTGGCCAGTTTGATCACATCCTCTTGTTTAACAATATGTTCACCGGGAGTCTCGAAATGCCTCAAAAGGTTTTCCAGTAGGATCTTGATGGAAAAAGGAAGTCTTCCCATAACTGCGATTTTTTGTTCTTCAAGGGCCTTGATCCGGTGAACCGTATATTTCTTTTTATCTCTTAACTCTATACAAGATTTTGAATTAAATGTGTTCATTTTACACTCCTGCTATTGGTTATTCGTTTATAATAGTTTAATTTTAACAAATTTGCAACTTAAATTTCAAGAACAAACGGTATTTTCCCCGCTCTACTATTTATATAGATCATTTTTTCCACTTAATTGTTTCGCAGCTTAACCACCACGATGGTTATATCATCATTCTGCGGTTCACCCTCTGAAAACCGTTCCACATCTTCAATAATTCTTTGCTTGATTTCATTGGCAGAAAGTGAATCGGTTTCCATTTTTGCCAGCAGGCTTTCCAGGGAATTCAACCCGTAATATTCTCCACCAGAGTTCTGCATGTCTGGAATGCCGTCGCTAAAAAGTAAAACAATGTCGCCGGGTTTCATTTTAATCTTTTTTTCCTCATATATGTTTTCCTCTAAAACTCCAAGTGGGAATTTTGGCCCGGGGCTTTCGATCAATTCAATGGATTGATCCCGTTTCCACAGCGGTTTGTTTAATCCTGCATTGGAAACGGATAATTCGTTGGACCGGGTATCCAGAGATACCACACCCAGTGCAATGAACATCTTTTTGTCGGTTTTAGCCACCAGCAGGCGGTTGATGTGGGTCAATATGTCTTTGATGGAACCGGATTTCCCTGCCATTGATGAAACCATTCCACTGGTCATAATTGCCATCATAGCGGCTTTCATGGCTTTTCCCGAGACATCTCCCACAGCTATTCCGAACCTGGTTTTGTTTTTATCCAGCCAGAAATACTCGAAGAAATCCCCGCCTACTTCGTAAGCAGGTACACATATGCCGGAGATGTCGAAGGGATCGGTTTTTGGGTTGGTCTGGGGCAAGATGGACATCTGGGCCTCTCGTGCCGCCAGGACCTCTGTTTTCATGCGAACATGACCCAGCCTCCTGCGGATCAGGGTAAATACGATGCCGATAATCAGCATTACTGAGAGTACCTGGAACCACCAGGTTTTCCAAAGGGGTGGTGTGATGGTTAGTTTCATTGAGGCGCCTGTTTCATTCCAGACACCGTCACTGTTTGCTCCTCTCACCCGGAATACATAATCACCGGGGTCCAGGTTGGTAAAGGTCACATAGTGGCTGTTACCCAGGAAAATCCATTGATCGCTAAATCCTTCCATTTTATATTCGTATTGATTTTTTTCCAGGTTGACATAATCCAATACAGCGAATTCAATGGAAAAAATAATGTCCCGGTAAGAAAGCGTAACCTCTCCGGGCATGAACCGTTGTTTTTTTGGCAGCATCCGGTCCTGGAAGCGCTGCACCGTGTCGGGCACCTGTATACTGGTTATCACCACCGGTGGTACGGGAACGTTTTTGATGATGTTTTCCGGGAAAAAAGAGATGAGTCCGTGCATTCCGCCGAAGAAAAATTCGCCTTTTCCGGTTTTGTGATATGCGCCTACGTTGAACTCATTGCCCGGTAGTCCATCTTCCACATCAAAGTTGGTAAATCGGCCGGTTCCAGGATTAAACCGTGATAGTCCCAGGTTCGTGCTGAGCCAGAGACAGGTCTCGGTTTTGTTGTTTTTTGGGGTTTCTCCCAGTATTCCACAGATCACGTCGTTAGGGAGTCCATGTGTCTGGGTGAAACAGGCAAAAGAACCCGGTTCTCGAACCGGGTCCAATTTGTTAAGACCGCCGTAAGTTCCGATCCATAACACACCCTTTTGATCTTCATAAATCGAAGTGACAGTATTGTGGCTCAATGAATTGGGGTTATTTTTTTGTTTCTGATAACGGGTAAACTGCTCTTTTTCCCGGTCAAATTTATTGAGCCCTCCGCCATCCGTGCCGATCCAGAGTTTCCCCCTGCTGTCCTCTAAGATACAGTAAACAATGTTGCTTCCCAGGCTGTTGGGATCATTTTTGCGGTTTTTGTAATGGGTAAACCGGTTTGTTGCCCGATCAAATTTATTCAACCCCCCTTCCCCTGTTCCCAACCAGAGGACACCCCGTTGATCCTGGTATATAGAAAATACATGTTTGTTGCTCAGGCCCGGGGGAGCAGGACCTTCCTGGTAATGAAGAAACCGGTCAGTTCCGGGATCCAGCCGGTCCAATCCCTCTCCGGTCCCGATCCAGAGTGTTCCTTCCCGGTCTTCGAAAACAGAGTACAATATATTCGAACTCAGGCTTCCGGGTTTATCCGGGTGGTGCTGGTAATGGGTAAATTCCTTTTTCCATGGGTCATATCGATTAAGACCGCCTCCCTGGGTTCCGATCCAGATGAAACCGGAGCGGTCCTCACAGATGGCAAAAACATGATTTGAATTTAGACTGTTGGAATTGTCTGCTTCGGTTTCATATCGAGTAAAAGCGGATTTCGGATAGCTGTATTTATTTATACCTCCGCCATTGGTTCCGATCCAGATAACACCAGTTCGATCTTCATAAATGGATACGATGTTATTTTTACTCAGGCTTGATGGGTCATTTTTATCGCTTTTGCAGAAGCAAAAGGTTTCTTTTTCCGGGTCAAAAAGATTCAGCCCGTCAGAGGTGCCAATCCACAGCATTCCCCTTCGGTCTCTGCAAATGGCGTGGATGTGATTGTGGCATAAGCTGTTGGGATTGTTCTCATCTGCCTGGTAACGGGTGAAGGTTTCTTCCCGGGGATTGAACCGGTTCAAGCCTCCCTCGCGCGTTCCCACCCACAGGATACCCGTATGATCGTTATGCAAGGAAACCACATCGTCGCTGCTTAAACTACCGGGATCACCGGGTTTATTTTTGTAATGAGTAAATCTTTTGGTTTTGGTATCGAGACGATTCAATCCGTTTTTTGTTCCTATCCATAGAATACCCGGTTGACCTTCACAGATTATACGGATAAAATCACTGCTCAGGCTGTTTTCATTTCCATCCGTTTTATAGTGAATAAACATTTTTTTGACCGGGTCAAATCGATGCAGTCCTCCCCCCCAGGTCCCGATCCACATTAAATTGGAAGAATCAATGTAGATGGAGTTGACAGGATTTGTATTTAAACTGTCGGGTTGTCCTGGTTTGATTTTGTAATGGGTAAATGTTTTGTTTACCGGGTCAAATTTATTTAAGCCTCCGTGGTCGGTGCCGATCCATAGGTTATTCCATTGATCCTCGCATATGGTACGAACAAAATCATTGCTCAAACTATTGGGGTCAGTGGGATCGTTGCGGTAAACCTTAAACTTGTTTCCATCGAATTGATTCAGGCCGTTTTCCGTACCGAACCACATAAACCCCCTGTTGTCCTGGATTATACAATAAACTTCACCTTGTGAGAGCCCGTGTTGGATGGAGAAATGGTCGAATTTTAATTTCTTTTGGGCAGGCAGTAAAATAGCGGATGTCATCGACAAGAATACGATACATAACGCCAATTTTTTCATTATCATTATTCTCACCACCCATGCTCTTCTTTCTAACGTATATTTTAGATGAAATCATTTTATATTTCAATAGAGGCTAACGATTTTTTTAAACTTTTCTACTAGGTTATTTGACTGAAGCCTTTTTTTGAAAAGCTTTTGCGGGGGGTCCAGGGGGGCGGTTTTCTCGAAAAGAGCCCCCCTGGCCGCCGGAGGCAATATCTTAGAAACTGGTGGACCAGGTCAACACAATTTGACGTTTCGGTGCCGGCCGGAAAAAACTGGCATTGGAAAATTCCGAATACAATGTATTGGTGAGATTGTAGATAATAATCCCGATTCGCTGCGGAAAGGCACTGTTTTTAAACAGCGTGATACCGCCACTGATGGAATGAACGGTAAATCCCGGGATAATATCACCGATGGGATTATTAACCAGTATCACATCCTTCTGATTGCCGTTGATGCGCAGGTCATATCCCAACCAAAACCGCTTTTGGGGGTCATCGTAGCGGGCATTAAAATTGAACTTGGCGGAGTAAGTATCTACATACGGCGTTTCAGGGTTTCCCAGGTCTTTGGATTTGATGTGGGTGAAGTTTGCCATCAATGAAATTCCGAACTTTAAATACAATTTCCCCAACACTTCAATACCTTGCATCCGCAGTTTATCCACATTGATATTTTGATATACGGGTAAATTTTGATATTCGGGGGGTAAATTTTGATATTCGGGTGTATCCATATCCTTTACCAGTTTGCCTGTTGGTGTTACCCGGATGCCGTCCCGCACCACATTATTGAAATACAAAGATTCCAGGTAGATATTTTTCCAACGGTATTTAAACCCGATGTCAAAGTTGAGGCTGGTTTCCGCTTTGAGGCCGGTATTATTACCCTGGAACCCGCTGCCTTCGGGTGTGGGGCCGTGGTAAAACCGCTCGATCAGGTTGGGCGACCTGAATCCGCGGCCTAGAGAAAAAACCAACCGTAACTGATCGGTGATACCGTAAGCCAGGTTGGCGGTACCTACCAATGTTTGATCCGTGCTGTTTACCAGCGGTTGATCTTCCAGGCCCAGGGTCTCTTTGGTGCTGGCATTGACGTTCTGGTAACGGAGACCCAGGATCAATGAAGTCCGTTTAAACAGGGGCATGTCATCCTGGATAAATACCCCGAAACTTCGATACCGGGCATTGGGCACCAGGGGTGTTGTATTTATGGAGGGACGCGGAGGCCCAAAACCCACCACCTGGGAGATGTTGGTATCGGTATTGGTGGTATTGTCCTGGAATAAATCCACACCGTAGGTGAATACGTGGCTCTTAACTGCTTTGTTAAACTCCAGGCGAAAGCCGAGGGTATTGATGTCGGTATAATTTTCACTCTGGATGCTGGCTCCCACCTGGGGCATGTTGGGAATTCCAAAGGGGACAAAAATATCCATTGCTAATTCCCGTTCATTGCTGGAGTGATAGCCGATGAGATTGACATGATCCGCCAGGGCGAAATCCATTTGGCGATTTTCGTATTTGAAGGTATACTTGTGGACCGTTTGCCAGGGATAGCGAATTTGAATCCGTGTGGAACCCGGGTTGTAAAGCTCCGGTTCGATAAATCCGAACCCCGCGTCTTTGGCATGATAGTACTGGTATTTAAAAGAAACCTGGCTTTGCTTTGAGATGTTGTAGTTTAACAAGAGGTTAATGCCGCCGTCTGTTACACCTGTATCGGTAACCGTAACATCATCGTCAAGTTTAATATTTCCAAAGGTTCCCGATGGTGCCGTATAGTCGTTGGCGTTCCTGTAACTGCCGCTCAGCATAAAACCTAACTTACCAATGTTACCGTTAATATTGGCGATACCTTTACTCTGTTTATCCGCGGAACCGAACCGGTATCCCACATTTCCGTGAATGGAGGAGCTTCCCGGTTGGTAAGATGGTATTTGGGTAATGATATTCACCACGCCGCCGATGGCATCGGAACCGTACAACACCGAGGCAGGACCACGTACTACTTCTACGCGGTCTACTCCTGAAACATCTACTATGGCTGGGATTTCACCAAAATCCTGCTGGCGACGGGAATTGTTCATGCGGATGCCATCTTCCAACAGCAGGATGCGCTGACCGCGAAATCCCCGGATCACTGGACGACTCTGGTTGGCACCCACACCATTGACATCCACTCCCGGCAGCTCAGTCAACATTTCTGTTATATTGTTGGGGGCTTTCTCCTCAAGCTTCTGCCGGTTGATAATACTCACCGGTTTGGGAATTTCAAAGGTATCCTTTTTGGTCCGGGTGGCGGTCACCGTGACTTCGTAATGCAGCACAGACTCTTTCTCGTCTGCTTCTTTCTTTTTGTCTTTTTCACCGGCTTTGTTCCCGGATGCTGAAGCAGTAGATGTTTCCGGTTTACCTGATTCGGACGTTCCCGGCAATAAAACCGTATTGCCCATCACCAGGGTTATAATGAATAACAAGGGGAGAAATATCCCTCTTGACTTTTTCCATTTTGTGTTATCTTTCATTTTCATCTCCATTTAAATCTTTTTTCTTTTTAATTGAGTTTTTTTACAGAATTCTCTGGATTTTATTAAGGCGGTCATCTCAATGTCTGTATAATTCAATTTAAAGAGAATTTTGGTCATAGTTATAAATTAAAGGGTTATTTTTAAACGATTTGCTGGAGGGATGCAACCATTAGTGACAGAATTGTGACAATGGCAAGGTTAGTGTTAGGTGTTAACAGGTCGTACGAGAACTAAAGACAGCCGTAGGGGTTTGACGAAGAGGCTATGTCATAATCCCAAAAAAGGATTGAATGTGGAATTGGGGCGAATACAAGATTCGCCCCTACAAAGCGTTTCCGGTAGGAGGTAGGGGTTAACCTTGTGTTCACCCCCTATTATGACACAGTCTCTGAATCAAACCCCTACATTGTTTCGCTGTCATTTGTCATTTGTAATTTATCAAATGATGAGGAGAAACAGGCGAATACAAAATACTGACCGAGCCCCTACCTTCGCCCGTCAATTCCGCACGATCGTTTCACATATCTACAGTCTGTATTGGCCTCCGCGTGCGGGGTTGACAATCCCGGTATTCTCTTTTATAATGGGATTTCCTTAATGATTCAAGTGCCTCAGGCATGAAATGTACAAAGGAGTAAGCAGAAAATGTCATCGATGGATAAAGATATTTCCTCTGTTTTTACTGATGAGATCACCAAGTATATCGAGAAGCGGCTTGCTGAGATGAATGACCGGTTATCCGGGTTGGCGGTGGTCATCGATTCGGAAGATGTTCGGAGACTGCAAAAGATGGGTAATTATACATCTGTTTTTGTAGAAGATGCATTGAGATATGCTGAAAGTAATCCGCAGGTGGCTCCGGGATATCTTGATATTGCAAAATTTAAACGGGACGTGAAACTTGCCAAGGACCTGAAGCGTTTGATCTTAAATTTAAAAGTTTTGGAAGATGCGCTCAAAGACACGGCCAATGTTGTCGGGGCTCAAGCTTATGCTCAAGCGCGTGCCTTTTACGATGCGGCAAAAAATGCGGAGAAAAATAGGGTCTCCGGCATGGAAACCATCGTCAAAGACTTAAAGAAGAGATTCGAACAGCAGGGGAAAGCTCGACAGAAGTGAACAATTTCTCTATAAATTATCGTTTTTTCTGCTTTGGCAAAGAAATATTCAAGGTTTTTGCAGTATAATAGTGCTTTAAAGGGAATTTGAACAGGTTTCTTTTGCTTTTTTTCTTCAATCATCAGCATTTTTTCTGCGATTTTCCTGTTCTTTTGAGGAAAAACAGGGAATTTTTCTTTAATCACAAGCAAAATTTCTTTGTTGGCGCACGAATTTCGTGCG
>JABAOF010002634.1_pt1 | contig 22930 bp, 30 predicted proteins | sample 7062171 | NCBI WGS metagenome assembly JABAOF01 (sample SAMN14538628, study PRJNA623070) | marine sediment metagenome | biome: marine biome [ENVO:00000428]; feature: marine pelagic biome [ENVO:01000023]; material: deep marine sediment [ENVO:00002113] | place: India: Gulf of Khambhat ...
AGGGAGTAGGCTGATGGAACAAGCGCCTGACCAGAAGATGGATCTGCGGGGTACGCCTTGCCCGCTGAACTGGGTGAAGACGAAACTGCGGTTGGAGGAGATGAAGGCTGGCCAACTGTTAGAAATATTGCTGGACGATGGTGAGCCGATGCGCAATGTCCCCAGGAGCGTGAAGGCGGAAGGACATAAGATCCTCCAAGCTACACCTCTGGAGGGATATTTTCGGCTGTTGATCGAGAGGTCTGAATAGGCCGCCTCTTGAGAGACGGCCAGCCGCGGAAGATGGAGAAGCATATATGAGCGTGAAAGGCTGCTATATGACAGCCCTGAGATGCCGGGAGTGCGGACGCGAATATGCGGCAGAGGCCGTCTATTCGTGCGAGTACTGTTTCGGGCCGCTGGAAGTTGTCTACAACTATGACCAGATACGGCAGGTGATGTCGGCTGAGGCCATCGCTTCACGGCCTGAGAATCTCTGGCGTTATCGGGAACTGCTTCCGCTGCAGGGCGAGCCCACCGATGGGCTGAACTCCGGCTACACTCCTCTGGTGCGGGCGGATAGGTTGGCGCGGGAACTGGGGCTGCGAGAGCTTTACCTGAAAGATGATTCTGTCAACCGTCCCACGCTTTCCTATAAGGACCGCGTGGTTCCGGTTGCCCTCTCACGGGCGAAAGAACTGGGTTTCCGCATCGTCGGATGCGCCTCCACGGGCAATCTGGCAAATGCGGTCGCCGCGCATGCCGCCTTAGCCGGTTTGAGGGCTGTGATCTTCATCCCCTCCGGGCTGGAATTGGGCAAAGTGCTCGGCACACTCGTGTACGGGCCGGACCTGGTCTCTGTGGAGGGCACTTATGATGAAGTCAATCGGTTGTGCACAGAGGTTGCCGGCAAATATGGATGGGCCTTCGTCAATGTGAATATGCGTCCCTATTACACGGAAGGGGCTAAGACAAGTGCTTTCGAGATCGCCGAGCAACTGGGTTGGCGCGCGCCCAAGCATGTGGTCCTGCCGGTTGCCGGCGGCACTCTATTACCCAAAGTCTGGAAGGGATTCCAGGAACTTGAGTATCTTGGCTTGATATCTGAGCTCCCCACTAAGATTTACGCGGCACAGCCTGACGGTTGTTCCCCGGTGGTGAATGCCATCAAAGAGGGAACTGACATCATTCGCCCGGTCCGAAAGCCACAAACCATCGCGCTGTCCTTGGCAATTGGGAATCCCGCGGATGGCTATTACGTCTTGAAGGCGGTTTCGGAGAGCGGCGGCCATGGAGAGACCGCAACCGATGAAGAGATCGTTGAGGCGATCAAACTTCTCGCGCGAACCGAAGGTATATTTACGGAGACAGCTGGCGGTGTCACCATAGCAGTGCTCAAGAAACTGGCGGCTTCAGGGCGCATACCACCAGACGAAACAGCCGTGGCCTGTGTCACAGGTAATGGGCTCAAGACCACAGAGCCGGTGTCAGGGCGCCTGGGAGAAGCCTTGGAGGTAGAGCCGTCGCTGGCTTCGTTTGAAGCGCGAGCGGGGAAAATACTGGAGGCCGCGGCGATATCATGAAAGACAGCCAGCAGTGTTCAAACAAGCACAGGCCGGCCCATGTTGCGGGCGCGGAAGCGGCCGGAGGCGCGGTGGTCCTTCCGTCCGAACAGGCGGAACAGATGCGGGAACATGCGAGAAAAACCTATCCTGAGGAGTGCTGCGGGATTCTGCTCGGGAGGCGTAATCACTCACAGGTCATATGCTCGGTGTATCCCACTTCGAACTGCATGACCGTGCGCACCCATGACCGCTATGAGATGGATCCGAGAGAGATCTTGCGGGCGGATCGCGCGGCGGAGAAGGAGGGGGAGGAGATACTGGGATTCTACCATTCCCATCCCGACCATCCTCCTGCACCGTCACCCACTGACGCGGAATTCGCCTGGCCGGGCTATATTTATCTGATCATCGCGGTGAAAGAGGGTAAGGAAACGCAGATAAAGGCCTGGACCTATGACGAGCCACTCAAGCATTTCCGCGAACATCCGATTAAACGCAGTGGAGAAACCAAGAAGACAAGTGCCGGCATTTGCCGGAAACCAGTTACCACAGGGAGGTAAAAGACCATGGCAATCAAAGTGAGAATCCCGACACCCTTGCAGTCATTGACGGAGCGTCAATCAGAAGTACGCGCCGACGGCCAAAACCTGAGGGAAGTGCTGGCCGATCTGGAAGCGAAGTTTCCCGGCTTCCAAAAGCGCCTGTATGACGATGAAGGCAACCTGAGACGCTTCGTCAACATCTATGTGAATGATGAAGACATTCGCTTCCTCAAGGGAGAGGACACCGCGCTCAGTGAGAAGGACGAGGTCTCTATTGTGCCGGCCATCGCCGGCGGCAATTGAGGCGCAGCGAGCGTGACCACGGAGGTAAGGCCAAATGGCGAAAAAAGCTGTTAAGTTGACGTTTCCTCAAAAACTCATCCAGGAGCCCGTGACATTTCGGATGGCCAAACAGTTCGACATAATCCCCAACATTCGCCGCGCCAGAGTTACCGAGACGACAGGGGAGATGGTGCTCGAACTGGAGGGCACTGAAGAAAACCTCGAGCGAGGCGTGCGCTACCTTGAGGAACAGGGTGTGCAGGTTACGGCCGTACAGGGAGACATTCTGGAATAGCGGCAAAGAGCAGGGAGTAAGTACTGTAATGGAATTCACAGAAGAACAGATTGAGCGCTACAGCCGCCATATTATCTTGCCCGAGGTTGGAGGCAAAGGCCAGCGCAGGCTGCTCGACGCAAAAGTGTTGATCGTCGGCGCCGGTGGATTGGGCTCCCCCACAGGGCTTTATCTTGCGGCGGCCGGAGTGGGCACCATCGGCGTGGCGGACTCGGACGCGGTCGAGATGAGTAATCTTCAACGCCAACTCCTGCACAGCACTCCTGATTTGGGGCGGCAGAAGTGTCTCTCGGCAAAAGAGACGATGGAAGCCATCAACCCTGATGTCAGCGTTGTCCCTCACGATGTGCGTCTTACCTCGGCCAATATCCTCGATATCATTGCCGGCTATGACGTTGTTGTTGACGGCAGCGACAATTTCCCCACACGCTATCTCGTGAATGATGCCTGTGTGATGGCCCGCAAGCCGCTCTCCCACGCGGGCATTCTGCGCTTCGAGGGACAAGTGACAACCATTATACCGGGAGAGGGCCCATGCTACCGATGTCTCTACCCCGATCCACCCCCACCAGGTTTGGTCCCCAGTTGCCAGGAGGCCGGTATCCTGGGGGCGGTGGCCGGAGTGGTGGGCACCATTCAAGCAGGTGAAGTTCTAAAATTGATCTTGGGAATAGGCGACACTCTTGTGGGCCGGCTGCTGCTCTACAATGCACTGGAGGTGACTTTTCGGGAGATGCGAATCGCTCGTCACTCAGACTGCCCTGTGTGCGGTGACCATCCCACGGTTACCGCACTCATAGACTATGAGGAGTTCTGCAGCCTTCGCGGAAGCGGATCCGTTTCAGAGGAGGTGACATCATGAGCGTTGATGCTCCTCTGGTTACCCTGCGGTTTTTCGGCGCCTTGCGCGATACGATTGGGCAGAAGGAAGTTTGCTTACCTTGTGCAGGAGGCACTGTTAAGGAAATACTGCTGCGCTTTGTGGAAGAGCATGGTGATGCCGTGCGCCATTTTATCTTCGACGAGCAAGGAAATCAGTGGCGGAGTCTGCTTTTGCTGCTCAATGACGAGCCCATTGAGGACAACCAGGAGACGCACGTTAAAGCAGGGGATGTGATCAGCCTGCTGCTCCCCTTGGCCGGTGGTTGAACTTCTTATAGCCCTAACAAAGCACAACACTTCGGTGGGCGCAGGCTTTGGCCGATGCGCGTAAGATTCCCAGATTCATCTGCGATACTTCTCGGCAAGATATCAGTTAGTCGGTTCCACCCAGAAGAGAAGAATTGACTGTCGGTGGGGCGTGCAGAGGGACGCAAGGCACCGATACTAACGCGTAAGGCTGAGCAAGCACTAATCTCTCTGAATTCTTGGGCTCTTTGGACTAGGGTCTGCATCCTTCCAGCATTTAGTGCCTGATAACACGGTTCAATATGGTGCCAAGCTTCTGTACGAAATAGTCAGGAACTGGTGGAGGAGGTCAGACTGGAAATCATTTCAACCGCGGTTTGTTTGGTGCGGATGTCGACTCCGTTGCGGATGAGGTAGGTGGCGAGGTTACGTTTTTTCGTGAGCTATGACTTCAACTCATAAGCTCCGCGCTTTGTCATCTTCCCGAGCGTCCGCGGCGGGCGAGGCCCCTTCCCATGAAGGGCCGTTGGGGCCAGCAACGGCTCGCCAGGGTTAGCTATTGCGCGTTGTCGTCTGGTCAAGTGGGTCCGATCTCAGTGCAAGAGGATGCACTCCGTGGCCATGGGAGAAGATCGCGGCCGACGTAGGCTCCTCCTGATCTTCTCCTAATGGTGTCGCGTGGCACGAGACATGACAGCCGCGACAGCGCACCTGACGGCAGAGGGGGTGAAAACGAAAGCCGACTCAAGTCAGCCGTCGGCCGAGGCGTTGGGCGCTGAAGGTTAGCAGAAGAAAGCCGAATCCAAACAGTGCAAGGAAGCGAGGCCACAGCGCTGCGAGGCCCACTCCTTTGAAAAAGATGCCGACTCCGATATCGGTGAAGTAGCGGAGAGGCGAGACGTAGCTGATGTACTGCATGACCGCAGGCATGGAGTCTACCGGAGTCATTGTACCGGAAAGAAAAACCATGGGTATGACCAGGAAGAACGACGCCAGCAGAGCTTGTTGGAGATTCTGGGCGATAGTGGAGATGGAAAGTCCAATTCCGAAGGCGGCGAACAGAAAGAGAACGCTAGCCGTGAAGAACAGCAGAAGGCTGCCTTGCAGCGGCACGCCGAAAATAACAACGACCTCCAGGAGAGAGATGACGAACCCTGTGAAAGTAACCGCAGCCATCGGAAGCATCTTGGCGACGAGGAGTTCGATCGGTCGGATGGGGGCAACGAGGAGCTGTTCAATAGTGCCAGCTACTCTCTCACGCACTACTGCCACGGCCGGGATGACGATAGCGATGAACATCAAGTCGAGGAGCACCCCCGACAGTGCCATATAGATGGTGGCGTCGAGACCGGGATTGTACCACACCCTGATGCGCCCTACGATCGCAGGTAAAGCCGCCACCTGGGAAGGCGCGATGGCCGAGCGCTCAATCAGCACCTGCCGACTATGACGTAAGATGATAGCGGAAACATAGTTGGCTCCGATGCTAGCGACGACTGAATTGGTGCCGTCCACCAACACTTGCACCCTGACCGGTTGTCCAAGATCTATCTGGCGAGAGAACGAGGCCGGGATGACTACACCGACATCGACCTTCCCCTGATCCAGGAGCATGTTCATTTCTCGCCCACTGCTCGCCCAGTGGGCAAGGTCTAAGTAGCGCGTTGCGGAGAGCTGCTGGATGAGTTGGCTGCTACGCTGAGAGCGGTCCTGATCGAGCACGCCGAGAGCCAGATGTTCAGGTTTCAAGGCCAAGCTGTACCCCATCAGCAAAGCGTCTACCATGAACGCCCAGGCGACAAGGATAATCACAAACCTGTCGCGGAAGAACTGTAGGAACTCTTTTCTGATGAGAGCGGCCAACCTGATGCCCATGGCCTGGTTCTCCTACACTTTCTTCTTCAGGCGTAGCGAAGCGCCGACCAGCAAGAGACTGGTGTATGCCATGATTATCAACACATCTGGCCAGATCTGCTGAAGGCCCATGCCTTTGAGGACGATGTCGCGAGAGATGCGGTTGAAGTAGTATGCCGGGAATAAGTAACAATTGTACCTGACGAAAGCGGGCAGTTGTTCTACCGGGTACAGAAACCCGGAGAAATAGAACGCGGGCATCATCGCACCCAAAAGGGCGAGGAGAATCGCTCCCAACTGGCTTCGCGTGAGAGTAGAGAAGAGGAGCCCGACGCCGACCGTGCAGACGGTGTAGACTGCGAGCAGAGCCACAAACAGAAGAAGATTCCCCCTCATTGGTACGCGAAATCCGTAAATCCCGACGGCTAACAGTACAAGCGTGACCGCGAACATCAGGGCACAATAAGGAATCGTCTTACCGAGGATAAACTGGTAGGGGCGCACCGGCGATACGAATATCTGGTGGATCGAGCCGCTTTCGCGCTCCCTCACCACGCCCAAGGCTGTGAGGAGAGGGGCAAATGCAAGCAGGATGACTCCATAAAGCCCTGGGACGATATAGTTCATGCTCTTGAGCGCCGGGTCGTACCACACTCGCACTGCAGGCTCGATGGCCAGCTGGCTTGAGCGTTGGCCCTGGCGCTCCAGGTAGCGTACCAGCACCGCCTGGGATGCCGAAGCGTTTATGGCATCGATGTAGCCCACGATGACCTGCGCGGTGGTAGGAAATGACCCATCGACCAGGATCTGCACCTCCGCCGGCCGGTTGTTGTGAAGATTGCGAGAGAAGTCCTGCGGGATTACAAACGCGACCTTCGCCTGGCCTGTGCCCAACATCCTGTTGAGGGCGCCGACGTCGTCGACGTGAGCGACCAGGCGGAAGTAACCGGAGGAAACGAAGCGGTCGATGTACCGCCGAGCGGTCTGGCTGCGGCTGCGGTCGTAGACCGCCAAGGGCATGTCCCGCACGTCCAGCGTGACAGCGTGGGAGAAGAGGAAGAACATCGTGATAGGCAAGACCACGGAGAGCCCGAGGAAATAGGGATCGCGACGCATTTCGCGTGCTTCCTTCCATGCCACGGACAGGATGGCCGAGCGCCAGATCACGGTTGCACCGCCTGTTGCCTTTGCTCGTGCATTCTCACGAAGGCGACGAAGATATCTTCGAGTGAGAGGGACGCAGGTTGGATGGTGTCGGGTTCGAGACCTCTACTACCGAGCAGCTTCCGAAGGGGAGGCAGATCGCGCTCGGCGTCGTCCACCAAGGCCCTCACCGTGGCACCATACAGCGAGACCTGGAGTACAAATGGCTCACCCTCCAGCACTTCCGCTACTTCCACTGGGTGAGAGGATCGAATCTCGATCATTTCGCCAGCGCGCATCCGACGCTTCAGCATCCGGGGAGATGCCAGTCCGAGGAGCCGGCCCTGGTGCATGATAGCCACCCGGTGCGCGTGTTCAGCCTCGTCCATGTAGTGCGTAGTCACGAACACCGTCATTCCGGCGGCCGACAAGGAGTAGATCAGATCCCAGAAACGCCTGCGGGAAACCGGATCTACGCCGGAGGTCGGTTCATCGAGGAACACGATCTTCGGATCGTGCATAACTGCACAGCCGAGCGCCAGCCGCTGCTTCCAGCCGGCCGATAGCTCAGAGGTCTTCATGCTATCTCGTCCGCCAAGGCCTGCCATCTCGAGGACCCATCGTTTCCTGCTGGCCGCGGTAGCACCGGAGAGCCCGTAGGCAGCCGCGAAGAAGTCGAGGTTCTCTCCCACCGTGAGGTCACTATACAGAGAGAAGAGCTGTGACATGTAGCCGATACGCGGCTTAATGAGCTCTGGTTGCCGCGTCACATCGCAACCCAGCACCTTCGCCTGACCCTCGGACGGGGCAAGTCGGCCGGTCAGCATGCGTATTGTGGTGGTCTTGCCGGAGCCGTTGGGGCCGAGGAAGGCGAAGATCTCGCCTGGCCTTACTTGGAAACTGATTCTGTTCACGGCGGTGAAGCCGTTGAAGCGCTTGGTCAATCTGTCGACGACGACGGCCGCGCCGGGTTCCTCAGGTGTTCCCTGGACTTTAGGGCGTGCCGGCCGGTACGCGGCAGTGGGGGCTGCCTCTGGTGCGGATGTCTTAGAGATGAAGACGTCCTCCAAGCGGGGCTCTACTACACCTATTTCGTGAACCGTTACTCCTTCTGCAGTTAGGCTCTTCTGCAGTCGGTCGAGATGTTCAGTAGCGCTCTCGACCAGAACGTGCACGCGATCGCCGAATAACTCTACTCCGCGGAGCAGAGGGTCCTGCTTGAGCAGCGAGATAGCGAACTGCGGGGAGCTGGCACGTATTTCCAGCACCTCGAGTCCCAGTTGTGCGCGCAGTTGGCTAGGGCTGTCACAGGCGACTAACCTGCCCTGGTGCATAAGGGCAATGCGGTCGCAGCGCTCGGCCTCATCCATGTAAGGTGTGGAAACGAAGACTGTCGCTCCGCCCCGTATGAAGTCATACAAGAGCCGCCATAGTTCCCGACGAGACAGCGGATCGACCGCGGTTGTGGGTTCGTCCAGGAACAGGATCTGCGGAGAGTGGATGAGCACCGTACACAATGCAAGCTTCTTCTTCATGCCCCCTGAGAGCTGGCTGGCCCGTCGGTGCAGGAAAGGGCCGAGGCGGCTGAATTTGAGAAGACGCTCAATACGTTCCCTTCGTTCGTTCTCCCGCACCCGGAATAGATTCGAGAAGAGTTCCAGGTTCTCGCTCACTGTGAGACTGGCATACAAGCTGAAGTCTTGGGACATGTAGCCGATATGCTCGGCCAAGCGGTCAGATTCGCGCACGGTGTCGAAGCCAGCTACCTTGGCCCAGCCGTTCGTTGGGTCGAGGATGCCGCACAGCATTTGGATGGTTGTGGTCTTGCCGGCGCCGTCTGGGCCAACGAGCCCAAACAGTTCTCCGGGCCTCACTCTCAGATCGAGGCCCGCCACGGCAGTGAGCTGGCGGTAGCGCTTGGTGAGACCGTCGGTCTCGACAACGCAGGTTTCACACAGCGCTCCCATGGTGTTGTGCTCTGCCATCTTATCTCCGCGTCGGCCGGCATGCCCGGCTTCAGATCCCCCTCAGGATCACGCACGGCTAATTCAACAGCATAGACGAGTCTCACTCGTTCATCCTTCATGTGGACCGGCCTAGGGGTGAACTCAGCCTCTTCGGCAATCCGGGAGACAGAGGCCTCGAAGAAGCGGCCCGGAAAAGAATCGACGTATATCCTGGCGAGATCACCGACCTTCACTCTGTGCGCCTCGACGAGTGGGAGATAGGCCGTGACACGAAGCCGAGAGAGGTCGATCATGGTTAGAAGCGCGGTACCCGCTGCCACCGTCTCTCCCGACTCTACCAAGACCTCGGTTATTGTGCCAGGGCCGGGAGAGCGTATCTCTGCATAGCCGAGCCGGGCGACAGCCTCCTGGCGGGTCGCCTCGGCGGCCACGACGCGCGCACTGGCAGATGCCACAGCGGCCCGGGCCTGGCGCATGTGCTCTCGGATCGCCTCGAGACTTCTCTCTTCGGCGACTGGCGTCAGCGAGCCGGCTCGTGCCTGCTGCAGTATGGATTCGGCCTCGGCCCGTCGCCCCTGCTCCGTCTTCACCTCGGCCTCCCGAAGTCGAACCTCCTCGATGCCGGCTTGGGCCATGGCCAGGGCAGCGTTCGCCCGGGCGCTTTCCTTCTCGGCGGCTCTCAGCATCGCTTGCGCGGTCTCATGAGCCGTCCGTGCCACGTCTGCTTGCTGTTGCGACACGGCGCCGCGCTTCACCAGCTCTTCGTATCTCTCGCGATTCCGACGAGCAAGTTCTGACTCCGCGGCTGCCTCCGCCAGCTTTGCCTTGGCCAATTCGAGTCCCGCTTGTGCGTACCTCAACTGGGCGCGGTAATAGCTCCGCTGGTGGGTCAAGGCGGCAGTGGCTCGGGTCACTTGAGCGCGGGCTACGTCTACCCCTGCTTTCGCTCTCTGCAAATCGCCCGCTGTCCACTCCCGGGATTGGCGCAGCAGGATGTGGGCTTCCTCCTCCTGATGAGCCAGACGGGCTGCTGCCGCTCGAGCTTCCACCAGTTGGGCCTCCGCGTGCGCTACGTGAGCTGTCGCTTGGTCTAGCCGAGCCTGCGCTTCGTCAGAGTCCAGCCGAACGAGTATCTGTCCGTGCTCAACCCGACGTCCGTCGGACACAGGCACTTCCACGATCCTGCCAGCAACCTGAGAACTTATCACCAATTCATCGCCCTCAACTTCGCCATTTGCTTCAATGATCCCAGGCATTGTCGGCCGAGGCTTCAGCCAGAAGAAGACAGACACGCTGAGCACCAGCAATAGCGAAGAGGCGACGACAATCGCCCAACGGCGCCGTCGGACAATTACGCCTCCTGGTGTTTCCGTGGACGTCTCTGTCATGTGCTTAACCTCTCGAGCGAGTTGGTCACTAGCGTACAACCTCAATGCGTGGATAGACGCGCTGCGAAGCGCTCATTTTGCCTCGGAGGCATCCCTGTCTACCCCCCTTTGCTCCGCGACAACAAACTTCTCCGGATTGTCCTCGAAGCGCTTCTTGCAGTCTAAGGTGCAAAAGAAATACGTCTTGCCTTGGTATTCTGTCTTGGCTGCGCAGTCGTCCTCTTCAACCTGCATGCCACAGACCGGATCAACAGAGTCGTTCGCCATCTTCAATCAGCTCCTCATAGTCTTGAGGCTTACTCTAGCAGGGGTTTGCCCCGCAGCATCCCCATCTGGCATTGAAACTCGTATTCTCCAGGCTTGGTCGGAGTAAACTCTGAGACTCACTGGTTCACCCATGCAGTCCGGTGAACCGCAGGCGAGCCAGCGAGCTCCTCTGGCAAGAGGCCGGCAGAGGAGCAATCTCGTTTCCCCTGCCGGTGACGGCTCGGTGCGTTCGAAGTAGCCCTCAGTCCGGCGCAGGACGCTCTGGGGATCCTGGGTGTAGAAGTCCATGTAGTCGCAGGTGCCGCACATCAGGCCGATCTGCTTCCATTGCGACTCCGTCAGCTCCAATGTCACGCCGGTGAACGCCCTGCACCACGCTGCCACGAAGTGGCTGGGCCGGAACCGGTATATGGTGCCATCGCATCCGTTCTTTGGGCATTTCATGATGTGCCTCTCGCTCCCTTTGTCGGTCGCGCTCTAGCGGTGGCCTATGTCTTCTTCCAGACGCACGAGGAACTTCTCGGGGTTTTCCTCGAATCGCTCCTTGCAACCGGCGGAGCAGAAGTGGTAGGTCGTCCCTTTGTACTCGACTCGGGCGGCCGCTTTCTCCTCCTCCACGTGCATTCCGCAGACCGGGTCAATCGGGTCATTCGGCATCTCGTTCACCTCCTTCCATGCATAGGCTCACTCGACCAGCAGTTTGCCGCGCAACATGCCCATTTGGCACTGGAATCCGTATTCGCCCGGCTTCGTTGGCGTGAACTCGATGGGAACCGTCTCGTCGGTGGGCAGGGTTGCGCTCTTGTCGAAGTCGGGAAACAGCACCATCTCCGAGCACGCCGAAGTCTCCCGGCGCAGGAAGTTGAGGCGGACCGGCTTGCCTGCCTTAACCACGATGACGTCAGGGTGATAGCCGCCCTTCACGACAATCAGCGCTTCCTGCAAACCGCTCGCGCCGGCCGCCGCCGCCACTCCCTTTGGCTTGGAGAACCAGAAGAACCAGACGATCCCAGCGACTGCAGCCGCTCCCAGCAGGTCCACGATCAGCTTCGACACGATTGGCTCCATCGCTAGCCTCCTTCCGTTGCCCGCGGCCGCCAGCCGCGAAGGCGATTGGCGTTGCTCACCACTGTCACCGAACTGGCGGCCATCGCCGCCGCGGCGATGATCGGAGAGAGCAGGATCCCGAAGAACGGGTATAGGACTCCAGCCGCTATCGGCAGCCCCAGGCTGTTGTAGATGAAGGCCCCGAAAAGGTTCTGGCGGATATTGCGCATCGTCGCCTTGCTCAGCTCGATGGCGGTGGCGACGCTCCGCAGGCTGCCTCGCACCAACGTGATGTCGGAGGCCTCGATGGCCACGTCCGTGCCGGTCCCGATCGCCATCCCAATATCGGCTTGGGCGAGAGCAGGGGCGTCGTTGATACCGTCGCCGACCATGACCACCATCTTCCCCTCCAGTTGAAGCATTTGCACCTGGTGCGCCTTGTCCTCGGGCAAGACCTCGGCCAGCACCCGGTCAATGCCGACCTTGCGGCCGATCGCCTCGGCGGTGTGACGGTTGTCTCCGGTGATCATCACCACCTCGAGCCCCAAACTCTTGAGGCCGCGGATTGCCGCCACCGAGTCTTCCTTCAGGGTATCGGCCACCGCCACGATTCCGGCCGGCTGACCATCGAGTGCAACATACATCGGGGTCTTCCCCTCTTCCGCCAGGGTCTCTGCCTGCTTGGAAAGATCGCCGAGGGGGACGGCTCTTTCCTCCATGAGCTTGAGATTGCCCAGCAGCACCTGGTGACCGGCGATTGTCGCCTCTACACCCCGCCCGGGAAGGGCGTTGAAATCGGTAGGCTCCTTGAGCGAAAGACTCCGCTCCCTCGCGCCCTCCACGATCGCAGTCGCGAGGGGATGCTCCGAGGCCTGCTCAACCGATGCGGCGAAGGAAAGCACTTCCTCCTCCGAGAACTCACCCGATGCTATCACGTCGGTTAAAGACGGCTTGCCGACCGTTATCGTTCCCGTCTTGTCGAGCACGATTGCATCCAGCTTCTGGGCGGTCTCGAGCGCCTGCCCGTTCTTGATCAGGATGCCGTTCTCGGCCCCCTTGCCTACACCGACTATTAAGGAGGTCGGAGTGGCCAACCCGAGCGCGCAGGGGCAAGCAATGATCAGCACAGTAACGAAGACGATGAGAGCATAGACCACTGCCGGCGGCGGCCCCCAAGTGAACCAGATCATGAAGCCGAGGATCGCAAGAATCAATACCGCGGGCACGAAGTAGGCCGCCACCGAGTCCACCACGCGCTGGATGGGCGCCTTTGACGACTGGGCCTCTCGCACCATGCGGATGATCTGGCTGAGCATCGTGTCCTTGCCCACCTTGGTGGCCCGGAATCGCAGCAGGCCGGTGCCGTTGATCGTGGCTCCGATGACTTCGTCGCCCGGGTGCTTCTCGACCGGGATGGATTCCCCGGTCACCATTGACTCGTCCACGGCTGAGGAGCCTTCCGTCACCTCCCCGTCCACGGGTATCTTCTCCCCGGGTCGCACCACGATGACTTCATCGACCAGCACCTCCTCCACAGGGATCTCGACCTCCTGCCCGTCACGAATCACCCGGGCCGTTTTCGCTTGCAGGCCGATGAGTTTGCGCAAGGCTTCGTTGGTACGAGTCTTCGCCCGCAGCTCGAGCGCCAGCCCGAGCAAGACGAGAGCGGTCACCACCGCTGTCACGTCATAGAACACGTCAGCCGCGGTCCCGGCCGGAAACACCGACGGCGCGAGCACCACCACGGTCGAGTAAAGCCAGGCCGCACTGATACCCATGGCGATGAGGGTCTGCATGTTTGCTGAGTGATTGCGTAGCGCGCCCCAGGCGCCCACGAAGAATTGGCTGCCGGCCCACAGCAAAATGGGGAGCGTCAGCACGCCCATTCCGGCCCAGACCAGCCGCTGAACAGAGCTCCCCGGAGGCACCAATCCAGTCAGCCCGAAGAGCGGGGGATAGGAGAAGAGAATGACGGGAACGCTGATCGCCAGGCTCACCCAGAACTTGAGCATCAGGCTTCGGTACTCTTGTTCCCGCTGCTTCTGCTCCCGGTCAACCGGCTCGTCAGTCCCCGTCTCCGCGGGATCATAGCCCGCGGACTTGATCGCGGCACGGATAGCGTCAAGGCTGGTTTCGCTGGGAACATAATCAACCGTTACCTCCGCCGCCGTCGGATTGACGCGCGCGTCGAGAACTCCCGGCGTGCGCTTGAGCGCCTTCTCCGAGACCTGCACGCACGAGTCGCAGAACAGGTTCTTCAGGCCGATGCGTTCAGTCGCCACTCCCATCGAGAAACCGCCGCGCTTGATGACCGCCGCGATGCCAGCAAGGTCTATCTGGGCCGGATCGTAGTCTATCGTCGCCCGCTCGGTGCCCGGGTTCACCCGAGCGGAGGCGATCCCCGGAGTCTCCAGGAGCGCCTTCTCGATGGCTGGGGGACACTTCGGGCAATGCATGCCGACGATGGACAGTTGGATGCGCTGCACTCCCTTCTGGTCGGGGCGCACCCCGCTGGTGGCGGAGAGAGGATGCTTGGGGGGTCTCGTCGGCTTCGCCTTCAGGTAGCGAGAGGGGTCGGCCCTGAACTTCGCCTCACATTGCTCGGAGCAGAAGAAGACCTCTCTCCCATCATAAGAAAGGCGTCTCGCTTGCCCGGCATCTACTTCCATCCCGCAGACCGGATCGGTTAGTACTGCCGTCGCTTCGGTTTCAGGCATCCTCACACCTCCGTTTGCCTCTCCCGGTGCCATCGCGGGATAAAGGATGGAGTGATCGCCGCGTACCGGTCATACTCCGGCCCGAACTTCGCGCGCACCTCGCGCTCCTCGCTCCGCGCCAGCCTCACGTATACCACCACCAAGATCGGAAACATCGCCAATGTCAGGAGCGTGGGCCACTGAAAGAGGAACCCCACCATGATCAGAATGAAGGCCAGGTACTGGGGATGCCGCAGGTATGCGTAAGGGCCGGTCGTGGCGAGGCGGCCGGCGCGGATCGCCTGGTAGAGCACGCTCCAGGCGGCGGACAGCAGGATGAACCCGCCGAAGATCAACAGGTTGCTGATCCAGTGGAGCGGATTCATGTGCGGGTCGCCCTTCGACCCCAACAGCGTCTCCCAGAGGTGCCCCGATCCGTGGGAGAAGATATCGAGCCCTGGGTACCGGCGCTGGAGCCATCCCGACAGCAGGTAGATGGTAAGGGGGAAGCCGTACATCTCCGTGAACAACGCCACCACGAAGGCGGAGAATCCGCCAAGCGCTCGCCAGTCATGCCGAGTGCGCGGCCGCGTGAAACTGAATGCAAAGATGATGAACACGGCGGCATTGATCACCACCAAGGTCCACAGCCCATAAGCAGGAGATGTGTCCGTCACTGTCGCTCCCTCCCTGATGGTGGTTCCTCCTTTGTCCCCTGCTGTGTAGAGGCTGTTCTCGGCCGACCGGGCACGAGGAGATAGAGGAGTATGCAGGATAGCACGATGAGAACAAGCACCCCCTCCACGATGTGCAGGCGATGCTCGCCCACCAGCAACACGCCCGCTAGACCCCCAAAGAGAAGCAGACCCACCCAGATGCGAAACCAGGCCAGTATCCGGTTCCTGCGCTCTTTTCCCGGTTTCACGTCATTCATTCTGGTTCTCGTTGAGCGGCGCCGCGATGACCGCCGGGAATACGCCCAGCGAGTGCCGTTAGACGCTGCTGCCCTGGGATGTAGCTTCCGTTCACTGCGCCGCGCATACCCTATCTCCATCTCCAGACTGATGCCGTTCGCTCAGCATAAAGGTATCCAGATAGAGGTCCATCATCCGGTGGAAGGCGCCTCGCTCGACCGCGGCCCGCACCAGTCGGCTTGTGAACCGATTCGGCAGATGGTTGATCAGCCACTGGAGGCGGAACAGCGAGCGATAGACCCCGCGGTGGCGCGCTGCCGCGCCTCGATAGGCCCGCCGCGCTTCGGCGAGCGTGCATCTTCCATCCACGAACTCCTGGACATGGCGCGCGCAGAGAGACCCGAAGTAGAGACTTGTGCGAATCCCCTCTCCCGTGAGCGGAAGACACTGCCCCGCGGCATCGCCGCACAGAAACAGTGTGCCGACCGTGCCACGGCGCAGCCGGTAGGGGAAGAGGCCCCCGTGGCGCGGGCCAAGTTCTTGGCCGTGGCGACCGACAAAGCAGCGCAGGGCTTCGCCCATCCCGCGCGTTTGGCCCCGGTAGGAGCCCACACCTAGGCGGCAGTGATCGCCGGCGGGGAAAATCCAGGCCACCCCGTTGGGCAGGATGTCAGGGGCGAAGTAGAAGTGCATATCCTCGCCGCGGCAGTCCACAACGCTTTCAAGACCGAAACTGGCATGGTCCGGCCGCACGAAGCCTCGCCTGAGAGAGCTTGCCAGTGTCGCATGCCACCCCGTGGCATCAATCATGGCCCTGGCTCGCACAGGCCCTGCGCTCGTCAGGATAGAGCCATCCCTGGCAACTCCCAAAACACGACAATGGTGGAAGACCGCCCCGCTGCGTTCCAGGAGGGTTTGGCACAGGCGCGCGTAGTCGAAAGTGCAGAACGGCCGCGCCAGCGGCAGATAGATGTCGTCGGTGGCGGTGTGGAGCCAGAAGTTCCGGTGAACCTGGAGCACGGCATCCTGCGCCCCAAGTGCCTCGAACATCTCTGCTGGCGCGCCGCAGGCCGACCGCTGCACAGCGCCCACCGGTTCCTGGCCGAGCACCAGGACACGCCCGGTCAGATGGGCCGCAGCGCTGAGACCAGCGAAGCTGGCCCCCGCAATGACTACATCCCATTCCGCATCTTCCGGCCTCATACCCATTGCCGCCCTCCTTCCAGGCGGCCTAACATGCACGATGGCTGGATCAGCTGCGCGACCGCCAGCACACGGATCGCCCAGTCGGGCACCTCGCCTGGTACGTTGTAAGCAGCGCATCCGCGCCTCTGGCTAATGATAGCCGCGACTATGGCCTCCGCCTGAGTCATCTTCCTTTTCCCGCATATCCGAATGCTCATGTCCACTCTTTCCGGCGGCACCTTCTTCACCCCTGTGCTTGCCGTGCCCAGCATGCCCTCCACAGCAACCGCCATGACGGAACATGAGGTAGAAGAAGGCGATGGCAATGATGATCCAGATCCAGTTCTCCATGTTCGTTCTCCTCCCCGGGTCAGGCTTTCGGTGCCAGCCGATTGTACACTGGCACGAAGATCACCCCGACCAGAAGTCCGTACACAAACACCTGCACAAGCCCGATCAGGAATGTTCCCCACGTGACCTGCGGCAGGCCCGGCAACAGCATCCGCCAGGCGGGATAGAGCGCAGCCTTGTCGTAGAGCGAGTGAAAAGCCACGCACAGGACATAGAGGACATCGAAGGTGATGCCCAACGCCACCCCAACTGGCCCTACCCTTAGCATCGCGAGACTCCTTGCCTGCTCAGTTTGTCGTCTTCTCTTGAAGACCCAGGCACCCGATCTCAGCTTCCGGTTCTCTGCTGTTCTTTGTACACCTCTTCGAGCAGGCCGCATTTTTGGCTGAATTCCTCACATTGACCTCTGCGCCCTGAGCCTGGCCCGCTCCGGGTCGGGCCAGGCTCCTCGCCGTCGCAGTTTCTGCCCGGAGACCTGCGGCATCTGTTTTCGGCCCCTAGCGCTGAGAATGTTCTGACTTCGCCGCAGGGTCTGCTGGCGCCCCGGGATGGTGATTGCCACTCATTATCTGGTAGCATCCCTCCATCATTCGGTGCATCCCGGCGTTCCCTGGGTCCACCTGGATCTCGGTCTGGCGAAGCAACTTGAGGTTCTGGTCGTACTTCGACAGCTTGTTGCCGGACAGAACGCAGATCGCGTTGTCGCTTGCTGCGATGGAAGTCCGTCCCGCCATAGCACTCATCATCCCCGGATGCATGGCGCCCATTCCCATCATCTGGTGGCCCATCATACCAGGGGCTACCGAAGGTGCTTGGCCTCCCTTGTCCGGCGACTGCGCCGCGAGGGCAATCGCTGCCAGAATCGCAACCGCGCCCAGCGCGACCGCAATCCCGACCCAGATTCGCATATGGCTTCTCATCGTCTTACCTCCTTGTGAATTGACATCGCCGCGCGATCAGAAGATTAGTATCCGACCTCGTTCCCAGACTGAATCGTCGCTCTGCCTGTTCCTGACCGAGGCGCTCTTCCAGGCTTCCGCCCCTGACGACCCACTTTCCGCTCCGTCTCCGCGCCTCACCGGCTGCGCAGCCTGCCGCTTCGTCGGCACGGGTAGGCCTTCCATGGCAGAGGATTCCTGGCGTGGCTTCCCCAGCAACTGAGTCCGGTGAAAGGCGCGTGCGGCTTGCTCTTGCCACGGGAGTACCGCCTCCTCCCAGGACCCCCGAAGGGGCGACCAACCTGGATTCGATTCTGCGTTGACGCTCATCATCGTCTCCTCTGCCTGACGCTGCCCAGCCACCCACTGGCGAGTAACTCTTGACGTCCGGCTCTGCTTCTGCTAATATATACTATACTTAGGCAGGGTATACTTAAACAAGGGTTGTGGTGTCGGGAGTGTGCAGATATGCTAACAAAGGTGAAAAAAAACTCCCTCAGCCGAATGAGTCGCATCGTGGGGCAGGCCCAGGGCATTCGCCGCATGATTGAGCAGGAACGCTACTGCCCCGAGATCGTCCAGCAAATCACTGCGGTGCGGGCCGCTCTAGCCCAAGTCGGGATGATAGTGCTGCGAGGGCACTTGGAGACTTGCGTCTCTGAAACGGTTCGGGAAGGACGGGAGGACGCCATCCTCGACGAGCTGGATGAAGTGTTGACCAAGTTCCTCCGCTAGCTCTTCGGGAGCGCGATATCGACAGCAGACTTGCCCCGCCACCGCCGCGAGCAGGGGCTCGCGAGTCAGTCAACGAAAGAACTCCCACTTCCCGGAGCCGCCATGCTTCATTACGCCTGGTTCATATCTTGTGTTGCGCTCCTGGCCGTCTGGGCCGTGGTCTATTGGAGCAGCCGCATGAGGCGCGAAATGCTGATCGCCAGCCTGCTCACTATGCCCTTCGGCCTGACCGAGCCGCTCTTTGTGCCGGAGTATTGGAATCCCCCCTCTCTGTTCGATCTGGCTCAGACGACGCAATTCGATATCGAGAGCCTGCTCTTCAGCTTCGCTGTCGGCGGCCTCGGGCTCGTGCTTTACGACCTGATCCTGCGCACGAGGCCCGCGCCCGTGTCGCAGTACGAACGGTCGAAACCCCGTCACCGTTTTCACAAGCTGGCGGTCATCTCGCCGTTTCTCGCGTTCTCGCTCTTGGCCCTTGCGACAGATTGGGGGTTCATCTACATCGGGAGCCTGGCCATGCTGATAGGCGGCGTAGCTACTATCGCGTGCCGCCCCGACCTAGCGGGCCGGACCCTGCTTGGGGGTCTGCTTTTCCTGGGGATGTACTGCGGCTTCTTTCAACTGGTGAACCTGGCGTTTCCCAGCTTTGTGAAGACGGCGTGGAACCTTGAGGCCCTGTCGGGGTTGATGGTGACTGGCATCCCGGCCGAGGAACTCCTCTTTGCCTTCACCTTCGGCTTGATGTGGGCCGGATTCTACCACCACATCACCTGGCATCGCACTGTCCACTGAACATTGACCTCACCGTTCCCTGTTCAACGCCCCACCGGCAAGCCAGCAACCTCGGGTATCGCTTGGCCGTTCACCTGTACGTCAACGTCCTACGCGTGTGAGCCCGAGCTCACGCTTGGTCTGTATCCATCGCACGACTCCAGTCCTGGTGAGAACGCCCTGCAGTTGCTCGCCTCGCATCACGAACTGGCATTCGCAATCTGCCTGCCCCAGCCGCTGAACCGCTTCCCACGCATCGGCATCATGGGCAATCACTTCGTTGTCTCTGAACGCGCGGACGATTTGGCTCACGGCACTCGTACCCCACTCTTCCTTTGGCAGGTTCTGCACTTCTTCGATGCCCACCGCTCCCAGCGGTCTGCCATCCCCGCCAATCGGGAACAGGTTCTCCGGACGCCGGAGCAGATACTCATCCACGAAGGCCTGAACGCTCATGTCAGGCGCAACAATGGGCATCTCCGCCAGTGATAGCTCGCTCACCGGAATACCGGAAAGCGCTTCCTGCAGCATAGTCTGCTGGTGGCTGGATTGGGCTGCATTAAGAAGGAACCAGCCGATGAAGGCAACCCAGATGCCGCTCATGACTCCGCCGGCAAAGAAGGATACGATTCCCAGTCCGATGAGTACATATCCAAACCCCTGGCCAACCGCGGAGGCCGCGAGCGTTGCCTTGCGCAGACTGCCCGTCACCTGCCAAACGATGGACCGCAACACGCGCCCTCCGTCGAGTGGAAACGCTGGCAGGAGATTGAAAACCCCCACGAATGCGTTGATCCACCAGAGCTGTGTGGCCGTCGCCCAAACATGCGATTTCTGAGCAGCTGACCCCCAGGCGATGAGGAAGAAGACGACGGCCAAGACCAAGCTCGTCAGCGGTCCGATAATGGCCATCTGGAGTTCCACGCGCGGTGATTTGGGCTCCTCCTCCAGCGCGGAGATCCCGCCAAAGATGAACAGTGTGATGCTCGAGACCGGCAGACCCCTGCGGATGGCGACATAGGAATGGGCCAGTTCGTGAAGGAGGACCGACCCGAAAAACAGGAGCGTGGTCACCAACCCGAGTAGCAAGTAATGGTAGACTGGCATCTTCGGAAGCGCTGCCGGGAAAAACCCAAATGAGAGCGACAGCGCCACCAGCCCGAAAATGATGAACCACGAGTAGTCGAGGCGAATAGGTATACCCATGATTGTTCCCAGCCTAATTCCGCTGGTCATGGTCTCCTCCCCTGCGCTGTGTCTTCAGCGGACAGCACGCGCCAGCGCTCGCGCCTTTGCATGAATAGCGGATGCGGGTGCTGTATTCCCATCGTTCTACCAGGAGTCCTTCGCATCACCCGGCCACCTTCCCGTTCCGCCGGGACACCTGCCTACCCAAGTGCCACCTGAGTATCTTCTCGCCCGACAAGGGAGACAGGACGGCCTGCTCGTCCTTCAGACTAACGGCCACGCGATTAGCTCGCGTAGTTGCCGTGCCGTTGGCCCTGTCTCTCCCGCTCAGTGATTATAGCACGTCCTTGTCGGCGAGCAGAGCACGGCTGTCAGCCCGCGCCACGCACCAGTCGAACATAGGGAGCAAGGGACCCTCGCATCGCAATCCCCCCTATCGTCCCTATTCACGCTGTTTCGATCCCAGGTCGTTTCTCTAGTCCGAAATGCTCTGGCATCGAAATCTTTGACCTCGTCCATATTTCCGCAGTTTCGATGGCAGGTCGTTTCACTCCAGAGAAGTGCTCTGTAAAGAAACACGATGTTGCACCGACACGCATAGTTCCGGGTGAAATAGTCAGGAACTCATGAAAGATGTCAATCTGCAGATCCTCTCCACGGCTTGCTGTTTTGTGCGGGTATCGGAGTGGAGGTATCTGGCGGTGGTTTCGAGGTCGGAGTGGCCGAGGAGTTCCTGGACGGTGCGGATGTCGACTCCGTTGCGGATTAGGTAGGTGGCGAAGGTGTGGCGGAGTCTGTGCGGTGTGATGCCTTTGTCGGCGAGGCCCGCCTTCTGCAAGACGCGCCCTAGCATCTCACCAATAACGCGTGGGCCGATGGGGTCGCCGAACTGGCTCACAAAGAGCCGTNNGCCTCGATGAGGAAGATATTGCAGGATCGCCTCGACCGCCATTTCGTTCAGCGGCAGCACCCTCTGTTTCGCCCCTTTGCCATTGATGAGGAGTTGCCTATTCTCCAGGTCGATGTCCTCCAGGCAGATTGTGGCGGCTTCGCTGCGGCGAATGCCGGTGCAGACCAGCAGCGCAACTAGACATCGCCCCCATGGCGTTACGGCGGCGGCGACCAGTTGTTGCACTTCTTCATCAGTCAGGCAGACAGGGACGGCCTGTTCGGCTTTCGGGAGTGGCAGCCGCCTCGCCGGATTGAGGCGCAAATGGTCCATATCGACCAGGAAGTTGAAGAACGAGGAAAGACAGCCAAACTTGCGGCGCACGGTGAGCGGGGCCGCGCCCTTCAGCCGCACCCCGAACTGGATGACCCATTCCCGCGTGATTTCCTCCAGCCGTGGCACTCGCCCCAGCTTGTCCACAAGGAATCTGCGAAACTGCCCCAGGTCGGTTCGGTAAGAGGTGGCGGTGGCGGGGGAGTAGTTTCTGTAGCCGGTCAGGTATTCGAGGAACTCGTCCACAGCCGTATCGAAGTCAATCGCCCCGGGCTGGCTCGCCTGGCCTGCCTGTCCTATTAGCATCTCCGGCATGGCGCTCATCAGTGCCTCCAGTGACGTGGTTCCGTCGGCGTATTCATCACTTGGAAGGCGAAGGAAGTCAAGCGAAAAACGCACTGCGGAATACAAGTTAAGGACCCACTGGCGGGAAACGGCGAAAATGCCCACAAACCCAGTATTCATGCGGGTTTGTTGGGCATTTGGTGACAGAAAAAAAGCAGAAAAAAGCGGCGGGGGCCGGCACCCCCGCCCTACAACAGGAAAATCAGGAAGGCGCGAGAAACCCGCATGGTTGAGCCATTTGTTGGGGGTGGGGGAGAAGCGGGAAAAAAGCGGAGTGGGCCGATAAGCCGGGGTCATCATGGCTAGGCTGGAGGGAACCGGATTAGACCAAGAGTGTACCATAGGAACCAGATCCATCCTGGTTCACCCGGTTCACTGCGAGGCTGCTGTCCGTCACGGCGCGGGGCTCAAGCCGCGGAGAAGGGGAGGTCCCAGGGCCAGATGGGGGACAAATCCATAAGTGGTTTGCCACTGTCTGTCTTGCACAACCACAGTATCCAGGCGTCAATGACTTCGACAACGGCTCGGTAGATATCATTGTGGAAACGGCAATCTCTGCACGCGGAGGAGAGCGCGCCGGCAACCTCATGCATCCCCTTTTTCTTCTGGTCGCGGAGTCGCTCCACATAAGCCTCCGACTCATCCTCTAAACTGGAAGCCGCTCCCCGCAGTTGCATCTCTGCATGGCACCCCACTCTCCACAGCCGGAGCGCCTCCGAAGGGGAGAGTTCACGGGTTAACTGCAACTGCCCGTTGGCGTCCCGACATACCCAGGAAGAGATCTGCGCGCGGGCGATACATTGCCAATCCTGTGCTTCCCGGCGGATACGCCGGTGGCTTTCCTGGTAGTCGGCCAGTTCCTGCTGTCGCTGTTTCTGGAAATGCCAGTGGTCCCAGGCCAATGCCCGCGCCAGCCAACTCCATTCCACACTCAATTGCTTGAGCCGGCCCAGGGATACATCGCACTGTTCAGCCGCCCGCGCCAGAGAACGCTTGGGCCCCAGGTTGCGGTAGATGAGGAATTTCCCGTAGGCCGAGGCCGGCTCCCCCTTTCTTCTATCCCACGGCATTCGTGCTGAATTACGCGCGCCCACGCTTCGCCTCCTTTCTTACTATTGCCTTCTTTTC
>JABAOF010011891.1_pt1 | contig 22912 bp, 21 predicted proteins | sample 7062171 | NCBI WGS metagenome assembly JABAOF01 (sample SAMN14538628, study PRJNA623070) | marine sediment metagenome | biome: marine biome [ENVO:00000428]; feature: marine pelagic biome [ENVO:01000023]; material: deep marine sediment [ENVO:00002113] | place: India: Gulf of Khambhat ...
ATAGATTTCTTCGTTCAAAAATACCGAGAAGACTCCGCCTTTGCACAACGTGTTGATGATGCTGTTTTACGGATCATTCAACTTAAACAACGCTTATATGGAGAGACCTTTTTCCGAGCGCGGGTACAGCCCACCGGAGATCAAGCCGCAGAGATGGGTGAGTACACCGAGGTGACTTTCCAAGTTGCTAGAGACTCGGCATCTTTGATCAGCCCCTCCCAGGAAGAGATCGAGGAGCGCCTGGGTGGCTCCCCCGAATTGGGTGACCGTATCCTGTTCTTCACTGATGTCCGTTTGCGTCAACAGTGTTCGACTTGCACTTTACAACCTGGGATGGACACCAACGCGCTGGAGGACACTGTGAATTTGTTGTATGGACAAGCTGCTGCGGGCCAAGTTGGTTCATGGAATATGCAATCCTTTACCATGGCGGAATTGGCGAATTTCTTGGGTGTGCCTCCGCCAACTGTCCCTACGCTCCCATTAGTCTCTGCAGATCAGCTTGAAGAAGACATCTTGTTCGCGGATTGGCTTGTCTTCTCAGTGTTAAACACATCAGAGTTCGTCTACGGATCGAATGCATTAAAATTGTTGCTCGATCAACGACCGGATTTAGCTCGAGAGAAGCGAGTGGTGGTCTTTGCCTATGATGTCCCATATGGGTTGGATGTAACTGACATTAGTAAGATAGATGTTTACTATGCGCTTTACTCGCAGGGACATCCATTCATCGACATGGCTGCACATTTACTTTTCTTGGAGCTTTCGGCAATTGGTGCTCCACCAGTCAGTGTCCCAGGGATAGGTTACGACCTGATTGAAGTTACTTCACCCGATATCAATCAAGTGATCTCACTGTCAATCTCCACAGAGGGCGAGGAGGTTGATCCGGAAGAACTGCAGCAAGAATTCTTCATTGGAGACTTTGTTCCAGTGGAAACAGGCGTCATTAACGACGTTAATGGTCATCCAGTTCCGGATGGGACGGTGGTTGAATTCCTTATAGCTCANNTGAAGACGACAACTCAAGCTGGCGTAGCACGTGCCAGCATCCCCCTCGATCGCCTTGGTTTATTGACGATCTCAGCCATCAGCGATCCGGCGCGGATCTCAGAGACCCTGCAGCTTAACGTCCAAGAAGATGTTCCTGCACTTGCTACCGTTATCTCACCGACACGAATACCTACCGTCACTACTTCGCCAACAGCTACAATCACCCAGGTAATACCGACGGTGGAGGTCGTGGGTGAGGAAGACACTCAGGAGGAAAGAGCATCACCTCTCATGGGTTTTGTCCACTTGTTATTTGGATTGTTAGGCGTTGTGATGGTTGGTGGCGTAGGTTATTTAATGGTTGAGCGAGGATCGGCGGCATTGGATGCTCGCGTCCGATCCATACTCTTGCCTGTTATTGGTGGGTTGATTGGTTATAACTACTTAGCCCTGGATCTTCCAGGTAGTGAGGTGCTATTGCAATCAATGGGGGTTGTGGCTGTGATGATGATCTCAATAGGAATGGGCGTCGTTGGATTGGTAATCGCCATGATTTGGAATGGGATCGATACCGGAACTTAAATGAAGGTTGCGATGACAGCGATCAGCAACATGACTACGGTCGTTGCAATGAGAATTCGATGAAGCGTTGACTGTAGAAGGTATTGCAATTGAGGGGGGCGACCTCGAACGATTAAATTAGGTGGCGGAACTTTAGCAAAAAGTGCTTGACGGAAAGACTCGATATCCTGTGGTCTCTCATCGGGATGGAGTTCCATTGCCCATAGGATTGCGCTCTCGACAGAGAGATCGATTTGCGCATTAAGATCTCTTGGTGGACGAAGCGCATCAGGTCTTAAGAATCGATGCTTTGCTTCAGTTGGTGGATGATTGGTTATTAAGTGGTAAAGAGTCGCTCCGAAGGCATAGATATCGCTGCGTGCATCAGTGTGGCCGGCATCGCCACCATACTGCTCTAAAGGTGTATATAGGGCGGTACCACGCCCTTGGATGACGGTAACTGTCATTTCATCAGGTGCCATTTGTTTAACAAGACCAAAGTCGACCAGTTTCAATAAACCACTAGGTGTCAGTNNATGTCGCTGCGCGCATCGGTATGACCAGCATCTCCACCATATTGTTCCAAAGGAGTATATAAGGCGGTACCACGTCCTTGAATGACGGTTACCGTCATTTCATCAGGTGCCATCTGCTTTACGAGACCAAAGTCAACGAGTTTTACCAAGCCGCTAGGTGTCAGTTTGAGGTTGCTTGGTTTGATATCGCGATGAATAACGGGCGATGGTTGATTGTGTAGGTATTCCAAGGCGTCAGCAAGCTGGGACGCCCAGGTAAGGATGTCTTCCTGCGCAAGAAAGGTGCCTTCACGACGAGTATGATCCATTAGAAGCTTGAGATCCTCGCCTGGGACAAAATCCATCACAAGATAATCACATTCCCCTACGGAGAAAAAATCCGAGACTTTGGGGAGATTAGGGTGATCAAGGCGCGCAAGGACCGAAGCCTCACGGTAGAATTGCTCATGACCTTGCTGACGCATCTCCTCGGGGAGGCTTTCGTCTTGGTGAACTTCCTTGAGTGCACATTGACGTCCGGGGAGACGGTTATCTTCGGCAAGGTAGATTGATCCCATGCCACCACGACCGATAATTCGCTGAATGATGTAGCGGTCCTTGAGGACCTGATCAGATAAGAGAGGTTCGGGCAATGAAGCAACCTCGATCAGAATTATTGAGAGGATCCCTTGACTTTTGTAACTACGATCGCAATCCCATATGATGGTCGAAGGGTTCCTTATTTTGGATTATACTCTTTAATGAAAGTCTGAGGGGGCAGGGAAGGTGTACGAATGCCTGACCAAATCAATGACTTACCGGTGTTGATTGCTCAAGCCGGTAAACTCCAGGGTCAAATTTGGAATCTTGATAAAGACGAACTCCTCATCGGTCGAGGGCTTGATTGCGATGTGGTGATCCCAGATCGTCAAGTTTCTCGCCATCATGCACGTATTCTACGCACCATGGATGGTTTTTTACTAGAGGACCTTGGCAGCAAAAACGGTACACATCTGAATGGAAGTCCGATTCAAAGCCCGGCATTGCTCCAGGATGGCGATGAAGTACAAGTTGCCCTCGCCCTCCGTCTTTCATTTGTCGGGACGGAGGCGACGGTTCCATTAACTGTAAGTGAAACTGATCAAATGATTTTAGGACGGATGAGGATGGATCCGCAAGCTCACCGGGTCACGATTGGGGACAAAGAAGTCGACCCACCTCTTTCCCCACCTCAGTATAGGTTTCTAGAGCTACTGTATCGTAATCCAGGACGGGTCGTCTCGCGTGACGAGATCGCGGAATTCGTTTGGCCAGGTACTAGGGGAATTGGCGTGTCAAATCAGGCGATTGATGCCTTAGTTCGCAGGGTACGAGATCGTCTGGCTGAGATTGATCCTGATCATGCATATGTTGTGACGGTGCGTGGTCACGGATTTCGCCTCGATAATCCTGCTTGATTTTCCTTGATGGATGAATAAGAAAGCGCCCTCAGATGAGCCATTTGAGGGCGCTAGTTCTTAATCAGGTGGAGATGGCGGGAATCGAACCCGCGTCCGAAAGTTTCAGTCACAGAACATCTACAAGCATAGTCGGCTTATTCGGTTTCGCCTGAAGGTCGCCAGTCGACGGGCAGTCCTTCAGGTTAGCCACCGGAGCCCGAGAGCTCCTCTTTCGCGCGTTGAGTGGCATTCCGCGCGGCACCTCGACTCTCTGTCACCTGACCTCACACCGGTCAAGGGTGGTGTGAGGAGGCGAGCTCTCATTGGAGAGCTGAGCTCATCCCTTTGCGGCCTTAGGCAGCGAGGGGTAGAGCCGCGTATTCAGTGCGTGTGGCACTTATGTGTTGCGCTGATTTAGCGAGGTCGGCGCCTCTCGGCTTGCAGTTCTGAGCCAACCACCTCCGTCGAAACCGATCATCCCCGTGTGTAAGTATAGCACAGTTTGGGAAATACAGTTAAAATAATGCGCATAGCCACAATATTTATGTAAAATTATTTCACTCATTTAATCAATTCCAATAAATGTCATGAGGCTATACGAAATAGTAATTATCACCAGACTCCATTCGGATAAGTATCAACACCTGCATGTTCTCCGATGCGTTTATACATCGTAACGTCATGATAGGGCATGTCTAAGACACCGTCATGTATGGCCCAACTCCGACATCGAATGGAATCTATCATCCCAGGTTCTCGGAATGGGGAGGAGCCATCCATACGCTTTAAGAGATCACCCCCTGGTTGAAAACCTAAATGTATTTGTTCCATGAAACGTCTTCCCTGTTGGTAACTAAAACCATATCGTTCAAAGACAATGGCATTGTGATAAGCTAAGGGTTCAACGAAATATAAGACATGTCCTAAAGAGTCGACAAATTCTTCAAAAGATGCAATTGAGTATCGCAGGATACGAAGCCCACGACGGACCTGACCCGGAGCCAATCCAGCTTTAAATGCCTCGATCTCGGCAGGAATATTCCTCTTAAATCCACCAAACTCTGTTGGCGTTCCATCTGGCATACGATCTACATTGTAGCGGGGAGACCTTGGATCATTGACAATATAGAGGAGCACATGGATTTGGTCATACATTGTATCGGTAAGGTGTGCGTAGAGCAGGGGGTCAAGAGATTTTTCTTCGTGGCGAAGATCCAATATCACATTAGAAGTTCCCGCTTCGCACTCTAGTCGGAGAAGACTATGTCCTTGAGAGTCAAGATAAGTTCCCGGTATCGAAAACATCTCGCGTAAAACTTGAGGGATAAATTTACGATAAATCGCCTCTTTCTCAGCTTTGGGTAAATCGTTGATGGTCGCTATCGAATGCGGCTTCACTTGCGTCCCTTTTGTCGAGCAGTTCGAGCTATTTCACGTTCAGCATCCCGCTTGGCGATCTCTCGCCGCTTATCGTATTGTCTTTTACCCCTTGCTAAAGCGATTTCAATCTTTGCTCGCCCTCCTTTGAGATACATTTTAGTTGGAATTAATGTAAATCCTTTGATGCGTACCTTTTCGTTTAATCTGTAAATCTCACGCCGGTGGAGGAGCAATTTACGCGGACGTTGCGGTTCATGATTGAATGTGCTGGCAGCATCGTAAGGTGCGATATGGGCGTTCATCAACCATGCCTCTCGGTCATCTATACGGACATAGGATTCACGTAAACTAACTTGGCCCGCACGGACGGATTTAATTTCGCTACCTTGCAGGGCGATACCAGCCTCAAACCGATCGAGAAGAAAATAATCCCGAGCAGCTTTGCGGTTAGTTGCGATAACTTTAATCCCTGAGTCTTCCATTAAAACCTCACGTATCCGACAGGAGCCAACGGATCGCGGTCTGCATCTGAACGTCAATATCACCCTCGGATGCAGTTACCGGTATATCTGGTAGCAATCCATGTCCGTCAAGCATATTGCCGTTCGGTGTTTGCCAGCGCGAAGATGTCACGTGAAGACTGGATCCATCATCGAGTTCGAGTATAAGTTGGACCGATCCTTTACCGTATGTCCGTGTGCCAACAACTGGAGCCCTTTCATTTTCTTGAAGAGCAGCCGCGAGCACTTCAGCTGCACTTGCGGTGTTCTGGTTGACTAATACTGCCATAGATATATCGAGAGCTTTTCCGGGGGATTTGACGAAGTATTTTTTTTCAGTTCCACCTCTTCCCTCCTCGATTAAAACCATTCCATCAGGAAGGAAAAAACGTGCCACCTCGACAGCAGAATCGAGCAATCCACCGACGTTGCCACGCAGATCAAGTACAATGTACTCTACCCCACGGTCAATTAGATTCTGATAAGTTCGCTCAACCTCCTCTGGGGTCTTTTCACTAAAAATGGTGATGAATATCACACCGATATCAGGTTGATCAGGTAGAGTATAACCGGTGACAGAGGGGATGGGAAAAGTTTCTCGCACGACATCAATGATGAGTGAATCATCAGCCGGAGACCGTGGGGCGAGGGTGAGGGTTACAGTCGTTCCGACCGGACCACGCACCATAGCTTGGATCGACTCAAGGCTGGTGTCCTCTTCTATGAGTTCAAAATCCACTGCTATGAGGATGTCTCCCTCCAAGACACCTGCTTTGGCTGCAGGTCCTTCTTCGAACGGAACAAGATGGACCCTGCGGTCCTCGCCTCGTGATAGGTAAGCTCCGATCCCTGAGTATTCACCCGTCAATTCATCCGTCTGGAGTTCATGTTGAGCGGGCTCCAAGTAAATCGTATATGGATCACCGAGTTTTCCTACCATGCCATGGATCATCCCACGTTCAAGCGTAAGTTGATCGGGCAATTCGCTGATAAAGTATCGATCCAGTAAACGCTGAGCTTCCTTTAACAGGTTCAATTCCTCTGATGCTGGCGGCCATATAGTCCGAAGTTGATAACCAACGTAAAGGGCTAAGGCGGGGAGAATGAGGCTGTAAATGATGCCGGCAATCAGGATCAGTCGTGTTTTTCTATTCATTTGTCCTCTCTCATGAAGATGGATTTTAGCACGACTTCATCCATCAGGTTTTAAACGACCGGATTTGGTAAAGGCTTCCCATACAAACCAGCGAGCAGGTTGTCCACCGCCATGTGGGCCATTTTGGCGCGTGTTGCTGCTCCAGCGGAAGCGATATGAGGTGTGATCAAGCAATTTGGGAGTTCGAAGAGTGGATGGTTAGGGGGCAGAGGCTCTGGGTCTGTGACATCTAATCCGGCGGCTGCGATTTCTCCCTCACTCAAAGCCTGGAGCAGCGCGCTGGTGTCTACTATTGAACCCCTCGAGGTATTGATGAGTATTGAGGTTGGTTTCATGAGCTTAAATTGTGGGTGACTGATCATTTGGTATGTACGCTCCGTTAGAGGTACGTGGAGAGAAAGAATGTCTACTCTCTTCAACAGATCTTCTAACTCAACTGCCTCGGCATTAAACTCCTTTTCAATTTCCTTCACCCTCGATAGCTCGTGGTATAGGAGTTGGGAACCAANNTCAGAGCTTGGAGCAGGGCGCTCGTATCCACTACTGTGCCACGCGAGGTGTTGATTAATATTGAAGATGGTTTCATGATCTCAAATTGTGGATAACTGATCATTTGGTAGGTACGTTCTGTTAGCGGTACATGGAGAGTAACAATGTCAACACTATTCAAGAGATCATTCAACTCAACAGCCTCAGCCTTAAACCCCTTTTCGATATCCCTCACCCTCGATAGATCGTGATAAAGGATCTGGGATCCAAATGCGAAGATCCTTCTGGCAACTGCTTGACCAATCCTTCCCATTCCAATGATTCCAACCACTGCATTGTGAAGGTCTTGTCCAAGCAACAACCCAGGGTCCCAGGTTTTCCATTGGCCAGATTGAGCGAAACGAATCGCTTCCGGTATGCGACGTGAGACACTCAAGATTAACGCCATTGTGAAATCCGCAGTCGTCTCAGTGAGCACACCAGGCGTATGTCCGACCTTTATTCCGTAATTTCTACATGCCTCCATATCGATATGTTCAAAACCAACGGACATAGTACTGACCACACGCAACTGCGGAGCGGATCCAATTAATTTCTCATCGATGTTATCGGTAAGCAGGCACAGCAATCCGTCACAATCTTCTATCAGGTGGGTTAAATGTTCATAACTTGGGGGAAGGTGATCGTCCCAAAGGACGACCTGTCCTTCTTTGTGAAGCCGATCTAGCGCTGACGTGGCAATCCGTCTTGTAACAAGTATCTTTGGCTTACCCATTCTACCTCCTTCACTATCCGACCTAAGTATAGACAAATGTCGAATTGTGGGCTAAGGGCCATTGTTTCATTACCCCTCGTTCATCATCGAATAAGCAGATGGGAGATGTGGCTCATGTACCCGCCAAGTGCTCAGCCTGTATAATCGCCATAGGCAGCGCTTTTTAGTAATAACCAACTCATAAAAAAGATGAATGAGGCACGCGTTAAGAGTGATGGGCAATCTGCCGCTGAGATAGCAGCACTCTTCCAACGGCTCGCGCTTGACCTCGGTCAAATTCAGGACACCGATCTGATCCTTGATGTCATCCTGCGCCAAGGTCAGAAATTACTTGAGTCAGATGGAGCCGCTGCACTAGCAGTAGGCGAGGAACGAAGACCAAAATACCACGTTTTGGTTGATTTACCGTCCTACGCAGGAACCATACTAGAAAAAGCTTTTGAGGTATTGTTTGAGGGAGCTCCTCGCGAGCTCTTGTCTGGTGCTGTCGTGATCGATAATATCGTGGAGGAAGATTATCCGGAAGTTGCCGGATTGCGAGAATTGGGGGTTGAATCATGCCTCGTGTTACCTTTAGCCCAGCGTGGAAATCTCTTAGGAGGACTTTGGTTTTTATTCGAAGGACATCATCACTTGACCAAGCTTCGGATGAGTTGGGCGGTGGTATTGGCGGGACAGGCGTCACTTGCACTGGAGAACGTACGCCTGGTCGATATCGCCTTACGGCAAGCTACTGAGCTGGGTGCATTTTACGAGACAGCAGCTACTGTAGAGTATAAGCAAGACCTTACGTACCTCCTTAATCAGATCATCGATCAAACAACAACCCTCTTGGATTGCAGAATGGGGATCATCTACCTTGCGGATGAAGAAGGGAGGACATTGAACTCCGTTGTCTATCGAGGTATCCCTGACGAGCCACAGATATTATCGTGTCCCTATGGTGAAGGGGTTGCGGGTCAGGTTGCGGAGGTACAGCAGCCTATTGCGTTAGACGAATGCCATGATTGGGAGGGCCTTGCACACGCGAGTGAGCACGGTCCGTCACACGTTCGCGTTCTTTGTGTCCCAATGATGTGGCACCAGCGCCTGATAGGTGTATTAGATCTGGCAGGAGGATTGGAAAGAAGCCCCTTCTCGGAAACCGATATCCGGCTCGCAAAATCAGTGGCCTACCAGGCCGCAAGTGCTTTGGGTATCGCGAATCTTATCGAATCCGAGCGCAGGCAGTACCGGATGGCAAAAGCTCTGCAAGAGGCATCCTTAGTGATTAGCGATCAAATCAACCTCGAGGAGATCCTTGATCGAATTCTCGAGCAAGTCATGCACGCGTTTCCTTGTGATGCTGCAAACATCCAAAATATTGATGGGGATCAAGTACGAATCATTCGCCACAGAGGCTATGACCGTTTTGAGTTGTCAGATGAGTCGTTGAGGACTCTAATACTGAGTCTCGAGCAAAACGAGCACTTACGTCGTTTACATACGGGTGAGGTTCTGGTTGTACCAGATATTACACAAGAAACTGCCTGGCAAGTGCGTTCTGGTTGGGAGTGGTTGAAATCATGGGCAGGCGCACCGATTCAATACGGTGAGGATATCTTAGGTTTCATAAACCTCGAAAGTGCCAATGAAAACACGTTTGATGAGGTTACGAAGAGTTTATTGAAAGCTTTCGCAGCCCATACAGCGGTAGCAATGCATAAGGCAGAACTTTATCGGAGATTGGCAAATGAACATCGGATGTTGCGAACGCTCTACGAGATCGAACGAGGCGTGACGGGCAGTTTGGAACAAGACGAAATATTAACCCGTTTACTTGAAGGGACTTTAGATGCCATCGAAGGGGATTATGCTCTGGTGTACATTCCTGCGGAAGGTGACGAAGAGCTCTTCAAGCGTGGTCCGAAGGTAAGCCGATTGAATGAAGGGGACGATCTCTCACATCATCCGCAAGCTCTCAAGCTAGCTGAACAGGCAGTCTCTCGTCTCACTCCAATTCATGAGACGTTAGTCTATCCGTTGGCAAGATATTCGGTTTTTGCGTTTCCCATAGCTTCGGGGAAACAAGTTTGGGGATCAGCACTCATTTGGACGAAGAGCACCAAAGGGCGTGGTACGGCTTGGTTAGATGTCCTCCGATCAGCCGGGCAGCAGGTTGGATTGGTTTTATTGAACGCCGACCAGCATGCACAGGTGCAACGAAGGTTGGCTGAGATGACCATCCTCCAACGTGTCGTTGCCGCCATTGCTGGAAGACTGGAGGTCGGGGCCTTATTACGTGAAGTAGCTGATCAATTGCACACTAAGCTTGGATTCCCCTCAGTCCAGATCTACCGCTTAAGAGGCGATCAATTGGTGCTTGAAGAATGTTGCGGTCCAATACCGATTTTGGAACGATTAAATCTTGATCGAGGGATCACAGGCAGAGTGGCCCGGACAGGACAACCTGCATTGGTCGAAGATGTCCGGAAAGATCCAGATTATGTAGCCGGATTGGTTGGGACACAAGCTGAGATGGTCGTTCCGATAAAACTTGGGGAGGAGATTGTCGGCGTAATTAATATTGAGACCTCTGATCCGTCACAGATCACTAGTGAGGCGCTAGAATTGCTCATTTTACTTGCCGATCAAGTTTCTGTAGCTCTACAGAATGCCATGTTATACGAGCAGGTACAGGAGAGTGTTATCCATCTCGAGGAACAAGTCCAAGAAAGGACGAGTGACTTAGAAAGTGCCTTGGAACAAGCTCAGGCAGCCGACCGAGCGAAAGCGAAATTCGTCGAAGAAATATCGCACGAATTACGTACGCCTTTGACCAACGTTGGATTGTACCTTGATTTAATTGAGATGGGGGATGATGAGCGACAAGAGGAATACAAGGCAACCTTAAGACGTGAAACGGATCGTTTAAGCGCGTTAATTGAGCAATTGCTATCGATTTCACACCTCGATAGCAAGCAAGTTCAATTTTACCCTCGACCCACAGATATGAATTCATTGGTAAAGGTCCTCGTTGTAGATCGTGCACACATGATCGGGGAAAAAGGCATCGATTTGCAGGTAAAGACGGCAGAGAACCTACCTCCTGCTCAAGTTGACCCTCAACTTATCATCCAAGCACTTACTAACCTTCTGACCAATGCTATGAATTACACCCCTCCAGGAGGGGGAATCATGATTGAAACTCGGCGGCGATTATGGAAGAAACAACCATATATCACTCTGGAGGTAAGTGACACTGGCCCTGGGATATCAGAGGCGGAGAAGAAGAGGATTTTTGATCGCTTCTTTCGTGGACTTGCAGGTAGAGCAAGCGGGATCCCAGGGACAGGTCTTGGGCTATCGATCAGCAAAGAAATCGTTGAGCGCCATAGTGGTAGGATAACCGTGGAGAGCAAGATAGGAGAAGGCGCAGCTTTTGTGGTTTGGCTTCCTGTGGCGTCGGACATCGGGGAGGAAACCCGGGAAGATGGTTGAGGTGTGTCGACTGCGAGGTTTCCCTGAGTCATAGCGCGAAGGTCATATGGTGTTAAAAGTAGTGTTGGGATACTATCGCATTAGCAGCATTCCGGATCATTAGATGAAAAATGCGTCTGTGCTCGTTGTAGAAGACGATCACGCTATGCTTGCGGCTTTAAGGGACATCTTGGAGACCGCTGGTTTTCAGGTCAGAACCGCCACGCATGGTGAGGCGGCACTGGAATTGTTTCGCATGGAACGACCGGAGTTGATCCTTTCTGATATCGCGATGCCAGGAATGGATGGGATCAAGTTGTATGAAGCGGTGAGGAATCTGCCTGGCGGTAAAGAAACCCCCTTTGTTTTCCTCACCGCCCGTGGAGCTAGAGAGGATGTTTTCGCGGGAAGATCTCTCGGGGTCGACGATTACATCACAAAGCCGATCAGTAGTCATGAGTTGCTGACGACAGTCCGTGCCCGATTACGCCGCTCAAATGAACTCATGGTCGAACAATTAAAAACCGCATACAAAGCGAGTCTTCTCACGTTGGCACAAGCGATTGAAATACGAGACCACTATACACACAACCATGTCGTACGGCTCAATGCATATTCTAATGCGATGGCGGAGGTACTAGGATGGCTAGGGCCACGTTTAGAAACTCTCGAGTACGGTGCCATTTTGCATGATATAGGCAAACTTGATATCCGAAGATCGATCCTCAGGAAAAAAGAGCCCCTGTCACTCGAAGAATGGAGGGAAATGCGTCGTCACACTGAATATGGTGCCTTCATGATCAAGGAGATTGATTATTTAGCTCCCGCATTACCCATCGTCCTATATCATCACGAGTCTTGGGACGGTTCTGGGTATCCGGAGGGTTTAAAAGGGTACAAAATTCCTGAAGAAGCACGCCTGCTAGCGGTTGTGGATAGTTTTGATGCCATGACAAGCGATCGACCTTATCGCTTGGCTCTCGGTCCGTCCAGAGCGTTTGAAGAGATCAAGCGCAGAGCAGGTGTTCAATTTGATCCAAAAATGGTTGAGGCGTTTATCCAGTGCTGGGAACGGGGTCGAATAAAAAAGATCATGAGCGAATTGAGGGATGATGTAGAAGACAAAGCGGAGCTAATAGGAGCTAAGGGATTACACTGAAGGGTTAGTAAAGCGAACATTTGTTCTGTCATACGACTATAAAGCGCCCTTGAATCGGCCCCTGAGGGTGTTTTTTTATATCCGAATGTAGAATACATTACAACGATCGGATGGCTGGGGTGGGGAGAACTCGATTTCTCCTCATATCCGAGGGAATGGATTGTCTATCTCAGTTAGATCAATCCAGCCTCCTGTTTTGTAATTAGGAGATGTATTCAGGTCATCGCAGCAGGGGGTTGACATGGAGCTCGAAATCGGTTATTTTTGTTTATGCTTATGATAAGTTTCATTATCGTAATCATTATTTCATATAGCGGATTAACCATCCCGCCTGGGAAAAAGGCTGAAAAACGATGACGCAAATTACGATCGAGGAATCGATGAGAAACTACCTGGATGGTGTTTCGCTCTCTAGAAGCCCAAACACGGCACGAACATATAAAAATGCACTCCAAGCCTTCTCAGAAACACTTAGATTGATCAGAGTCGATCCTGAAACGGTCGCGACCATGCAGGCCACCGAGGATTGGATTACAGACTTCGCCAAGGACCTAAAACGCTATGCACCGGCGAGTGAACGGCTTTACCTCAGCGCAATTACCGGCTGGTATGAATTTCTGGTCTCCGAACGTCTGGCGGAGATAAATTTGCCTCGTGTGAGGATGCTCATCCGACAACGTGCAAGACGACCTGGCCAGCGTCTGCCACAGTTCCCGCGCTCCGCAATTGAAAAAATGGTGGATTATGCAATAAAACTTGCAAGAACGACCTCCGGTGATGAGCGGGCGCGTCTGCGGGATCTGCGCGACCGGGCTTTTCTACTTGTCTTAGCTGATACAGGCCTGCGAGTGCATGAAGCATGCGGACTCCGCCGAGGTGATCTGGATTGGAATGAAGGAAGGGCACAATTGATCGGTAAAGGAGATCGAGAATCCGTCATTCGCTTCTCTAGACGGGCGATCTCGGCCATAAAAGATTACCTTTCAGTACGAGGGACACTCGATGGAGCCTCGGGCAGACCTCTCAGCTCCCTTCCCCTCTTTGCTCGTCATGATCGCGGTGCAGGCTCGAAGGTTCTGCCAATTACCACGACAACCGGGCGAGCCATCGTTCACAAACGCGCACGGGAAGCGCTTGGAGAAGGAGACGAGGGTGTGATCACACCACACTCCTTCCGCCACTATTTCGTGACCACCGTGCTGCGTGGTTCCGGGGGAAATCTGAAACTTGCTCAAGAACTCGCNNCCACCGTGCTGCGAGGTTCCGGGGGTAATCTGAAACTCGCTCAAGAGCTCGCACGTCATCGTAACATATCCGTCACCCAGCGGTACGCTCACCTCTCTGATGACGAGCTTGATCAGGGCTATTATGAGATATTTGATACCTAACGTCTCTCTGTCCAATTATGGGAAGCCTTTTGCCAACTCGATAGACCTAATGTACCATTGAATACCTTTGTCCTTCAGATGGATAAAGACCATAGTGGAGGAGTCTAAGCCCGCGTTTGACTTATCAACCAAAGACCTTGTCCGCAACGAGTGGGGTTCTATTATCGTCCTCACAAATGGAGGCGACTACGTGAAGTCGATATTCAAGCTGATAGTTCTGACGATAGCTATTTCGGCATTCGCAGGAGTTACCCAGGCGAGTGAGACCAAGCTGATAAACTTAAGTGCAGACCATAATATTCAGGAAGTATTTCCCAAGGGTTCAGTCCTTTCTCCGGTTGTTAGATCTAATGCATCTCAACTTGTTTTTCTTATTGTTAGGGATCAAAACCTCAACCCAGTTGAAGGAGCGGCATCACTTCTAACTGTCCATTTCCCAAACGAGGTCCAAAATTGGTTGATGCCTTTAACTGACGAATATGGTGTTAGCCAATTGACACTAGAAATTAAGAACCAGCCTCCAGGTACCAGTGTCTTGCTTCATTTCCGAGTTGTTTTTGAGGAGCTGGAAGCTAGCACGCGAGATTCATTTCGTGTCTGGTGGTGATATGATCTATCGTCTGCAATCTTATCCGTCCATAATAATGCCAAGATGAAAACAATTGCCATCGCGAACCAAAGGGCCGGTGTTGGGAAAACATCGACGACGCTATCACTAGGTTTGGCTTTAGCCGAGACTGAAGCGAGGGTTCTCCTAGTGGATATGGATCCTCTAGGTGCGCTCAGTGCTGCCTGTGGTATGGAGGAGGCAGAGGGCGTAAGCCTTGCGGAGGTGATCGGAGGATCGCACCCTGGTGAATTGGGGATGTGGGATATTCTGGAAGAGATCCTTCCTAATCGTGACTGTTATCTAGCCCCTTCGGATCTCGCGCTGGCTCAATCGGAGCTGGGCCTTAATTTCAGGATGGGCAGGGAAAGTGTCCTAAGAAATGCCTTGGAATCAGTGGAAAACGATTTTGATATAACTTTGATCGATTGTCCTTCGAGTTTAGGGATGTTGACCGTCAACGCATTAAATTCGGCACAAACTGTCCTTATCCCCATTCGACCAGAAATTCCTGACATTCGAGCCGTATCACTCTTTTTGGCTCAACTTGACAGGTTTAAGAAGGAAATAAACCCTAATCTCGACACACTCGGTGTTTTGATAACATCATACAATCCCGCTCTTGAACATCACATCCGAGCGATCATTTCGATGAAAGAGGCAGGACTTCCTTTACTCCCGATAGGAATTGATGAAATTTTAAAGGGGGTCCAGCCTACTAAAATCGAAGATGCGAAGCCCATCAATATCCCAGATAACCCCGAAACCAGGACACAGTTGGTAGAACTGATTAAACAGTGGCTTGCTGGTTGGCGAGCTTGGGAGCCCACAGATTCGGATCCATGAGTCTCCATTGCGACATTATTAGGACCAATGGTATTCTTTCCAGGTTGTTGGGTGCTACGCCTACTGAAATATCTGATAAAAATGGACTTTGTTTAGTTCACGAAATCGTGAATGATTAGATGAGGGTGTCCGGGGATAATCGGATGAGGCATCGAGCCTATCTAATCGCTATCATCATTATACTTTTCTGTTTCAGTCTTGGTATCCTCTCGGCGTTAATTAATCGAGATCTCGAGACAACCTCTACACCTACTCCATTGCCTTCACCCAGCCCGGATAGAACTAGAAGAACGTTGTTGATTTTAGGCATTGATGACTTTGGTCATGCTGATCCCACGCTTATGGCTATTTGGTATATCATCCATAGGATCCCTGAGGAGGAAGTTGTGCTCTTTGGGGTTCCAGTGAATCATGTAGTAGAGGGTTCAAAAACCACGACACTCCGATCGATCTTCTCGTACTCAGCAAGCAATGGCATATCCGAAGATTTTATGGATGCTCTCTCCGAAGCTGTGCCGCATATTCGTCATAATTATTGGGCCGTCATGGACGAGACCTTTTTTAAAGCGCTTGTCGATTTTGTGGGTGGAGTACCTGTCGGACAGGAAAATTTAGACGGCGCGACAGTTGTAGCCGTTCAGAGGCTTTTGAAGGACAACCCGGATACTTTACTGCAATTTCAAGCAGAGATGCTCTCGTCCCTTCGTTCTTCAATCGTGACATTCGATCCAACGAAAGTCGATGTAAGGCCTCTTACAGCTATGATCCCCGAGAATTGTATCGTATCCGAGGATCCCTCTAACCTTTTACTCATTGCCAGGCAGGTTCCAATTTTCAATGAGAACGCGATCCGTATTGAGCTTATGCCTTCCTTTGGTGACTTGTCGACCCCTACTTTTCAACAAGAAAATCAATAAGCAATTCCTAACCTCATCGTTTCTTCCAAATGGTGATCCGCTTTCCACCAACCTTTAACTTATGGGCAAGTGACTTTGATCGTATTTGATAGAGGTTTGTAAGGCAGTATCTTGCAGCTAGCGTGATACCCTGAGCTTGTTGTATTGGGGAAGAACTTGGTGCTTTTGCATTACTCGATAAGTTGCGTGTTTCTTAGAAAAGGCATTGATAAGCCTGTTGGGTCATCCNNGCCTCATCAACCAGTTGTGGGCCAAAAGCGATAGTAATACACTTTAAGGGAGAGATAAGGTGCAGAAAATAGCTGTTTTAAAAGTCGTCATCGCTGGCGATGGGAATGTGGGTAAAACTTCCCTCGTGCGGCGGTATTGCGAGGGAAAATTCGAAGCATCAAGAGTAGCGACGATCGGTGTTGACTTCCAGACAAAAGTCGTTGAATTATCCAGTGGTACAGTAAAACTTTCCATATGGGATATGGCTGGACAGGAAAGATTTCGGGTGGTTAGGAGTGGATTTTATCGTGGCAGCCTTGGGACCGCTCTCGTGTACGACATCACCGACCCTGTAAGTTTGGAAAACCTCGAAAAATGGTATCAAGAGATTGAGGGTATTACACCTGGTCAAAGTTTCATCGTTATCGGTAATAAAATCGATCTTGAGCGGGTGACACAAGTTGAAGTTGCATCGGCCTTTGCAGAGAAAATCGCAGCGCCGTATTTGGAAACCAGTGCATTGACAGGTAGCGGTGTATCGGAGATGTTCAAGACGCTGGCCACTCTAGCGTCATCTCATTTGTCGTTTTTACAAAACGAGAAGATCGACTAGAAAATGTCCGTGCCAAATGGCATGGACCTTCCCCCCAAGCTTCCAAGAATTATCTCAGGGCATATCTCGTCATACTGGGAAATAGCACAAACCCGCAGTACCAGGACCAGTGTGGACACCCAGCGCAGGCGAAAGTTCAGCAGATATAGATTCGACACACATCAACCGTTCTTCGGCGAGGGATTTTATTTTCTCAGCCTCCGCTAAAGCCGCTGCGTGAACATAGGCAATTTTCACCCTTCCCTTATAACCCACTACCCCCTCAACCAGCTGGATCATTTTCTCATAAGCGCTCTTACGACTACGTGCTTGGCCAAGTGGCACGATAATCCCGTCTTTCATGCCGATGAGAGGTTTAATGTTCAGTAAGCTCCCCATCAAGTGCTGTGCTTTTCCTATTCGTCCACCCATGTAAAGGTATTTCAATGTGTCAGCGGTCTGGATCATTTGAGTGATGGGGATCATATTCTTAACCAGGTCAACGATTTCAGGTAGCGATTTCCCTACCATTGCTGCTCGCGCAGCTTCGATCACCATCCAACCATGACACATAGAGACATTCAAAGTGTCGATAACTTCGATGATCAAACTGGGGAGTTTCTCTCGCACTATCTTTTTTGCGGCACAAGCAGCTTGATAGGCACCACTTCCTTTCGACGTCATATGAATGCTGACAATCTCTCGAACCCCCTTTTCAGCTAGCGATAGGTAAACCTGGAGATAATCCCCGGGTCCAGGGTTTGCTGTTTTGGGAAGTACCTTAGCTGTCGCTAGCCATTGAAAAAACGAGTCTCTCTTGGCAGTGACTAAATCTCGTAAGACCTCTTCTCCTCGATGTATATAGTAAGCAACCCAATGGATTCTTAATTCTTCTAGGATTGGCTCGGGGATGCTAGCACAACTATCCGTGACGACAGCGATTTCAGGCAAGGCATTTTCCTTTTGATTGAAGGTTTATAAATTGCACAAGAATCGAAGAATTTATTTTTTTGTGACACAGTTGATTGTCAGTTCCTATAGTCTTTAGGAATGTTCCTATGTTAGATGTGGTAGTCCGAATATTGAGAAGCTAAACGTGCTGGGATCCGGCCTTCGATCATGACGGTGTTTTCATTATGCTGAATCTCATCTATCGTCCCTTCTTCATGGAACAAACTAATCAGCCGCCCTGCCTCATAAGGTAGAAGGACTTTTACTTGTAACATCGATTGATACAACTCAAACTCGATTGAAGAGAGCAGTGTTGGAATTCCTTCACCCGTAAGAGCGGAAATTGGTACGGCCCGTTCAAACTCATCAACTCGATCCAATGTAGAAGTAGGATCAGGAAGTAAATCGATTTTATTAAGAGCCGTGACCATCGGTATATCGACTACATTAATTTCATCAAGTGTAGCACGGACGGCTTGTGCCTGAGCGGTAGCGTTCGGATGTGTAATGTCTACTAAATGTAGTAATAATTCTGCCTCTGCGATCTCCTCAAGCGTAGCTTGGAAAGCGGCTACCAAGGTAGTCGGCAACTTTTGGATGAAACCAACAGTATCTGTGAAGAGTACCTGTCGTCCTTCGGGTAATTCGACTCGCCGGGTTGTTGGATCAAGTGTGGCGAATAACTTGTCAGCAACAAGTACATTTGCATTTGACAATCGATTTAGAAGGGTTGATTTACCCGCATTGGTGTAACCGACCAAGGCTACAGTTGGTATTGCTGCACGTTTCCGCCGCGACCGATACCTGCTTCTATGCGCTCGAACTTTTTCAAGTTGCTCACGGAGGTGAGCGATTCGTCGTCCTATATCTCTTCGGTCAACCTCCAGTTGGGTTTCACCAGGACCTCTTAATCCAACCCCTCCGACCGAACCTGCTCTTCCCCCTCCACCTCCAGCCTGACGAGCGAGGTGAGTCCAGGCTCTCGTCAGTCTTGGCAGACGGTATTCATATTGAGCTAACTCTACCTGTAAAGACCCCTCACGCGTGTTCGCATGCTGAGCAAATATATCGAGAATGAGAGCCGTGCGATCAACTACGCGAACTTCATCCCCAAAAAATCTCTCCAGTTCTCGTTGGTGTCTCGGGGACAACTCGTCGTCGAAAAGTACAATATCCGCAACCGTCTCTCGCACGAGTGCTTTAATTTCTTCTATCTTTCCTGATCCTAATAAGGTCTTCGGATTGAGACGCTTGATTCGTTGTGATGTATGGCCGACAACTATAAGGCCGGCGGTTATTGCTAATTGTTTTAATTCTTCGAGAGAATCCTCAATTGAGATCAGTTTCTGTTCGTCCGGCAACTCAAAACCAACCATAAAGGCTCTTTCGATCGGTAGTCTCGTTGGTAATGCAACTTTTTTCATAGATTCATTATACAACTTGATGTCGTGACAACACTACCCACTATACTTTCATTTGGTTTTTCAAGCGACAACCTTGCTTTCTATATATAACCCCCCTCAATTACGCTTTGTCTTTTATATCGCAACTGTTTGAAATCCAAAAATAAATCCGTAGAATGAGCTATCCAACATGCAATTGAAAATTGCGCATAGCCTTGAATTTGTCCCAGAAAATAAAAAAAAATGAATTTATAAGATGTAAAAGTGGCTATACGCATTGTGGAATTACATGCTTCTTTATGAATTCTTTCAAGTCACGAGAGGATCTATCAGCATAAGAACGGGCTCGCTGACGACGATTGCGACGTATCCCATCATCAAGTGACGGTAAAATACCGAAATTTGCCTTCATGGGTTGAAAACGCGACGGATCGGAAGACGAGATGTAATAACATAGCGCACCTAAGATCGTCGTATTCGGCAGGACTAATAGATCTTCACCATTAATCAAACGGCAAACATTCAACCCACTAAGTAAGCCTGTTGCAATGTTTCCAAGATATCCCTCTACACCTGTGATCTGACCAGAGAAGAAGAGATCTGATTGGAAACGAGCTTGAAGAGACGGAAAAAGTAATCTGGGTGAATTTATGAATGTATTACGATGCATTTGACCGTAACGAACGAACTCAGCATGCTGCAAGCCTGGAATCAATCGAAATACATTCGATTGAGATTGATAGGTTAGATTCGTTTGAAAACCAACAAGATTATATAAAGATCCTATGAGGTTATCCTGCCGTAATTGTACAACCGCGTGTGGACGCTTGCCGGTGTGAGGATCAGTAAGACCGACCGGGCGCATGGGGCCATATGCAAGGGTTTCTCTGCCTCTTTCAGCAATAACTTCAATGGGCAAACAAGCTTCAAAATACGAATGAAGACCCGCACGTACGCCATCCCTTATCCTGATCTCAAAATCACGCAATCGAATCCGATCAGCAATTAATAGCGCGTCGATGAATTTCTCATACTCAGTTTTCGTCAAAGGACAATTTATGTAGTCTCCCTCTTCCGTCCGCCCTCTGCCATATCGTGATGCTCGAAATGCTATTGACATATCAATACTATCTGCCTCCACGATTGGAGAGAGCGCATCGAAAAAATACAGGTGGTCCTCGCCCGTGAAACGAGCGAGCTCTTTTGAGAAAGCTTCCGAAGTGAGGGGCCCGGATGAAACGACAACGACCCCTTTCGGTAGTTTTCTAACTTCTTGACGAATAATCTCTATCTTTGGATGCTGTGTAATGTGATCTGTCACCCTGCGACCAAATAAGTCTCGATCTACTGCAAGCGCACCTCCGGCAGGTAGTGCCTCCTCCTCAGCAATGCGAAGTAAGAGAGAATCTAATGCCCTCAACTCAGACATTAGGACTCCGGATGCACGATCTGGTAGTTTAGAGCCAAGTGAATTGGAGCAAACTAATTCCGCTAAATCGCTGGTTCTGTGGGCACCTGTTTGCCTCTGAGGACGCATTTCAAAAAGCTGTACATCAATTCCTCGCTCGGCGATTTGCCAAGCCGCTTCACTACCTGCCAGTCCCCCTCCGACAACGGTGACACTTTTCTTCACGGCTTAGATTCTAGCACGATCTCAATGGCATAGAACTTGCAACACAATTGCGCAGTATCCGATCTCATTGTATACTCACCCCGCGAGGCCCCAAATGTTTCAGGTACAAGAACAATCGCAACGTCCGCTCACAACTGCCCACCTCGCTCAAACCATGAGCCTACTCCTTCTCTCGAACATGGAATTGAGAGATGCGGTGATGACCGAACTCTCGTCGAATCCTGCACTCGAGCTTGTCGAGGAGACGGTATGTCCAAATTGTCAGCGCCGGTTGAAAGTCCCAGGCCCATGCCCTGCTTGCAGTATCCCACAACAAGAACAAGATCCGATCGTTTTTTTGTCGCCACGTGAATCTTACCGACCATCTATTCCTCAAAAACTCGAGGACCAACCACCTGATCAAGAACCGGCCGCACCCGAGGATCTTACGACTCATGTGCTTCAACAGTTGGCCTCGGATTTACAGCCAGACGATCGCAGGCTCGCCATCTACATCCTATCAAGTCTAGATGAAGATGGTTTCCTCCAAGACCCTCCTGCAATCATCGCTCGGACGACTCGAACCTCCTTTTTCCACGTTGAGCATCTGCTCAAGTTGATCTCTCATGTCGATCCACCTGGATTGGCAACAACAGGTCCTAAACAGGCACTTCTCGCTCAATTGGACCTCCTTCCTGAGGACGGTTCAATTCTGACTCTCTCCCGGCAGATTATAGAGGGTTACTTCACTGAACTTGGTCGCCATGAAATTGAGAGAATAGCTCAAGCTCTAGAGATCAGCCCATCAAGAATTCGACAAGCCGCAGCCTTTATCCATGACAACCTAAACCCTTACCCTGCGAGATCATTCTGGGGATCAGGTAGAGGCCCACAGAATAGTAACCCGAATGTATATCATTCGCCTGATATCTTAATCTCCCATAATCCATCAGATGCAAAGGGGCCATTAATTGTAGAGATTTTTTCCGCAGTGTCAGGATGGTTACGTGTCAATCCAATGTTTTCTCGGGCGCGCATACGTACGAATGATGACCGGGCTGAAGAGTGGTCGAAATACATTGAACGCGCATCTCTCTTTGTTAAATGCCTCCAACAGCGGAATAACACAATGCGTCGACTCCTTCAAACATTGGTTCTTAAGCAACGAGATTTTATCCTGCATGGCGATCGCTATCTCAAACCCATGACCCGCGCCAAAATTGCTGATGAGATTGGGGTCCACGAATCTACCATATCTCGGGCTGTGGCACATAAATCTATTGCCCTACCTGATGGACGGATCATTCCTTTGGCTCGCTTCTTTGACCGCAGCCTCGCCGTGCGAGATCGTATCAAAGAGATTGTGAAGAGAGAGAAGCGTCCGCTTACCGATGATCAAATTGCTGAAATCTTGAAGCGAGAGGGCATTAGGATCGCTCGGCGGACAGTTGCCAAATATCGCTCTATCGAGAACATTCTCCCAGCTCGTCTTCGTCATCGAAATGGTGACAGAAACGGAGAACAGGTCTGAGCCTTGCCAATAGACTCGTCACTTATTGACCCCATTGCCCGCTTCTTTAAACCTGGTCGTTATCGAGACTACTTCCAAGTTCTAGTAGATGCACTCGACTTAGTTGTCCTCGTGATCTCGAGTGATGACTTCAACATCCTCGCGTGCAACCGTGCTTTTTTACTTCTTTCCGGTTATTCACGCGCTGAGCTTGATGAATTAACTTTCCAGAATTTGTTTCTTAATGAAGGCGAGGCTCTGCTTGTACAACTTCTTGAATGTTCTCAGAAACCTGATTGCATGCTCGAAGAAATGCCCATCTTAACCCGTTCAGGTGGGACTACTAACATCGATTTTCGTGTCCTATCTGGAGGAAAGGATCAAACCGAGTTGATCCTCCTCGGTACTCCTGCCAGTGAACGGAAACAGGAGGTGGACAAGCGGCTTGCA
>JABAOF010012513.1_pt1 | contig 22907 bp, 19 predicted proteins | sample 7062171 | NCBI WGS metagenome assembly JABAOF01 (sample SAMN14538628, study PRJNA623070) | marine sediment metagenome | biome: marine biome [ENVO:00000428]; feature: marine pelagic biome [ENVO:01000023]; material: deep marine sediment [ENVO:00002113] | place: India: Gulf of Khambhat ...
TAGTTGAGGATTGTTTTGTTTGTTAACCATTGCCATAATAGGGAAAACAAATACTGGAAAAACAACCTTATTCAATGCAGCCACCCTTCTAAACGCTAAAATATCCAATTTTCCATTCACCACAAAAAAACCCAACATAGGCACCGCATACGTCTGCGACATATGTGTTTGCAAAGAATTAGGATTAAAAGATAACCCCTTAAATTCTGCGTGCATAGATGGCTGGCGATATGTCCCCATAAAACTCGTAGACATACCCGGGTTAGTAAAAGACGCCTGGAAAGGTCGAGGACTTGGGAACCAGTTTCTTTCCGCTATTGGACAAGCCGACGCGCTTATCCACGTGGTAGACGCTTCAGGTTCAATTGACGCGGACGGAAAAATAACCAAGCCTGGAAGTGGCAATCCAGTATCGGACGCAATGGACATTGAAACGGAAATTTACCGGTGGATTGCAGATATAGTTGAGCGAAATAGAGATTCAATAATTCACGAATTAGCTTCCTCATCTTTGGCAGAAGCGATGGCAAAATCCTTGTCGGCACTGAAAGTGCATCCTTCTGAGACGCTTCAGGCTATAGAAAACGCAGGACTTAAAAACGTTCCTTTGAAGAATTGGAGCCTTAACCAGATAATAAAATTTGCAGCATTTCTCCTGCCAATTATCAAACCCTCAATTATTATAGCAAACAAGATGGACATCGCTACCGCTGATAAGTACTTTGAAATCTTAACCGAATATTACGGCCGTAGATTAGTTGCAGCATGTTCAGCTGAAGCAGAACTTATACTAAGAAGAGCAGAGAAAAAGGGTCTACTTCAATACACACCGGGCCAGGAAAAGTTTCGAATAAAAGAAAACGCGGAGCTAACGCCAAGACAACAAGCAGCTCTCAACTACATTGAAAAACGAGTCATGGGAAAATGGTTCAACACTGGCATCCAGCAAGCTCTAAACACCGTGGTTTTCAAACTCTTAAAAACAAACATGGTTTACCCAGTCAGCGATGAGCAAAAGTTTTCAGATCATCACGCGAATGTGCTTCCTGACGTGCATCTAATGCCCGATGGAACAACACCCGTTGACCTTGCAAAAAGCGTACACTCGACACTGGCAAAGAATTATATTCTCGCCATCGACGCGAAAACAGGAATCCGGCTCCCAAAAGATTACCATCTAAGACATAAAGATGTAGTAAAAATAGTGACCCGAACTAAACCAAAACAAAAATCGCGACACTAACTTCACAAAACCCCTATTCCTATGGGTTAACTTAGACTTGTCAAGAAATATTGACTAACGTTTTATCATGCTTGGTCAAGAAATCTTTACAAAAATTCCTCTCCAAGTGTTTTTTTAGTTAAGAAACCTTGATAAAAACCCTTTTAATATAAAAACGAGCTGAAATTTAGTGTTGATGTGCATGGTTGGATCTGTAGGAAAGCCTCAGAAGCTAAGGGCTTATATTGCGATTTTCCTTTTAATTTCCGCTATGGTTTTAGGAACTTTTGCAGCCGCTTTTGAGTCATTCACAATTCCGATTGAGGTTAAGGAGCCTCTTGAAGTGCTGGAATACCCGTCCGGCTTCAGTCTCTATCCGGGAGAAAACGCCACTTTTGAAATCACTGTTGAGAACCACGCACCCATAACATACTTCGTGGAATTCGATTTCATTTTGAACGACACAGACTACCAGGAAAGATACGTTACTTTCAGCAGTTACAATTACAGTATAGCACCTGGAGTGCAGAAGTTACCTGCATGGTTGTTTATCGACCCGGAGGCGCCGCCTTCAAACCTCATGATAACGGTTAACCGAAAAACAGACAAACCCATGCCATCACCCTCGACTTCGCCCTCTCCAACACCCGACTCAATTATGCCATTAGTACAGCTTCTCGGCGGAGGAGCCAGATGGGCTGCTCGAAACGGTACCTCCGCATTGTATGTCAACTGGAAAGACAACTGGGCTGCTCACCATCTAACTGACGGCGCCAATTGGCAGTGGTTTAAAGAGGTCGCAATGGATGCATATCGCTCAAGAATTAGGACCGCTTTAACACATTCAGGATTCGAGGTAACCTATTCTGGTGATATTCCTGACAATATAGATGACTATGACCTTGTAGTAATTTTCGCATATTACGCGGCTGAGCCGCATTTACAAGACTTAATTCAAGATTACGTTTCAAATGGCGGAGGCGTCGTATTAATGGCTGGTGTTCCCCCCTATTTCGCATGGTATTCAAAGACTCTTTCAACAGGCACTAATTTAACATCCATAAATGAATGGTTGGGATGCAGCCTCTACGCAAATTCAGGCGGGACAGTCAGTCTTGCTCTTAACAGTCCCTTTGGAACCGCTCTTTCGGCAGAAGACATACTTCCAATTGAAACCACAACTGGCCTCATAGTTACTGAAGCGTCACCTTCTTGTGCAGGTGTCACTTCTTTAAACGAGGATTCCCAGCCTGTTGCCTTTTGGAGTACTGGTTTGATTTTTGCTTTCACACATGAATATGGTTACGGACGAGTTTATTATCAGGCATTAGTCTGACTCTGTTAAGGCTGCACAAAAATCTTGTGCGTCTTTGGCAGAAAAAAGGAAAACCTTTGCTGTTCAACCTCATGAAACGTAAAGTAGGATCGAGGACAAAACGTTAGAAAAAGGAAGACTTTTTTGTTTTTCTTCTATTTCCTCAAACCCTTCAATAACTGCTAATAAGAAGACTCAGGATATAAGCGGATGATGTAGGAACTTTTTTTGAAAACTTATTAACTGCGCTGATTTACTATTGTATTGGGAACCTCCAAACCTGAACTACGTTCAATATAATTCATTTTTGGAGCGAAAATGAATGAAAACCCGCGTATTTGTTGTAACAACATTAGTGTTATTGATGCTTCTAACAATTTTCTCAAATACTGCCAAAAGAGTAGGAGCTGTTAACGATCTTTCCCAAGTAGCCTACTACGAACAAGTGAAGCAAGAATTTAACCTCACCAGTCAACAAGAACAAATGCTAGAAAAGTACGGTTTCACAATAGCTGAAATGTCAAATGACTCCAACTCCGATTTTTATCCATGGCAGCGCTTTGAAGGCTTTTACTACACAAAAGTATACGGTCCCGACCTGCCAGTTTTCGTCACCACCGATTCGATATTGCACCTCTTCCATGTGGTTTTCGACTGTTCGCTAAGAATAATTGAAAATCAAACATTCTATCCAATGATGTACGAAGTCACCCAATATGCCTTCCAGAAGTCACTGAACGATTACAACACAATTCCACACGACAACTCAATGAAGTACTGGGCAATAAGAAACTCCACAGTTTACTTTGCAGTTGCAATGTCACTGATCACCGGCGAAAACGCAACAGTACCCAGCGAACTCTCACCCGATATGAGCTTCTTCTTAAACGAAATATGGGCGGAGGAGCCTCGATTTGTCATGGCTGGGTTTTGGCAGTATCCAGGGGACAGCGTGCTTTTGCAATACGATTTCACTCAATTCAGTGTCAGAGGACACTACTTGGGGGAACCAACCCTTGAGCGATACTTCCAGACAATGATGTGGTATGGCAACTTTCCAGTTTTTATCCCCCGCGCAGACGAAACCTACGCATTAGGGCTAAGTCACATAGACGCTGCAGCAATCGTTTATGCACGAGACATCCTTAAACAAAATTCGCTTTACTTTGAACAATGGATAAAATTATACAGTGTTACAAGTGCACTCGTAGGGGAAAGCGATTCAATAAACCCACTGAGCCTCGAAGTAGCGCTTCACAACGTTTTCGGCGAAAGAGCCCAATACATTGACGTTGTTGCAACGCCGAGTGGGCTTGCAGAGCTCAGTGTTGAACTTTCTAAACCAGAATACGAGCAAAAAATACTGGGACAAGCATTGCTTTCAAGCAATCCTGATGACGAGATCAGGTACCCGATAGTCTTTCAGTTTATGGGTCAACGATACGTGCCTGACTCATTCATGTTTCAGATGTTATGCTGGGACAAAACAGGATTCAACTCAGCAGATAAGAGACGACTAATGCCCAAAAGCTTAGACGTATTCGCCGTCTTGGGCTCTGAACGTGCTTATCAGTTGCTGACTCCGGATTACGATTACGAAAACTACCCTGAGAATTTAGAGGTGCTGAAGAGCAGATTCGAAAACCTGACTGAAGACGAGTGGTCCCATTCCTCATATATGGCGTGGATATACTCCTTGCAGAGCCTTGTAAACGTGGAGTTCAACGCCAGCTACCCCGAGTTTATGAGAAACTTAGCATGGCAAGACGAGAAACTCAATACAGCTTCTGGAAGCTGGTCTCAGCTTAGGCATGACACATTGTTGTACGCAAAACAGCCATATATACCGGGTTTAATTTGCAGTTATCCAGAAGCCTTTGTTGAACCCAATCCTACTTTCTACTACAGAATGCAGAGACTAAGTGAAAGAACTATAGAAGCAGTCAGCATTTTGTTCAATGAAGGCGTTAACCCGGTAATCATGAACTCTCTGCAGACGATGAGTAACATAGCTCGACAACTTGAAATCATATCCAACAAAGAGTTGATGAAGCAACCGCTTTTAACCGAGGAAATTGATTTCATAAAGCAAATAGTATGGAGGTGCGGTTCAGGCGGCTTCGTAGGCTGGTATGTCGACACAATCCACGCGATCACCCACACAGCCAACTATACATCCTTGCTAGATGTCCCAGTAATAGCTGATGTAGCAACTTTCCCTCCAGACGACTTGTGGGATCCTCCTCAAATATTGCATGTAGGCGTGGGCTACGTAAATGCGTTGGTGGTTTTGTATCCAAAGAGTGACGGGACATTGGTGGCAGCGGTGGGACCAGTTTTCTCATACTACGAGTTTCCTCTAATAGGAACAAAGCGTCTAAACGATGATGAATGGAAAACCATGCTTACATTCAACAATCGCACCGAATACCTCCCAGAGTGGGTCAAAGACGTCTACGGAATGGGAGACCCGCTCTTCCCAGAATTTGCGCCAGCAACCCTGCTAATAGCGACACTCGTAATTACCACAGTAGCATTGAAGCTGAAAAGCATAACAAAAAAGAAATATTCTGCAAGCAGCCTACCCAACCAACGCCTTACACAGCAGCTCAACTGGCAAAACAAGAAATAATTAGTGTTGAAGCTATAGCAGCGACAGTAATCGGCGCTGGCTTAGAATTGCTGATCTACTTCAAGAAACCCAAACGTCAAACAAAGCAACGAAATAATAACTGAGGAAAGGATAATGAATGACAAACGGAAACAAAAAGGTGTTCCCTCTTGGACGTCTGACTTCTTTTTGTATTTGAGCGGCCTCTTAATGGTGTTAGGCGTAGTTCTTGCAACGGTGGAGATACCTGTTAGCATTACCACTGACCCTACTGCAGCTGAACAGACAGACCTCATTAAAGCGTTCTTTCCGATCAGCATAGGGCTTTGGGTTTTGGCTTTCATACTTTTTGGCTGTGCATTATTCTTATGGAGTAGAAAACCATTGGACAATGTGTAGCTGCAGACGAAAAGGTCAGTTGCCGAGGTAGCTCACCCTCATTTGAATTGGGTACATTTTCAGTTAGAGCAGAATTTTTCTCTCACATAACTTTCCTTTTTCTTTTTGTACATTGTTATAAAGAACGACTGGTCGTTTTACCATAATGGTTATAAGACTGACCAGTCGTATTAATTATAATGAAATGGAGGCCTAAAAAATTACACCGCGACTAACCCAAAAAGACTATAACGCAATCCACGAAAAAATTCTAAATGCCGCCGAAAAATTATTCGCAAAAAAAGGCTACAACGGGACCTCAATGAGTGACATTGTCAAAGCAAGCGGGCAAAGCAAAGGCGCAATCTACAATCACTTTGAGAGCAAAGAAAGATTGTTTCTCTCATTGCTTGAAAAACAAACAACACTTGGATTAAACCAACTAAAAAACAGTTTTGATCCAAAAGATACAACAGTTGATAAATTTAGAAAAGTACTTGATTTAACAATGGTTAATTCTTGTGACTGCCCAAGCGAGGTTGGCAGAATGCAAATAGAGTTTATGATTGCAGCCTCACGAATTAAATCGTTAACAGTAGATATGAAAAATCGCTATCAGACTATCCATTTATTCATCCGTGAATTATTCGAAGAGGGAATAAGAAAAGGTGAATTTAGATCCGACCTAGACTCTGAGAGCTTAACGTCTCTTCTTTATGCTACCCTTGAGGGGTTAGGTCTACATTATTCAACCTTGGGCATAGCTTTTGATAGTCAACGACTAAAAGAGGTTTTATTGAAGGTGGTTTTTGAGGGCATCCAGAACTAAAACTTTAGAGAGGTTTTTTGAATGCAGAAAAATAATGGAAAAGGAGAGATTACCCTATCGGTTGGCAAACCCAGATCGATTAAGAGTTTTCTTACAATCTTTATTGGTCAATCCTTTTCTCTTTTCGGCAGCCAGCTAGTTCAGTTTGCACTTGTTTGGTGGTTAACTCTAACTTCTTTGGGTTCCGCTTCAGTTTTAGCTTTTGCAATGATGATGGCTTTGATTCCGCAAATTGTTCTCACGCCTCTGTTAGGACCTTTGATTGATAGATGGAATCGAAGACGAATAATGATCCTAGCTGATGCAACGGTTGCTTTATCGGTTTTTGTTCTTGCTTTACTATTTGCCTTTAGTTTAGCTGAGATCTGGCACGTATATGTTTTAATGTTAGTAAGATCTATTGGCGGAGCATTTCATTGGCCAGCGATGCAAGCATCCACAGTAATGTTAGTTGAGAAAAAACAATTATCAAAAGTTAATGGTTTAACTCAGTCGTTTCAGGGATTGGCAAATGTGTTGGCACCCCCAATAGCTGCAGTTTTGGTGGGAATCATTCCCATACAGATTATCTTAGCAATTGACATTGGTACAGCAATGATGGCGATATTGCCTTTACTATTCATTCAGATTCCTCAACCTCAAAAAGATCATTTAAAAGAGAATGAAACATCAACTTTTGCTGATTTCAAGTTCTCCTTTGGGTATCTTTGGAAATGGAAAGGAGGGTTATTTATCATGATCGGAGCTATGGTTGCAAATCTGTTGATTGTCCCGGCTGTATCTTTTGTACCTATCTTAGTTACTGGACATTTCGGTGGAGGAGCATTTGAGTATGCATTATTGACCTCTAGCTTGGGAATTGGAGCAATATTGGGAGGATTGGCACTTGGAGCTTGGAGTGGTAAAAACCGCCGCATTGTTGTTGGAATGGTATGCTTTGTTTTTATGGGACTTGGCTTTGCATCAATAGGAGTTATGCCTTCTTGGGCGTTTTTGCCTGCTGTTGTCGTATTCTTCTTCTCAGGATCAATGATGTCAATCGGAAATGGAATTATTTTTGCAATTCTACAGAATATGATTCCGCCAGAGCTACAAGGACGTATCTTTTCTTTGGTTCTCAGCGGAAGTGCTGCTATGACTCCCTTAGGATTAGCTATTGGTGGTCCTCTAATTGATGTTCTAAATGTTCAATTTTGGTTCTTAATTGGAGGCTGTGTAATGGCTTTTGTAGGTGCTCTTGCATTTTTCTCTCAGGCTGTTATGAAAATTGAAGAAAGAATAATAGATTCGATTTAGAAGACTATGACGTTGTTTAGCACTCGGTAAAAAAACGATGAAATCATAATCAAAGTAGCAAAAAAAATAAAGAAATAACAGCACTGATAGAAGCCAATTTCGAATACCTAATGACTAAAGATGACTTAGCTTACTTCATTAAACGAAAATAAATCAATGGATTACATGAAAAACTAGGGTATGATCTCGCAGCCATTGTACTTGACAAAATTGAAGTCGTTTAGGTTTACTTTACCTTTCTTAATTAGGTCGTCTATTCGGGGAAGTTGTCTTTTTACTTCCTTTATTAGCCCCCTCACAGTGATGCATACCTCTGTGTAGGCTTCTTTACTCCAGCGCTTGGTTATGTTTGCGTAAAGGCAACGACCACCACAAATATCGCGCACTTCGCACTTAGTACAGGGTTCTTTTACGAAGACCTTTTTCAGTTTAAGCGGATGAGTTTCGCCTACGTGACCTAAATAATATTTCTTCATTCCCCACATAGCTGGGCATGGAATTATATAACCATCAGTTTGAATAGAATAATTTATCCATCCGCTGCCACACCGGAGAAGGTTCTTTCTATCTTTAAATAAAAGCGAATTAGCAATGCCTAGTAAGGGATAAAGTCTCAATACAAAACCTTTCTTTTCCATATTATCAACCCAGAAGCGTGCTAGCTTATGTAAACCTGGAAGATAACTGTCTTCGCACCATCGTTTGAAGTTTCGGCGTGCATAATCGTTAGCCCAGAATCCAGCGTTTAGTTGCCAATGTACTGAAGAAAACGGTTGCTCGTCGTTTCTCACGAGCCATGAGACTTGTTCGTAAATGTCTGTTTGTTCCATCACTGTCATGCGAGCAATCAGTTCCCCAGCAAAACCATTCTGGAGAATAAGCTTCAGATTATCCATTACTTTACGAAATGTTCCCGAACCTCTGTAATAATCAGTTAGCCCTTCATTACCATCTAAAGAAACTAAGATTGTGTGGAATCGGTTAACATATTCTGTTCCAAGCTTGTCCAAAAGTAAGCCATTAGTTTGAATCATGAAGCGCTTAGGTTTAATCAAGTTCATTATCTGACTAATTTCATTTCTACAGAGCAAGGGTTCACCTCCATAGAAAGTTAAAACGCATTCAGGGTCTCGCTTACAAAACTCAGCAAGCAAAGCGAAATCGTAGGTAACCTTTTTTGGCAATGAATAGTCCACATCCAAATCGCCAAAACCTTCATCAAAATCGTCTAGCGTCTCGCCAAAACAGTATCGGCATTTCAGGTTGCATTCAGTCGTCAGTGTTGCGTGAAAGAACATACTTTTCTATAGCGTGAGGAGAGGCTTTTAATAGTTTTTTCTTTGCGATCTTGCCCCCGCCATACGAAAACTTTTGATGAGGATAAAGGCGAATGAACCTCTGATAGACTGTGGCGGAATATGTTTAAAGGTCAACACTAGAAGAAGTCAACATAGGAACCATAAGTCCCTCTTTGTCCTGAGAAACTGAGAGAAAGATTGAGCTTCAGCATTTTTGCGCGATTTCTTGGGCCTTTTCAACGTAAAGAGTGAGCTCTCTTTTCTTCATAACTTTCTCTGGCAGGGTTTCAGGTGCGTAAATAAGTGGTAGGACAGCTAAGAACAAAAAGATGCTTGCAAAGGGAAAAACCAGGGTTGCTGTACTTGCAATCACAGACATTGGCTGGTCTAATAGAACATACATAAAATTAGAGAGGAGATATGGTAATGCCCCAAATACGTAGAGCTTTTCGCTACTGCGTCCTTGGGCGAAGTCACCCCATATTGTAAATAAGAGAAGTACGTCAAGCATTCCCCAGGCAATTCCGTCGGCTATCGTATAGAAATACAAGCCTGCAGTATCAAACCCCGGAACACTGTTTGTCAAACTTAGAATAGAATAACCTATTCCCAGAGATGAGAAACCCAAAATAGCCAAACGCTTGCGGCCCAAAGCGTCCGCGATGAAGCCCGTCACAATGGCAACAACAGCAATCAGAATACTTTCCAAAGGGAGAAAATCCGGAAGATTGCGAAGATTTTCAGTGAATGGCCTCGTCAAGTAGTCAATTATGTTGAACATAATCCATGGAACAAAATATAGCATGAAAGTTCTATTTGTCCCAATACTTGAATACGAAATTGCGCGAAATTCTTCTGTTGGCTCTTCTTTTGTCTTTAAAAACTGAAATAGAAGTGAACTTGCCAATCTAACCCCACATAATACAATGCTAGTGGCAAGAATGTCGAACGTTACACTACCAACGATGGAAAAGGAAAGGCCAATTGCAAGGAATGTAAACCCTCCTAAAGTAGCACGGTTTTCTGGTTGGGTTGAGCTTGCAAAGTAACCCATTGTTGCGGGCATACCAAACCCAAAATAGAATCCGAGAACTGTAGAAACGGCAATTAGGCCTTCAAATGACGGCGAAGTTAGAAACACCGGGATAAATGAGAGAAAGACACCAGCTAGTGTCCAGTAGGAAAGAAAGGGAATCCTTTTCCGAAGTCTATCCACTGCAAAGGTGCCCAATAAGGCGGCGAAAGCAATCGCTGCAATATTTGCACCAATAATCTCAACTTGCTCAATTGGAAATTCATCTGTCGGGGGATATATGGTGGTGGTCAAGTTATTTAAGAAAGTATAAGCCACAAAATACCAAACGAAGGTGCTCGCTACGATAACAATGTTTGTTGCAGCTATTTTTGGACTCATACCTATCTTTTTCGAGAATATTTTTTTGAACATCGAACTCTTGTCGGCGCATAAAATAGTTAAATGTTAAGAATCCAGAAGTAATATCTCAAATTCAGATCGAAAGCAAAAGCTTTTAAGTGTATCTGTGCAACACATATACAGTTGAAGGGAGATAAATGAAGAAGAAGAAGAATGACAAAATCATACGCCACCGAGGTTGGAAATAGATTAGTCGGTTATGCTCAGCAGCATTTCCAGAGACGATTTGAGTAAAGTCCATAATTCTTCTCTTGCCCTACAGTTTCCTAATTCTTTCGCTATCTTTTTCAGTTCAATTTGAACTAATTTGCTCATTTTCTTTCGCAGTCTGCCAACCTCTGGAGAGCTTAAGACGTTCTTTTCAATTTCCCCAAGTTTCTTTCCAGAAATAGATCGGTACTGCGACGGCAAGATTTTGGCTCTAACCGAGGAATCTCGGAGCGCAAAAAGATAGGGCAATGGTAGACACCTATTTCTCAACCTGTTTTTCAGTTCTCGGTGTTCTAACATGTCCATAAATTCCTCAGCTACCGTTGAAACAATGCCGTAGGTTCTTCCAAAGTGCCCGAGGGTTTCAACAATCTTTTCATCTCCATTTCCCAAAATGGCGCCTATTTTCATGTTCAATTCAGGAACTACCGATTTGAGATCGATAATATCAAGGTAAGTCTCAGGCGAAAAATCATGTTTTGCCCTCATTCTAGCTTCTAAAGCCTCTGCCCGACTAATGTCAAAAACAGAGGTCCGCAAAAGAGAAAGAATTGTTTCCTTCCGCCCTTTGGGAATCGACTCACATTCTCTTTGAAACTGAAGCAAACCTCGAGTCAGAAGGACGTCTCCTGCGAGCACTGCGACGTCTTTTCCGAATTTGCCATAAACTGTACGCTTTGACCCCTTAAGAGGTGACTCATCAATAATATCATCATGAATGTCTGCAGCGCCAGAGATAAGGACTATAGCTGAACCTATGGCAATTGTTTTCTCGGTCCTACCGCCCACAATTTCACATGAAAGGGAAATCAAAGCAGGGAAAACAGGTAAGACGCCATTCAGAGTGATTTTCCCAAAATACCTTAATGCCATAGAAACGCTATCATCACCCGGAAAACTCGAACTCAAATCAACCCTTGCTCTTTCTAACGCCTCTTTACCTCTTTGATCGAATATTTTTTTCAAGCTGCTAATTAATGTCGGATTAGTCATGTCGCACATCGATTTACTGTAGTAGTCTGAGCATATTTGTTTTTTCTAATGTGAAATGTAATATTCAACCCAGCCGGGTTCTTGGTGAAAGCAAAACTCTTAATAGCTTACGTCTTAATTCAACAGTTCCATGAGCCAGATGAAACAAATCGAGGAGAAATGGCAAAAACAGTGGGAAACCGCTCGTATATTCGAGGCTGACCCCGACCCGAAACGAAAGAAAGTTTTTGTTACTTTTCCTTATCCTTACATGAACGGTCCATTGCATGTGGGTCACACGTTCACGGCTACGCGGGTTGATGCGTACGCGCGGTTCAAGCGCATGCAGGGATACAACGTGCTTTGGCCGTGGGCTTGGCACTGGACAGGTCAGCCATTGCTCGGTGCTAGCGAGCGCGTTGCAAAAGGTGACGAAGCTTACATAGGCGTCTTGCGGGAAGTGGATGGAGTGCCAGAAAAGGAGCTTAAGAAGTTTGTTGATCCGTTTTATATGGCTCAGTATTATACTAACGAGGGGCGCTTGGTTGCGAAGCGCATTGGCTTTTCGATTGACTGGCGTAGAGAATTCAATACTGTAATGCCGACTTACCAGAAGTTCATAAAATGGCAGTATACACGTCTGAAAGAGAAAGGCTACGTTTCACGAGGTACACATCCAGTGGTCTGGTGCCCGAAGGACCATAGCCCAACGGGCGACCATGACCGACAAGTAGGAGAAGGCGTAACACCGGAAGAGTACACACTCATTAAGTTTAAGCTTGACGAGAAAACGTATTTGCCAGCGGCAACGTTCAGACCTGAAACAATTTTCGGAGTAACCAACATGTGGATAAACCCTGAAGCCGAGTACGTTGAAGCTGAAGTTAACGGGGAAAACTGGGTGATAAGTCATGACGCCGCGGAAAAACTGAAAGAACAAGAACGCAAAGTAAAAATAAAACGATTTTTCAAAGGCAGAGACCTCATCGGGAAAAGTTTTGAAAACCCGCTCACAAAAGCCAAGTTGCCAATACTGCCCGGCTGGTTTGTTGACTCAAAACAAGCTACGGGCGTGGTGTATAGCGTGCCTGCTCACGCACCCTATGACTGGCTTGCCCTGAAGGATTTACAGAAAAAACCCGAAGTGCTGAAGGATTTCAACGTGGACGTTGAAATGGTAAAGCAGATCAAGCCTATTTCACTAATCGAGGTTGAAGGTTTCGGCGATTATCCCGCTGTCGAAATCGTTGAGCAAATGGGCATAAAAGACCAAAATGACCCACGCGCAGAAGAAGCTACGAAAACTCTGTATAAGAAAGAGTTCCACGCAGGAGTCCTCAAACAGAATTGTGGAATCTATGCAGGAAAAACAGTCAAAGAAGTCAAAGACACACTTATAAGGGATTTCAGAAAACTCGGCGCCGCAGATAGAATGTATGACTTGCCAGATCCTGTGGTTTGTCGTTGTATGTCGCAGTGCATTGTTAAGATTCTGTCAGACCAGTGGTTCCTAAACTATTCAGACCCAGCGTGGAAGGAAAAAGCCAAGATTGCAGTAGCCCAGATGAAAGTTTACCCTGACACTGCAAAACAATGGTTCAACGCAGTTATCGACTGGCTGAAAGAGTGGGCATGCGCCAGAACAACAGGCTTCGGAACCCCTCTACCATGGGGTAAAGGCTGGATAGTTGAAACTCTAAGCGACTCAACCATTTACATGTCATTCTATACTATAAACAAGCATATACAACAACATGGCATTAGGCCAGAATCACTTACAAATGAAGTGTTCGACTATGTTTTTCACGGAAAAAGCAACGAAGACGAGCTAAGCATGACATCAGGCATAAGCAGTGAACTGTTGCGGGAGATGCGAACAGAATTCTTGTACTGGTACCCGTTCGATCTCAGGGTATCAGCCAAAGAACTATTGCCAAACCATCTGACCTTCTGCATTTTCCACCACACAGCGTTGTTTCCGCCGGAGCAATGGCCACGTGCTATAGGCGTAAACGGCATGCTCATGATTGAGGGAAAGCAGATGCACAAGTCTAAGGGAAATTTTGTTACGATGAAGAACGCTGTCGACAAATATGGCGCTGACGCCACCCGATGTGCTCTACTGCTGGGTGCCGAGGGCATGGATGACCCTGACTGGAGAAGCGAGAACGCTGAGGACATAAGGGGTAAATTTGAATCTCTGCGAAAACTTGCTTTAGAAATAATCGAGAAAACTAAGAGCTCCGAGACGGGACATCTGGAAAAGTGGTTGATGAGCAAAATGCAGCAGCGTGTCAGTGATGTTACTAGGAACCTTGATGAATTAAAGACTCGATCATCCTTGGAGATCGCTCTGTTCGAAGTTTGGAATGATTTTCGATGGTACATTCATAGGAAAGGCAACTCTGAAGCGGAGGCAGTTCAGGAAGCTTTGGAAGTATGGCTTAGACTTCTCGCACCCTTTGCCCCTCACATCTGCGAGGAATTGTGGAGTGCAGCTGGAAAAGAAGATTTCATTTCCTTGGCTGAATGGCCAAGGGTTGACGAAAACAATATGAATGTACTAGCAGAAGAACACGAGAACTTGCTAACCAACTTGATTGAAGACACATTGAACGTCTTACGAGCCACCAAGATTTCTCCTAAACGGATATGCTATTACACGGCCAACAATTGGAAGTGGAAAGTGTACCGCATCATTCTTAAAAAATCGGTTTTGGGAGAGGTCAAAGTGAGTGAAGTCATGAAGGAACTCTCCAAAAACACCAGTTTGAGGGGGAAAATGAAGGCAATTGCCACTTTCGTTCCCAAGGTACTGAAAAATTTAAGCAAGTTGCCTAATGAAAGAAAAATACGTCTTACAAACATCGATATTGGAGACGAAAAAAAGTTCCTTGAGAGCACATTGAGTTTTTTGGAGGAACGGTTTAACGCTAAGGTATCTCTTTACGGAGAAGAAGATCAAGCGCGCTTTGATCCCAAACAACGAGCGTCGCTTGCTATTCCTGGTCAACCAGCAATCTATATAGAATAACAAAGAAAAAGTGTCTGAGTGAATTTATGCCTCAAAAACTGCGAAGATACTCATTGAAGTCAAAACAAGCTAGGCAGCTCCTGAGTGAGATTATTGAAAGCCTGAATGTTGATATGGAAATCCACTTTGGTCAAAAGGCGAATGTTGAAATTGCCGAGTTAGCCGTCGGCCATATCTACCTTATAAACGGCAAACCTCTGTTTTTCAAAATCGAAAATAGGGTATTGCCTACGTTGTTTTTTCAAGACTTCCTTTCGCAATCACCGAAAATCGTGGTGGATATGGGTGCTGTTCCTTATGTTTGCAACGGCGCCGACGTTATGGCACCTGGAATTGTGCATATTGAAGGTGAATTTGGCAAGGGAGATTTAGTTCTGATTGTTGATGAGAAGCATTCAAAACCGCTTGCCGTAGGCGAAAGCCTTCAAGATTCGAAAAGTGTCAGAAACGCTAAGCAAGGGGCGGTAATTAGGAATCTTCACTTTGTGAGCGATAAAGTCTGGAATTTAGCCAAAACATTAACTGGGTAAAAGGGCGCTGAAATTTTTTAAGCCTTCTGCTTTCAGCTGAAACTTCTTAAGTTTTGTGACTCTAAAAAGCTTGGTTTACTATCTTCATAGAGTCGCACGTTGAGCGGCTGAAGTAGGATAGATTGTAATGGGCCAAAAGGGAGTATTGTTTGAACATAAAGTTGCAATATTTATTCTGGGTTCATAATACACTTATTAATTCAATTCATATCAACTTTCAAAATTCACACTTGAAATTAAGAAACGCTTAACTGTTGAAAGGTTGTTAAATAGTAAATCGAGATGAAAATATTTGCCTGCTAGGGGATTGTTTCGCAAACAGAGGAAAGAAAAGGGCGAGGAAACAGCCATGATGCCGCTAAAAGATAAAGAAGTTTCGGATAAAACCTATTTAAGAGCCATGCCACTGCGTGATTTGACAGATTTAGAGGAAATCAAGAAAGAAGTGAAAAACGGAAATGTGCTTATTCTACGTATAACCCCCCTTGCCAGCAAAAACATAGAAGATGTGAAACGTGCGGTAAACGAGCTCTATGAGTTTGCGGAATCAATCGGTGGGGACATTGCCCGCTTAGGCGAAGAACGAGTTGTCATTTGCCCACAGCACATACGGATTTGGCGAGATAAAAGAAAGCTTTCAAAAAAGCCTCTGCCTACAGCAACCTAAAAGTTTCTAGGGTACTTGGAACAACTGTACTAATACCGACTTTATGGTCAAGAAAACCTGCTATGTTCATAATTTTGCTTTTTTCTCCGTGGCACACAAAAATTCGCTCCGGCTTGGGCTTAAGATGAGTTAAATAGTTGATTAGTTGGCGTCTATCAGAGTGTCCTGAAAAGCCTTCTATGGATTCAGTTTGCATTTTGACCTGCACAACCGCCATTTTACCTTCGTTGTCCATCATTGCAACTTCGTTTACTCCTTTCTGAACCCTCTTGCCCATAGTACCTTCAATCTGGTAGCTAACGAATATTATGGTGTTTCTCTCGTCGCTAGCCCAATTCTTGAAATACTCTATTACTGGTCCACCTTCAAGCATTCCAGACGTCGCTAAAACAATGCATGGTTCACCTTCAATTATGCTTTGTCTGACACTGGGATGCTCTACAATTGTGAAATAATCTGATTGAAATGGGTTTATCTCTTCGTGGAGAATACTATGGCGAACTTCCCTGCCTAAGTATTCTGGATACGCGGTATGAATTGCCGTGGCTTCTGAAATCATGCCTTCAATGAATACTGGTGCTTCCTTCATTAAACCTCGTTTCATGTACCCATCGATTATTAGCATAATTTCTTGTGCTCTACCTACCGCCGGAACTGGAATAAGCACTTTGCCTTTGCGCTCCAAAGTCATATTAATAACATGAGTTAAGCTCTCCTCAGCTTCAACTCTGGAGGGCATAAAGTCTTCTTGGCCTCCGTAAGTACTCTCGGTGATTACGGTTTCGATGCGAGGAAACTCTATGGTTGCGGCTTCCAGCAGCATGGTCCGGGCGAACTTATAATCGCTAGTATAGACAATATTATGCAATCCTTCGCCGATGTGTAAGTGCGCCATGGAAGCCCCGAGTATGTGTCCCGAGTTGTGCAGGGTTAAACGAATGTCTGGTGCAATGTCAGTGACCACGCCGAACCGAAGAGGGATAGTGTGTAAAACACATTCGCGAACGTCTTTTTGATCGTAATACGGGGTGATTCCCTGTTTGCTTGCAACGTCTAAGTAGTCAAGCTGGAGCATTGTCATAAGGTTCGAAGTCGGCGCGGAGCAGTAAAGAGGGCCATCATAGCCGTATTTATAAAGAAAGGGTGCTAAGCCGCAATGGTCAAGGTGAGCATGGGTTATAATAACCGCATCCAGCTGATCTATTTGAAATTCTAGGCAGTCAAAACGTGGAAAAGCCTCAAAAGGCCTTTGTGAACCTGGGTTGATGCCGCAGTCCAGTAGAACGCTGCTTTCTCTGGTCTTAACGAGGAAAGCTGACCGACCTACTTCTTGGGCTCCTCCAAGCACGGTCATTCTAATGTCACCGACTTCGTAGATTTTGGGTCGGAAGATTCTTTCTCCAACTGTGCGAAGTATCCGTTCGCGTTCTTTGCTTTCTGAATGAAGATAGTGGCGCATGTGAGTGACAATTTTAGATTTTATTGGAGGGCTTCTTAAGACATGAGGCCGCCACTTTGTTTTCTTTATTATCTCCTGCAGAACCGTGCCATTTCTCCCGATGACCAAGCCAGGCTTCTTTGTTTCGATTATTATTTCACCTAGGCTGGGATCAAAGTTTATGTCGGTTATTTCTGCTTCGGGAGCGATCAGTTGCCTTGTTTTCTTTTCAGCTTCGGTTTCTGGGAGCCTAACTGAAGGGTCTGGGCGGACGACTATTCTTTTTCGTATTACGCCGACAATTTCTGCCACTATGTTGCTTTGATCAACCAAAATTTCTGGTTTCTTGGTGTAGACAGCCAGCATGGGGCCCTCATATTCTATTCTGGTGACCTCTACTTCTCTGGGAACTTTTTCAAGTATGTACTGGCTTATCTCAATCTTATCTTTGTCTTTACCGGAGCTTCGAGCCAAGTTACTTAACTTCCTTAGCTTGTCAGATGCTTACTCTTCTCCTCTTTCGACAACTCTCGATAACCCTTACCATCTATTACTGTGACGTTGTAGCTGTTGCCACTTGCAATATCACGCTTCATAGCCGCGTTAACAGCTTTGACAATAGTGGGCAGCAATTCATCGACAGTCATGTTTTCTTTATACTTATCTTCTAGTACACCGTAAGCCACCGGGGAGCCCGAACCAGTCGAGACAAACTTCTCCTCTGTCAAACTTCCATATGGGTCTAAATTAAAAATGTGCGGACCTGTTGTGTCCACACCGCCTACTAACACTTGAGCAGCAAGCGGTATGTATCGAGTCGAGAATAGTAGGTTTGCAACAAGTCTAGCTGCGGCACTCACTGGCATAGGCCTGTTCATTTTAATTTTGTAAAGCTCTGCATTGGCAGTGAGTATGTCTACAACTCTCTGGGCGTCGGCAACGGTTCCAGCTATTGTCATACCTAAATGGTCATCTATTTGGTACACTTTCTTTCCGAATTTGTGAGCTACGTAGTAACCCATGGTTACGCGAGTATCCGAAGCGAGGATTACGCCGTCTTTGCAGATAACTCCTACGGTTGTTGTTCCTTTCAGGACTAATTGGCTAGCCACATTATTCTGGGTCATTATTTTATGTCTCCCTAAAACTTGGATTGTACGCAATTTCCACTGCTAGGAAGTAGTAAGATGTAATCTTTATGTGAGATTTATTAATGTTGTGTTTAGGGGATATAATTTCTTCATTCTAATTTTGTTTCACTTTTTGTTGAGTTTTATTCAAGAATAGAAAAAAGTGGAATTTAATTTCATACCCTACTTTTCGTTATTTTAACTATTATGAATGTTACGAAAAAAATGATGACGAAAGTTATTAATGCCACCAAAAATCTGCTTAGGCCAATCATCCAACTTCTGGTTTCAATTGAGTAAGTAGATAAGTCCTCAAACCCCAGAATAGCCAAGCCGATTGCAGGCAGATCCAAGTCTCCTACCAGACACTGACCTGGATGATAATGTTACCTTCTCCTAGGTTTCTTTAGTAACACAAAATTCGAAGTTACTTTTCTCTATTGAAACCCATCTCTTGAGTACAGTTGATATCCTAAAGGAGTGTTTCTCTGGACTTAAAATAATTCGTTTAAATAGGATTTGGGGCTCTTTTCCAATCTGTAGGTCGAAAGACAGAGGTTGGTTTCAAAAAGCTTTAAACCTTGTGTCACAAACTTATGATTACGCAACCAAAAGTGGTCGAGTTTGTCTTCTCCATATCATTACATGCAGCTTCCCAGAGAGGTAATCGTTGGAAATGGAACCCTCACGCGCATTAATGAAGTAGTGCAAAGGCTAGGTCTACATGGTTCAGTCTTGATAGTTGCAGGATCGAAAAGCCATGCGATTGCAGGAAAAAAGGTACATGATCTCTTGCAAAAAAAAGGTATGAACGTGGATACTATTCTCGTTCAAAAAGCCACCAGCCAAGACATTTTGAAAGTTGAAGAAAGAATACAAGAATGTAAGCCGCGTGTCGTAATAGGTGTTGGCGGAGGAACAAAGATTGATGTTGCAAAACTGAGTGCTTCACGCCAAAACATCCCTTTTATCAGCGTACCCACTACCCTATCTCATGATGGCATAGCAAGCCCGCTCGCATCCGTCAAAGGGCTCGACAAACCCTACTCAATCATGGCGCAAGCCCCTTTGGCGATAATTGCTGACACCGAAATAATCGCGAAAGCTCCATGGCGCTATATCATAAGTGGCTGTGGGGACGCAATCGCCAAGTTCACGGCCGTAAAAGACTGGCAACTGGCACACGAAGAAAAAGACGAGTACTATGGAGAATACTCAGCAAGCCTCGCGTTAATGAGCGCAAAACTAGTAATAGAAAACGCTAAACTCATCAAACCCGGAAACGACGAAGGCCTGCGAGTTCTCCTTGAAGCTTTAATAAGTTGTGGCGTTGCCATGAGCATCGCAGGAAGCAGTCGCCCCTGCAGCGGCTCAGAACACCTATTTAGCCACGCTCTCGACATGTTCAAATGCCCTCACGCCATGCACGGTGAACAGTGCGGTGTAGGTTCAGTCCTATCGGCTTACCTTCACAATGCAAAGTGGAAACTGATCAGAGAAAGCCTCAAGCAGATCGGTGCGCCAACAACGGCGTATGAGTTGGGCGTGAAAAACGAAGATTTGATTAAAGCATTAGAAATCGCTGCAAAAATACGTCCCGAAAGGTACACAATTCTTCACAAGTTGAACCTAGATCATAAAGCTTGTGAGAAAGCTGCAAAAATAACCGGAGTAATCAGCTAAACTATATAATGAAGAACAATTGTTATGCCTTTTTGCCTTTAGCCGAGCTTTTTGCTTTCTGTTTCGGCTTTCCTGTCGCTTTTGCTTTGGACTTTACCATGGATTTAGCTTTTGACTTCGAGGTTTTTTCTTCTGTTTCGGTTTTCGCTTCGCTTCTGAAAGATTCAATAAACTTTATTTCCGTCAGTTCAGGAATGAATCTTTGCAGGTCCATAGCGATGCCTCGTTTTGCGATTTGAACTCCTTCAATGTAGAAGGATTCCTCGGGCATTTCTACTGATAGGGTTTTCTTTTTGATTGTGAACTTGAATTTTTCAACATCAACTATAGGGATTCTGCGGTGGATAAGGGCAACAACTTTTTCATCGTTTGCGCTTAGTTTTTTGTCTATTGTGACATCATATATTAGGGTTTTTCCTGCTAGTGGCGGATTGAAGTCAAGAAGCACGCGTCCAGCGCCCATTGAGCGTATGGTCGCCATTTTTCCGTTGTAGTCTATACGCATTCCGATTGTTGGATTTTGCACATCTTTTGCTAAAAGCTGTTTCAGTGGAACACGTTTCACTTTTTCTGGGTCTCTTGGGCCAAAGGCCTTGTCAGGTGGAACCTCCACAGTCTTCGCCTTTTTTAGTTTCATGCTTGTTAAGCTCTCATCTACCGCTTTCAGCACCCAACCTTCGCCAACAACCACCAGCTTCGGCTCGAATATCTCACCTTCTTTGTATAGATGTTCCTTCTTAGCGATTTCCTCTAGCGTAGTATCAAAAACCGCCTTGGTTTCTTTCACTCTAGCCGTGTAGTTGATTAATATAAAATCTCCTTTTTGCAGGGACATATCAAATCATCCTTTACTCGACGGTTCAAAACTAAGTTTCGCCCGCCAATAAAAACTTTCCCCAGCAAAGTTGCAACCTCTCGGAAACAAAACGGAATTGACTATCAGTCGAATACTTTTTTAAACAACACAAGCATAGTTTCTTTGCCTCGGTGAGAAAATGTCTGAGAGAGAAACGCGGTACACAAAACTAACCCCCGAAGAGGAAATCGTCATAATCCAGAAAGGCACCGAAACGCCCTTCACGGGTAAGTACTATGCGTTTTGGGAGAGTGGTACATACGTGTGCAAACGGTGCCGTGCGCCGCTTTACCGCTCTGAAAGTAAGTTTAAGTCCGGTTGCGGCTGGCCAAGCTTTGACGACGAGATTCCCGGTTCAGTCAATCGAACTGCTGATGCAGACGGAGTTCGCACAGAAATCACTTGTGCTAACTGTGGCGCCCATTTGGGACATGTTTTCGTAGGGGAAGGCTTCACAAAAAAGAATGTTAGGCACTGCGTGAACTCGATTTCAATTGACTTCATTCCTTATGAAAAAGAAAAACCTTCTACCCGCAAGTAGCCATTTACTGAGGTCAATTTTCAAATTGAAATGATTAAAATGGAAAAGAATGAAAACCCAGAAAATGTAAATCTGGTTGCAAAAGCTTTAACCCTAACAGACATGATCGAATACCAAACGAGTTCGGTGGTAAGTCGTACAATAATTGACAAAAAGGCAGGAACCGTAACCTTGTTCGCTTTCGATAAAGATCAAGGCTTGAGTGAGCACAAAGCACCATACGACGCGCTTGTTTACATACTCGACGGCGAAGCCGACATTATAATATCTGGCAAAGCTGTTCGTTTGAAGAAAGGCGAATTGACCATCATGCCTGCTAACGAGCCACACGCGTTATCCGCTGCAACGAAGTTCAAAATGCTTCTAACGATGATAAGGTCATAACCATAGCTTCTTGCACAGCAAACATACAGAAAAAGCAATCGCTGGGCTTCTTCTTCACGGAATATACTCGCAAAGAGCAAAATAATCACTTACAGTAATGTTTATCTCGTTCGAAAAGAAATGTTTATATCAGCTGAATATGCTTCTGATAGAAATCAGCTATAGCAAGCTAGTCCCGCAATTATCATATGGCGGCGGCTCAACCCCTACCGAACCGGCGATTTCGCCTTACAGGAATGACGGAGTTGGCCTCCAATTGCGGGGACAAGTATGTGGACCTGATGCTGTTAGGTCTGAATTGGGCTTTGATGTTGAAGTGGAATGTTTACCCTCCAAATCCAGTTAGGCAAATTGCGGAAAATGTACTACAAAATAAACCTTCTTGCATGGTCAGCACGGAGCCATTAACTCCGGTTGATCCTGCCGGACCCCACTGCTATCGGGATAGGACTAAGACATGCTAGTCAAGCGCTCGCCAGCCAAAGGTGAGTGCGGCGTACAGCTCAGTAACACGTGGCTAACCTGCCCTTGGGACGGGGACACCCCCGGGAAACTGGGGTTAATCCCAGATAGGCGGAGAACTCTGGAATGAATCTCCACCCAAAAGGCGCTTGCGCTATGCTCGTAGGTGTCGCCCAAGGATGGGGCCGCGACCGATCAGGTTGTTGGTGAGGTAATGGCTCACCAAGCCTTTTACCGGTGCGGGCCGTGAGAGCGGGAGCCCGGAGATGGGCACTGAGACAAGGGCCCAGGCCCTACGGGGCGCAGCAGTCGCGAAAACTCCGCAATGCACGAAAGTGTGACGGGGCTATCCCGAGTGCCATCCGCTGAGGATGGCTTTTACCCAGTTTAGAACGCTGGGAGAATAAGGAGAGGGCAAGACTGGTGTCAGCCGCCGCGGTAATACCAGCTCTCCGAGTGGTGGGGATGTTTATTGGGCCTAAAGCATCCGTAGCTGGCTGGGCAAGTCCCCTGTTAAATCCACCGATTTAATCGTTGGAGTGCGGGGGATACTGCTCGGCTAGGGGACGGGAGAGGCAGACGGTATTTCCGGGGTAGGGGTGAAATCCTATAATCC
>JABAOF010036835.1_pt3 | contig 22901 bp, 23 predicted proteins | sample 7062171 | NCBI WGS metagenome assembly JABAOF01 (sample SAMN14538628, study PRJNA623070) | marine sediment metagenome | biome: marine biome [ENVO:00000428]; feature: marine pelagic biome [ENVO:01000023]; material: deep marine sediment [ENVO:00002113] | place: India: Gulf of Khambhat ...
TGGGTCGCGTTCTTTTCGTTGGAATGGGTCATATGGTCTCCAACCTTAATCGTACAAAAATTTAATGTTGTAAAAATATTTAAAATTAGAAAAAAAACATTTATTAATTTATATTTCCATATAATTTATTGATTCAGGTGATAAAGTGATGAGGCAGAAGAATGTCTGGAAAGTTGCATTAGTCTTAATTCTATGCTTAATTGTTGCAGGTTGTGCACAGATAAAACTCTATAAAGAAACTCTAGAAGAAAAAATTCCTCCAATAAACGCGACGCACAAAAAATTTGCAGATGATATAGCCAAAAAAATCAAAAAAATTGGTGTTTTGAATGAGGAATTTTTCGAGGATAATGCATTTCAGTTACGAAAACTTAATGTTGCAAAAAAATTTTGAAAAAGTAAAAAATTATAATTTTTTTCGATTTTTGTTGAACTTTTTTATTATTAGAGCCGGAATCATGAATAGAGCCAATATTGCAGTTGGTCCACAGACACCTTTGGTAGTTTCAGCGCCCTTTTTCTTGGTTACTTCGAGGGTTTCAATGTCATTCTTCATGCTTTGAAGGTTTCTGTTGAGTTCCCACCATCCATTTTTAAAGGTGGCATAGTCTGGAGCCCCTGTCATAGCCGAGGCATATCTTATGCTATTTGCATAGAATAGCCATTGTTCAACCCATTTTTTCTCGATTTCCTCATCAAAGGGATTTGCTTTATCTGCTAATCCTCTGTTCCATGCTTCTACCAATAATAGAGTCGCGGTTAATACCATCTCATCTGTTTCTTCGATTGTTTTGTCCATCTTCTCGAAGTGTTTTTGGACCCATTGTGTGCTGTGACATTCTTTGCATATAGACATCATTTCCTGCTTTCTTTTGCTTTGTTCATCTTCATCAATGAGAAATTCTGACGCTACCTTTTTGTCGAATGTTGTTGGTAGAGGTAAACCATCTTGATTCTTTATTTTGTGCGTAGCGCCTTCTTTTGGATGAGGATGGGTGTATATCAGTCCAAATATCCTTACCCAGAGTCTTGAACCAAAATCGTGTGTTCTCTCAACGATGACCTTGCCATTTTCATCTACGAGTAGCGAGTTATGACATGTCGCGCAAGTTGGCGCCTTGAAGTCTTTTCCAGGTACCCATGGAACTTTTTCGAAGTTCCAGTGCTTCCATCTTGCAGAATAGATATTCCCGTGCTTGCTCTCCTTGTAAACGTTCCATGCGGGAACGTCGGGATCGAGGTGACATTGAGCACACGTATAAGGTTTCCGAGCATCTTCAAGCGAAAACTTGTGCCTTGGATGACAGGAAGAACAGGAACCCTTGCTTCCATCCGGGTTTATCCTTCCGACTCCTTGGCTGGGCCAGCCCTTAATATCTGGAACCTCGACCCTTAAACCTTTGGAGATCACCTCTTTCGTACCCACTACCTCCAACTTTGTTCCGTGGCAGCCTAAGCATGTCTCATGCTTGGTATTTTCGCTCGACTCTCCTATCTTCAACTCTCCTGTCTCGAATTTTGCTAGATTAGTAGTCGTCTCCACCAGAGTCATGTAAACAGGATTTTTAATCAGATTATCATATGCATTTGCTTTTATACTACCGGAGTACTGTTCTACCTCTTTTTCATGGCAGGTGGCACAATCCTTTGGCGTTACAACGGGATGTACCTTAAAGCCAAAGTGATCAAAGGTGTCTTCATGATCATCAGAATTCATCGTATGACACTCATAGCAGCCTACTTTATTATCTAGGAACCTTTCGGGTACTTTATCACTCGATACTCTTTTTTCAAGAATTGATTTTCCCATACCTTCTCCAGGAGTTACTGCTGCGTGTCTGCTGACCATCCAGTCTTTGTATATTCCTGGGGTGTATTTCTCATGACAACCTATGCAAGTTTTTGTTTCTTGGCTAATTTTCTCAGGTATTTGAGCATTTACATTTGAGATAATGAATAAAGAAAACAGAATACTCGCAAAAATTATTTTTTTATCATTTAATTTGATCACCCCCCTTACCGTATACTTGTCGAATTAGTCGTCTCACTCCTTCATTATATAATATTTTTCATCCGAAGTTAGGAGGTTAAATTAACAAACTTTTTTCAATTTGTAAAAAGGATATAATGGTTAATTTATTTCGCATTCGTTAAGATAAAGACAACACATGAACGGATCTTTCCCGTAAAATCCCCTATTTTTCCAAGCTCTGTATCTACAACCGCCCCTACAAGTTTTTAAAACTTTACAATTCCTGCAATCAAGTTCAGTGAGTTTGGGCAAATATTTTTGGACGATTATTTTCCAAAAATCTTCTAAATTTCCTTCTCTTATGTTACCGACACTATCAACGAAGAATCCACATTTTGTAGTCTCTCCATCTACATTAATTGAGCATAGATTGGCTCCACAAGAATAATCTTCCTCACCAGTATGAATTCCTGAGGTATATCCGTATTTTTTAAATATTTTGGCGGCATTAAGAAAATCAACGCTTAATTTCTTATTTTTTGATAGATTTCCGCATTCCGATGGAATATCAAGAATCCATTCGTCTATCATTAGTTCTTTCATTAATTTATTCATTCTATCGAATTCTAATGTATTTACTGAATGTATCATCGTGGCGATTGTAACATTAAGGTATCTTTTTGCATTCTTTATTCCCTTTAATGTATCATGAAAAGTTCCTTTTCCCCTTAAAATTTCATGTCCCTCTTCCATTCCATCCAGACTTATCTGAACACAATGCACATACTTTGAAAGTCTTTCCGCGATATCCTTTGTTACTAATGTTCCGTTTGTCAGTAATTCGACTCTTATTGGAAATTTTTTCGCGAAAGCCAGGATTTCCCAAAAATTTTCGTGTAAAAGTGGCTCTCCGCCTGTAATCAAGAGTTTAAATCCATATTCACCGAATTCTTTCAATATTTTTTGAATTACCTCTAATTCCAAATCTCTATTTCTTTTTTCTCCCAAGTAACAGTGCCTGCAGTTTAGGTTGCATTTTTCTGTGATGTGTAACAGCAGATATTTTAAAGAAGGACTTGAATTCTCCTTCACAGTAATTTTTTCGCTTGCTGATGGGTCTTTTTTGTACTCCAGACATCCTTCGCTCTTTAAATAGTTTATCAATTCGAAACTGTCTTTTTCATTACATCCGGTCTTTTCAATTATATCTTCCAAACTATTTCTCCCGGTGCAATAAATTAAAAATTCGAAGGATTCATCATCTAATTCGTATAACTCATCGTTTACAAAATTGTAAAGGACTTTATTGTCTATCCATTTTAACGCACAGTTCTTTAACTTTGGATACATTAAAACTCTTCCCACGGATTTTTGATCATATCTTATAATCGATAAATATGGGCGAACACTAAAAAGAGTTTAATAAATACTTTTCGATATAACGTTATAACATCAAGTATAAATATAAATTGCTTATATTTTATATGTAGAAACTTATAAAATCTGTTAAATCTGAAAAAGGAAGTGAATTCGACGACAAATTGGATAATGTTTATATTTTGTAAAAACATAAATAAATATATTTATTCCTGTTGAAAATTCATCGAAAACGCTGCATTTCTTTGTTTTTGCAAAGATTTTAAATTTATGGTGTGATCTCTCATGAATTACGAAGTTACAAAAGTCAATCCACCCGCAAGAGTAATATTACCTCACTTATTTTCAAAGTTGTATCCTGATATTTGTCACGGTTGTTTTAAACGAACCCGAGGAAACTCTTTGGAAAACTGGGGGGAATACAAGTATTGTAAAGACTGTGCAAAGGAAAGACGCGAAAAATATGCTATTGCAAATCCCGATTTCGAGATAGAATTTGTTACTTTCGCTTTACCTACTAAAGGGATGGCTTACAACATGGACGAAGGCGTAATCGAGATTGTGAATTTTTTAACTGAAGATTTTAATAATCTCATAAAAGCTCTCATCCACGAAGCACTTCATCATGTAATCCATTTACATATTGGGGTACAGGAAAGTTACCAATTTGATAACTTGCCAAAGAAGTGGTTTGAAAATGCTAACTAGATAGCAAACGGGATTTTTCTCATATCTTCCTGACTAAGATTATTGAAAATAAGCAGGTAGCAAGGGTTTTATACTGGTTTATTTTTCCACCGTACATGTTCGCCAATGCACTTATACTCACCTTAAAGGATACGCTTGATATATCAAATGACCGAATGCAACTGATACAAGGACAGATAAAAAAGAGTTTGAACGAAATCAATTCAGTGGGGAGGTGTATTTATGGTTAAAACCAACGTTTTAGTTGTTTTTTACAGTATGTACGGCAATACGGCTAAACTCGCGAGGGCAGTTGCGGAGGGCGCCTCAGAGATCGAGGATGTTGAGGTTTCTTTAAGACAAGTTCCTGAATTGATACCTAAAGAGGTAATCGAGGCTAACGAGAGGCTCAAAAAGGTTAAGGAGGAGTTGGCTGATATTCCGATTGCAACCAATGAAGACCTCATAAAAGCCCACGGGATTGTATTTGGTACTCCCACAAGATTTGGAAATATGAGTGCTCAATTGAAACAATTTATAGATAGAACTACGGATATTTGGCTTAAAGGACAGTTAATAGACAAAGTAGCTGGCGTGTTCACGAGCACGAGTACTATCCACGGAGGACAGGAAACAACCATCATAACCTCGATGATTCCACTCTTACATCACGGAATGATTTTAGTTGGAGTTCCATACTCAGAACAGAGACTTTTTTCGTTGGAGGTTGGGGGAGGAAGTCCCTATGGCGCATCTTCTGTTTCAGGTGCCATGGCTGATCACCCACCCACTGAAAACGATCTCGAAATCGCCAAGACCTTGGGAAGAAGAGTGGCTGAAAAAGCAAAGTTGCTATCTACTAAGACTCAATGAATCTATCAATCTTTCCAGAAAAAACTAAAATCAGAGGGGTGGTATTCCATTGACCGTTAAGTTGGAAAGAGCGTAAATTTCACAACTCTTCCCACGTTACTTTACCCTCTCCTACTAATTTTTTAATTACTTTGAATGCATAACACTCTGATGATTCTCCTTCCGTGTAGAAGTCGCATTTCTTACATACGTATGTTCTCAAACGTTCTTCAACCATTTTAACCTCTTTAAGATTTATTTGGTACTTACTTTAACAAAAAACTAATAAAAATAAAAAATTGATGATTTGTACACTGCTGCCCTACATGCAGGTCATCTTGCAGTCGCAGGCGCCGTACCTTATTTCTTTCTTTATTTTTCTGATTTTCATGTTATCACCCGAAAGTAAAGTTACCTTAGCGATGTCATTATATTTGAATCTTTTGTTATCAGCATTTAATTTAGTAATACTAAAATATATAGAAGNNAAAAAAGCATCGCGGATCACTGTACTTGCTAATTTATTAAAATATACTTTATATAACTATGAAAAAACAATATAGCACGTAATGAATTTTCGAAAGTAATCTATTCAATGTCTAAATAATAACTTCGGAACGAATTTAGTTTTTGAATGATAATGCCTAGAACTGTTTTCTGAGTTCTATGCCCGAATCGGTTATTTCAAAGGGAATTAATTGAGTTAAATGCTTCGTGTTGTGCATTTTAAGTATCTGAAGCTTTCTCTCCCATTTATCTCCCGTCCCAGCGTAGTGTAAAACTATCACTCCCTGGGTAACGTATTCTTCCATGCCAAAGGTGCTTATTTGGTCTTTTCCTCCTATTCCTGATACCAACAAACTGGTAGCGCCTGTATTGCCTAAAGATTTTACTACTGATAATACTTCTCCTCTTACAGCCATTATGCTTTCGTGCTGCAACAACAAGGAAGATATTGGGTCTACCGCTATTCTCTGAGCACCCATTTCCTCTACCGTTTTTTCGATAATTTCCCCTATAGACCTGGCAGAGAATTGTTTAGTTCCCAAAAATCCTGGAGGAGACATTATGTACTCATCTTTAATGGCCGTGCCGATTCTCACAGGAGATGCGTCAATGAATTTTAGTAATCCTTTTTTCTCAAAACCTTCCAAGTCCCAACCAAATCTACGCATGGCCCATCTAATATGAAGAGGACTTAACTCGAGAGAAAGATATACTCCGGGTTCATCGTAAATTGCTGCCCCCTTGTACAAATACTGTACTCCGAATATTGTTTTGCCCGCGCCAGCACCGCCAGATACCAAGACTGTAAGGCCACGTGGTATTCCACCTTCAATCAATTCATCAAGATTTGGAATTCCTGTCTTAACCCTAAATATTGTCATACTATCATCCCCTACAACACCTTACTTTTCTCTTCGATCTCTTTATTTATTACTTTTATTTTGCTTAGTATTTTTGATCTCTTATATTCGTAGTCTCTGACTCCTTTTAATCTATTTAAAGTATCGAGTTTCTCCAATTCTACCCTTAATCTGTCTTCCTCGTGTTTTAATTTAGATATTTTATCCCTTAACTTAATTTCTTCCTCTTCCAAATTTATCAGAGCCGTCTTGTACTCTGTATACAATTCTTCATAAGCTTTTTGCGTAATCTTCCCTTTCTTTAAATCAGAGTTTAATTCTTTAAGTAAATTCGTAATTCTCGTTTTTTCTTTAGATATTTTTCTTTCTTCCTTTTTTTTGCTTATAACATACTTAAAACTTTCTCCATACTTATAAAACTTATTTTTGAAGTTATTCGTGAGTTTAGCACCTATCCTAAGATGCTCGGCTTTAAACAATCTTTGTTTCCCGAAAAACAACAACAAAACTCCAACGAAAAATAATGAGACATATATCACAATTGGGCTGAGAAAAGTAGGAATTTCAGGGTAGAATGCTAAAAAAGGAACTTTTTTATATTTAAATTCGATTTTTCCTGAAATTGGAGAGAATGAGATGAGAGGGGGAGATACAGTTATCTTACAAACAGTAATTGGGTCTCTTTGATACGAAAAATCTTCCTTCTGAACATTAATGTATTTTTCTATTTTTTTCTGGGGAATAACCTCTAAATCATCGCTTTTATAGCCTACAAACAATATACTTAAGGATTTGCCGGGTTTCAACAAAATTGTTATGTTCTTAAGTTTTTTTTCTTCTCCTGGTAGTATATAATCGCTATTAAACCTGATCTTAGGATTCTCTTGTATTTCGACTGGAATCGAATCCTCCCATAAAATTAGATTTGGAATGTCTCTTGGTCTAATAGAAATTGTTATGAATGATTCGCCCAGTGAAGAATTTTTTCTAGTTACTATGCTTAGATGGACGGGTTTATCGGTAACTTCCATAACTTTTTTTAAGTTACCGGGTAGGTAGAATTTATTTTCGTCAAAATCTAAAATTAGCGTTGGTTTTAGTAAATCCAAAGAATGATTGACCTCCAAAACTCCCAAGTCGTTGAATTTTCCGGGATAAGTCTCCAAAACATCAACCAGAGATGGAGTAATTACTACGTCTATGCTCTCTTCTAATCCATACACCACCAGGGAACAAAAAGATAAGGTAAACATGAGTAATATTGCGAATCTAACTTTCATGATTTTAGTTTTGGTACGCATCGAATAAAAATTGTTTTGTATCGGGGCAGAAATCTATATAAATCCCAAGAAAAAAATCAGCGTCAGGCCTTCAAATAATGCTTTAGAGGTAATTATTTAGTAATGTGGGTTAAGGAATGGAAAAAAACAAGATTATACTGTTTATTACAATAACTCTGATTGTAAGCTCGTTAGGATGCATCACATTCGAAAAATCAAGTGAGGATACTTATTCACAAACGTTACATAAGAGACCTGAGAGAATTGTCTCTTTAGCACCAAGTAACACCGAAATTCTCTTCGCCTTAGGATTAGAAGATAAAATAGTTGGCGTAACAGAATACTGCAATTATCCGGAAGAGGCTAAGAAAAAGGAAAAGGTTGGAGGATTTAGTACGGTAAACTTGGAAAAGGTGATTTCATTAAGACCTGATTTGGTCATTGCCTCTCCACTGACTGGAAGAGAGAATATCGAGAGTCTTAGGAGACTTGGTTTTGATGTGGTTGTGATACAATATAACACCTTGGAAGATGTCCTAGTAAAAATTAGGATGATAGGAAATCTAACGGGGAAAAGTGGAGAAGCGTCCATCTTGTTAAAAAATATGGAAAAAAGGATTAACGCTATCACAGAGAAGGCTGGTAATTTACCAGAAAACGAGAGACCCAGAGTTCTCTATTTGCTATGGCACGATCCCTTGAGAACCGCTGGTAAAAACACCTTTGAAGACGATCTTATTAGAGCGGCAGGCGGAATCAATATTGCTGGGAACGCCACGAGATATCCAATTATAAACTTGGAAACTATAATTAAGGAAGACCCACAAGTCATAATAGTCGCTTTGGGTATGTCCAACGAGACTTACGAATACGTTAAAAACGAAGATCGTTTAAAAAATACTGCCGCAATTAGAAACCGCAGGTTATATGTAGTGGACTCCGATATTGTTAACCGGCCTGGTCCAAGGATAGTAGAAGCGCTAGAGGAATTTGCAAAATGCATACACCCAGAATATATCAAAAAATAAAAAAGAAGCACAGTTCGCTTTATGCGAGAGAAGAATATGGAGAACTACAACTCAAAAAATTCTTGAAGTGGAGATCCTCTATTCTGATACTAATCCTAATTCTAGTAATAACGGTCATCCTTACTACTGTCATAGGTCCTGTCCAGATCTCTCCTCTTATCGCGACGAAGATACTAATAAGTAAATTACCTGTTAGCGGCATAATATTTACGAAGACCTGGTCAAGTATAGAAGAAACAATTATATTGGAGATAAGACTTCCACGCATAATCCTTGGAATCCTCGTTGGAGCGTCCCTTGCCGTAGCAGGAGCCACTATGCAAGGTCTCTTCAAAAACCCTATGGCAGATCCCTTTATAATAGGAATATCATCTGGTGCTGCGTTAAGCGTATCTCTTATAATAATCTCTGGCATTGATTTAGGTCTCGGAATGTTTACCCTACCTATCGGCGCTTTTTTAGGTGCTAGTCTTGCTGCTTTCCTTGTTTATAACATTGCCAAGGTCGACGGAAGGGTACCTATTGCTACTCTCCTTTTATCAGGTATTGCAATCGCAGCATTCCTCTCCGCCCTAACATCGTTTGTTATGTACATGGCAGGAGAGAGTCTGCATCAAATCGTTTTCTGGTTAATGGGGGGATTAAGCGGACGTGGTTGGAACCACGTCTTTATGATATTTCTCCCTGTTATAGCAGGAACAGCAGTACTTTTTTTGTTCGCTCGCGATCTTAACTTAATGTTGTTAGGAGAAGAACCTGCTCAACATCTGGGGATTGAGGTTGAAAAAATTAAGAAGATCATACTCCTTTTGGCTTCTCTTTTAACGGGTGTCGCAGTTTCAGTTGGCGGAATAATTGGATTTGTAGGCTTGATAATACCCCACATCATGAGAACTTTGGTTGGTCCAGACCATCGTATACTTCTTCCCGCCTCTGCTTTAGTCGGAGGCATATTCCTTGTTTGGACAGACACCTTGGCTAGATCAATAATTGCTCCTACTGAGATTCCAGTCGGTATAATAACAACATTCTTTGGGGCACCCTTCTTTCTTTATTTATTAAGGGTCAAAAAATCCTCTTTTGGGTGAATCCATGTTAGAAGTAAAAGACGTCCATTCATACTATGGAGGCATGAAAGTTCTTGAAAAGATCAATCTATCTGCTAGTAAGGGCGATTTTATTGGAATAATCGGACCTAATGGCTCTGGAAAGACGACTTTACTCAAAACGATAAGTAAAATCCTTAAACCCCGTATTGGAACGGTATTTCTTGATGAAAGAGATGTATTTGGTATGAAGAGCATAGAAATCGCAAGAAAAATGGCAGTGGTACCCCAACATACATCCATAAATTTCGATTTTACCGTTATCGATATTGTACTCATGGGTCGAAGTCCTCATTTAAGGAGATTCGAAAGCGAAGATCACGAAGATGTAAAAATAGCAAAAAAAGCCATGGAACTAACAAACACATTACATTTAGCGGATCGACTCATTGGAGAGGTAAGCGGAGGTGAGATGCAGAGAATCATAATTGCCAGGGCTCTAACCCAAGAGCCTAAGGTTCTCCTGTTGGACGAGCCTACCGCTAACTTAGACATAAATTATCAAATAGAGATATTGGGCCTAATTAAGAGGCTCGCTCAAGAAGGGCTGACAGTTATAACTGCCATCCATGACCTTAATCTCGCTGCTCGTTACTGTAATACCCTCGTTATTTTAGATCGTGGAAAGATATTGTCAATAGGTACTCCTGAGGAGGTTTTAACAGCAGAAAATATCAAAAAAGCGTTTCATATCGACACAGTTATAAAAAGACACCCAATAACGAGTCTGATATACGTTATTCCCTTTCCAATTAAAGATAAAAGAAAAAAATCCAAGGGGACGGTTCACATTATATGTGGTGGAGGCTCTGGAGCCCAGTTAATGCACCAACTAATAGAGAAGGGATATGAAGTTACGGCGGGAGTGCTTAATATTCTTGATACAGATTTCGAGGTTGCTCAACACTTTTCTATACAATGCGTTACCGAGGCACCTTTTTCTCCCATAACTCAAGAAGCACACGAAGCTAATATAGAAATGATCGAAAAATCTGATGTTGTAATATTAACGAATATGCCTTTTGGGACGGGTAATTTCAAAAATCTCGAAGCCGCTCTTTTTGCATTAAAAGAGAAGCCCCTAATAATAATTGATGAGACTCCACCAGAAGATAGAGACTTTACAGGTGGAGAAGCCACCGCAATCTTATCCGATCTTAGAAAAAAAGGTGCTATAGTCTTAGAAAAGGAAGAAGATGTTTTAAAAGAACTTAAGAATATTGTTAAATAAGGATGAAATATATAGAATTTTTTCTTTCACTTGGCCAAATATTAAATATGCAGTAACTAATGTTTTTTAGGGTCGGTTAAGTTGACTACTTTTGTTACCGGAGGAACTGGTTTTATTGGCACTAAATTGATTGAAGCCTTAGTAACCTCAGGAGAGGAAGTAAAGGCTCTTACAAGGAAGACCAGCGATGTTAAAACCTTAGAGGGTCTTGGCGTAGAAATAACTTATGGTGATATTTTAGATAGAGGGTCTTTATCCGGCGAGATGAAGGGCTGCGATACTCTTTTTCATCTTGCAAATATTTACGAATGGTGGATTCCGGACATCAATGATTACTATAGGATCAATGTGGAAGGAACTAAGTTCGTGCTGAGTGAGGCTTTAAGTCAGGGGATTAACAAGGCTATTTACGTGTGTACTGCAGCGGCACTTGGTCAGAAGAAAGGAGAGATAGGTAACGAGCAAACGGAACACCGAGAATACCATCTTAGCCAATACACAAAGTCTAAATATTTTGCAGAGCAAGAAGCTCTCAAAATATCTTCTGAAGGCCTCTATCTCGTTAGAATTCATCCTTCAGCCGTTTTCGGACCTGGAGATACGAAAGTATCGGGAAAAGTGGTCTTAGATTTTCTTGAAGGAAAGACTCCAGGAATAATCTTCCCGAATACTAAAGTAGCATTAGTGTACGTCTATGACGTGGTTAAGGGCTTACTCCTTGCAAAAGAAAAGGGGAAACCAGATGAGAGGTACATTCTTTCTGGAGGTAATCTCTCTATGAGAGAAATCTATGACCTTATCAGCGAAGTTGCTGGCATTCCTCCCCTGAAGAGAACAATACCAGATACGATGGTTAGGCTTCTGGCTACTTTTCAGACAGCAATGGCTTCAGTCACAAAGAAACCACCGCATCTTGCAAAGGATTTCGTTAGATTCTTGGAACACGGATTCATGTTAGATAACACGAAGTCCAAAGAAGAACTTGGTCTAGAATACACACCCTTTCCCCAAGCCTTTAAAGAGACAATAGATTGGATGAAAGAGACCGAAATTGTTTCAAAATAGGAATTTCTCTATCTGAGGGCAATATTTTTATAAAATAATGCTTCTCGGTTTTAATTCAGGTAAAAAAATAAAAGGAGACAAAGGAAAACTTAAATCATATTCCCAATGCTTTCCTTTTCTCTTCTATATGATTTTCGATTATACCAGCTGCTTCTCTTGGATCTACCTCTACAACAAACTTTCCTCCGAATAGACCTTCTGCATCTACGGCGAGTACATTGGACACAAGTTCGCTTCCAGCTACAGGAGGGACCACGCCTAAGTGTACTAGCAAACCTAATGCTACAGCACCTGTACCTATGGCTGCTGCCTTTTCTGTAGCCCATTCTGGTGCAGAAGCGGCTACAGGCAGATCACTTAAATCCACATCTAATGCATCTGCTAAAGCACCGAGTAATAAGAATATTCTTGAGTTATCTACGCAAGATCCCATGTGTAAGACTGGTGGTATGCCTAATGCTTCGCATATAGCTTTTAAGCCTTCTCCAGCATATTCTTTGGCTTCGGGTACCAATAATCCCGCTTTTGCTAAGGCATGCCCTGAACAGCCTGTTGTTACGACCAATATGTCTCTTTTTATAAGTTCCTTGGCTAAATTTACATGATTGTAGTCATGGGTAACTTTAGGATTGTTGCAACCCACGATACCAACTGCTCCCTTAATGGCTCCCCCCTTTATCGCATCTAACAAAGGAGTGAGATCTCCTTTTAGCAGATTCAATATTGCCTCTACTGATACCCCAGCTATCAATTTTGTTTTCTCATCTATCAATTTTATATCGTTAGATCTATTTTTGTAATTATTTATTGCCTCTTTAACGATTTTTTCTGCTGCCTCATCGGCATTTTCTTCTGAGAACTCAATATGAATTATATTTTCGTTTTGGGGCATCTTTGCCTCGTTTTGGGTTGTTATAAGCTTCGTATGATAGTAAGAAGCTACATTTGCTAGACTTGGCATAACGCATTGTACGTCTACCGTAAATGCATCTACAACTCCACTTAAAATAGCCAATTCTTGCTGCAACGTATTACCAATCTGAGGAATTCCATGTCTGGATAATACCTCGTTTCCTGTACAACATATCCCTGCGACTGTAATACCGTTTGCTCCTGTTGTCGTTGCCTCTTCTTCTAACTTCTCCGACCATTCTACTATCTTTTCAGAAAGCAATGGGACGTGTCCATGTACGATTATGTTTACGTTATCTTCTGTTAACACACCAAAATTAATCTCCGTCTCTACTATAGAAGGAGTTCCAAACATAACATCTTGGAGTAAAGTAGATATCAACAGTGAGTAAAAATCTGACAATCCACATCTAACCGCATGTAAAATGATATTAACTGGATCTGCATCAACTCCTTGTGTAGTTCGATGCATAGCCTCTGCTATTTCTTTATAACCGCTCCTTGGAAATACTCTCAATTCTTTTAATTTATCTACTCTCTTTTTTGGAGTAAATTCCTCTGCAAATACCATGTAATCTCTTTCTAAAGTGCCAACAAAATCTTTCCATGCTTCTAACCCTACTTCTGTGGCTATCTCTTCTATTTTTTTTCCTTCTGTTTCTATTCCTAATTTGTTTGCTATATAGAGAAGTTTTTCCTTATCTGTAATTTTATATGATGTCTCTTTTTTTCCCGCCTTCATTAGAGTCTCAGCGACATGAACTCCATGCTCTACGTGAGCAGCAGTACCTCCTGCCACAAATCTCAATAATGACCTCGCCACGATAAGATCTTTGTTTGCACCGCATATTCCCTCTGTAGCATCGAACCTAATCCTGTATAACTTGGGCAAGAATCCAGGATCTTCAGGCAATACTCTGCACGGACCATTCGCGCAGTTTCTACAACAAACTCCAAGAGAACCAAATGGACACCTTACCGCCTCTATTACAGGAAGTACAGCCTCAAACTTTTCCACTCTATCGAATACCGTAGGAATTTTTTTTTCTCGGGCGTATTCTAACATCTCTTTTGTCGCAGGATCTATTGTAATACCATATGTCTTCTTAAAGTCCTCTTCTTTCTTCTTTTGTTGTTTCCACAAAATCTCAGAAACCCTCATTTTCCCACCTAAGAAATATAAGTCTGTTATATATATTTAAAATAGTGCTTTTTGGGCTTTTTTACAAGATCAATTTACAATAAAATCATTATTCATTATTCAACCGTTAAATCGTGTTTTTCCAAAAAATATTGTTGGGAGGAGAATCGTCATACTTTTATAGAAGATAGTAATACCATAGACCTAATCAGTATTAATAATTTATAAAAAAGTATTACCGGTGTGAGGATGCATATACCCGACGGATTTTTGAGCAACGGTGTATGGATGGTGATGTGGATTATTACGGCGGTGATAATAGGTTATGCAATCGTTAGATCTAACAAAAGGCTTGGAGAAAGACATGTACCCCTGATGGGTGTTTTGGCAGCCTTTATATTCGCGGGGCAGATGTTGAACATACCCATTGCAGTCGGTACATCAGGACACTTGCTTGGTGGAGTCTTGTCCGCGATATTTTTAGGTCCTTTCGCAGGTAGTATCGTGATGTCAACGGTTTTTATCGTTCAGGCAGTATTTTTCCAAGATGGAGGGATATTTGCGCTGGGAGCAAATATATTTAACATGGGCTTAATCGGCACTATACTGGGCTATTACATTTATTCGGGAATAAAAAGTTTTATAGGTGGAGTTAAAGGTTTGTTAATTGGTGCTGGATTCGCTGGATGGCTCGCCGTGGTATTGGCATCCGCCGCTACAGCGATAGAACTTGCTTTTTCAGGAACGGTTCCACTCAACTATGTTTTACCGGCTATGGTAAGCATACACGCAATTATAGGGATCATTGAGGCAGGGATTACGATTACGGTTGTTGCATACGTCCGAAGGGTTAGACCAGACTTATTGGAACTGCCCAAAGTTTAAGGTGATGAAATGGGGTTAAAATGGTGGCATGCCGGATTAATAATCTCTTTGGTCATTGCAGGAGTAATTTCTCTTTACGCCTCTTCAAGTCCAGATGGTCTTGAAAGAATAGCCGAGGATAAAGGATTTAGCTCAAAAGGAAAAGAAGTCATTCGCTCACCAATGTCAGACTACGCAATACCCGGGATAAGTAACTTTAAACTAGCGGCGTCTCTGGCTGGATTGATAGGCACACTTTTAATCTTCTTGCTTATGTACGGTATAGGAAAAGCATTGAAAGGAGAAAAAAGGAATGGAACATGACTTTTTAGATAAGTATGCAGATCTTGACAGCCCAATACACAAATTAGATCCAAGAATTAAGGTAATCTCTATCTTTATTCTCATATTTTTCGTAATATTGACATCTCCTGTAGAGTTTAAGAAGTTCTTACTCTATTTCCTTTTGATTTTTATAGTTATTTTAATCTCAGAGGTGCCGTTAAGATTTATTTTAAAGCGATCTCTCGTAGTAATACCTTTTGTTTTTTTAGTAGCCATTTTCATTCCGTTTTTAAAACAAGGAGAAATAGCAGGCTCCTATAGTTTTGGATCTTTGCATTTATCCGTAAGTTATGGTGGTTTAATTATACTATGGAACGTATTGATAAAATCCTGGCTCTCTGTTTTAACTATGATTGTATTGGTATCAACCACAAAATTTCAAAGGATTTTAAAGGCATTTGAAAGTTTAGGAGTCCCAAAAGTTATGGTAATGATCTTATCTTTCTTTTATCGTTATTTATTCGTGCTCTTAGATGAAATGATAAGAATGAAGAGAGCAAAAGACTCGAGGAGTTTTAACGGCGGTAGAATTTGGCATATTAAAACCACCGGAACTATAATCGGGACTTTATTTATAAGATCTTACGAGAGAGCAGAGCGCGTATATATTTCCATGGTTTCGAGAGGATTTACAGGTAAAATGAGAACTTTAGATGATTTTGAGATTAATAAGCGTGATATTCTCTTTATTGTCCCCTTCATCATGTATCTAATTTTAATAAACATGCTGGTGATAACGTGACATCGAAAAAAATAGTGGAAATTAAGGACTTGAATTACACCTATCCAGACGGCACAGAGGCGCTGAGGGGAATAAATCTCGAGATCTTCGAAGGAGAGAGTGTGGGTTTGATAGGTCCCAACGGATCAGGTAAATCTACGTTGCTCCTACATTTAAACGGAATTTTAAGGGGTAACAATGGCTTAGTTCGAGTTATGGACATGGATATGGATAAAGATATTAAAGAAATCAGGAGCAAAATTGGTTTGGTATTTCAAGACCCGGATGACCAGTTGTTCTCTCCTTCCGTATTTGATGATGTTGCTTTCGGTCCCATAAACATGGGTTTTTCAAGAGATGAAGTAGAAAGAAGGGTTGAGATGGCGTTGAGTCAAGTGGATATGCATGGTTACGAGGAGAGATCGCCGCACCACCTAAGTTTTGGTGAGAAGAAAAGGATCTCCATAGCGACTGTTCTCTCCATGAATCCTGAAATACTGGTACTAGACGAGCCGACGAGCAACGTAGATCCCCGTGCAAGAAAAGAATTGATAGAATTTTTGAAAAGTTTTGGCATCACGAAGATAATTGCTACCCATGACATGGATATGGTTGCGGAGGTCTGTGACAAGGTATTTTTGTTATATAACGGAAAAATAATCGCGAAGGGATATGTAAAAGAAATTTTGAGCGATATAGATCTCCTAGAATCTCACGGATTAGAGCCTCCAACGATGGTGAGGCTTTTCAAAGAGATAAATCAAAAAAATGTTCCCTTAAGATTAGAAGAAGGTATAGAGAGATTGAAGAAAATCATGGAATGATACTCTAACGCCAAAGAGGCTTAGAAATCTTCTATATTATTGTCCTTATATTATTTTCTTTATATTACTAAACAGAGCCCTTTCTTGAATAAGTCCATTCCATCAAAGGCATTATCGCCTTTCTTAATTCTTCTCCGTCTTTTGTAAGGGAATATTCTACTCTTGGGGGGATTTCTGCAAATGTTTTCCTTTCAATAAGCCCTCCCTTTTCTAATTCTTTTAGTCTATCGGCTAAAGTTTTTGGACTAATATCTCCTAATTTTCCTTTAATTTCGTTGTATCTTATATTTTTGTGGTTGCCAATAATAGCTATAATTTGTAGGGTCCACTTTTTGCTGATGGTATTAATTATGCCCTCTAACGGGCATAAACATACATCATTAGCGGTTTTACATTCAGATTTGCTTTCTTCTTGCATAGTCGGTTACCTCTATTATAGTTGCTGTATAACTTTAAACTTTATAGTTTAAATACTTTATAATTTATATCTACTTCATAATATGAAGAGGTAAGAAGATGTGCATAGAATGTGTGTTACGCAAAGGTAAACAAAAAGAAAAAGAAAAAAAGGATAAGGATACCCCAAAAGATAAATGAGTAGAAGGAGGTAACCACCCGAGCCACGTTCCAAAACGCTGCATTTCACAAATGCTTTAACATTATTACTGCGTCTTCGCCGTTGAAATAGTATCTCGGAACTTTCCTCGTTTCTATGAACCCGAGTGATTTGTACATTATTCTTGCTGCTGAGTTACTCTCTCTAACCTCCAGTTTTAGGGATTTTACATTTATGGCCCTAAGTTCATCCATTAGTCGGAGAACTAGAGCCTTACCAATGCCTTTCCTCCTCCATATAGGATCTACAGCCAATTTCAAGAGATGACCTAAGTCTTTATACTCTAAAACGTGAATGGAGTATCCTACAACTTCTTTATGAACCGCAGCAACCCAGCAGCCTTTAGGATGCCAGGAAAGCATATATTCTAACGCTTGATGTGACCATGGCTCCGGAAAGGAGAGTTGTTCTATCTCCTTTACCCTTATAAGATCTGCATGCGTCATTCTTCGTATAACGATCTGGCTTTTCATTTTTCTCTACAATTTTGTATAACGGGCGTGCAGGGATTTGAACCCTGGACACCCGGGTCCGAAGCCCGGTGCTCTATCCTGGCTGAGCTACACGCCCACGTCGAAAAGTCTCGGCTGAGTCTTTGAAGATATCACTAATCTACTGAGGTGGTGGTTAATTTTACATGCTTAACTCCTTTAATACTCATCATCTTTTCGGTTAACTCACGGATTCTTTTTGAATCGCCCCTAACTATGATCACCTCTAAGCAGTTTTCCTCTTTCAGATGTATGTGTATGGAGGTGTCTATTACGTCGTGATACTTATGTCCCAGTTCTGTTAACGTTTCTAAGACGCCCTTTTGATCGTGATCGAAAAGCATCGTTATTGATCCGGCATGATCTCCCCCTAGTTCGCTCATCCATTTGTAATCTGCGATATAGTCCCTTATAGCGTCTCTTAATGCCTCTGATCTGCTAGTATACCCTCTTTTTTCCATAATGCCGTCAAATTCTTTGAGAAGGTTGCTTGGAATAGATATGCTAATCCTCTCTACCCTTGACATGTTATCACGGATGAGCGTAGTATGCTGTCACATCTTTATTTATTTTGTCGATCCTAACGAAACCGAATCTCTCGAACTGAATAATTTCTCCTTCTTCAAGATCTAAACATGACTTCTCACATAATCCCTCTGCGATATCGCCTGTCGGCATGTGTACCTTACAAGGAATCCCCTCAGAAATCCATTGTATCTTTTTTACATCAAGTTTGTCTTCAATGTTATTTGCAATAAGAGGCTCTTTGCTTTTTAAAAAAACATTCATCAAATCTTTTAGTCTTATTTCAGTTCCTATATCTAAAAATAATGCATCTTCCTTAGATATCATTAAATTTATAATATTATCTGATGGTTCTAAAACGTATTTTCTGAAGCCGCGTTCTGGATGGTCAGGATGGAAAGGAATGTGAGATTCTTTTTTCTCTTGAGCGTTGATTGATAGGAGCACAGGGTCTTTGACAAAAAAATATCTTTTTGCTTTTGGATCTATTTTCTTTTTATTGTATGAGTATAAATTTTTCCAACTAACGGAAACATCGGAATCTTTAATACCAAAATCAATCACGAATTCTCTTAGAGCGGTGGGATCGAATCCTCTTTTTTCGAGAGATTTGAGTGTTATTAATCTTGGATCGTCCCATCCGGTATATTCGCCTTTTTCTATTCCTCTTCTGACTTTTGAAGTACTCATTGAGACGCCTTCAACCGTAAGTTTACCATGATGAATGAATTCAGGCTTTTCCCAACTAAAATAATCATAAATAAAAATTTGTTTTATTGTATTCCTCTCATGATCTTTACCTCTTAATACATGAGATATTTTCATTAAATGATCATCTATTGCAACTGAAAAGTTCATAAAAGGCCATAATCTTGCTTTTTTTCTTGGATGATCATGTTCCACTATCCTTAAAGCACTCCAGTCCCTCACGTCTGTGAGAGAATGATTTAAATCTGTCTTGATCCTTAATATAGCATCTCCTTCTCTGTAATAACCGTTGAACATATTTTCCCATCTTTCAAATTGCTCATCGTCTGTTAAATCCCTACAAGGACATGCAATTCCTTTAATTTGATAGTTCCATATCTCTTCTCCCTTACATTGACAAACATATGCTCTCCTGGTTTCTAATAACTTTTTAGCGTACTTATAATAAATATCTAAGCGATCTGATTGATAATAGATTTCATCTGGGTTAACGTGAAGCCATTTTATGTCTTCTAATATCATTTTATAAGCAGAAGGATCGACTCTCCTTGGATCGGTGTCTTCGTACCTGAGAATGAAGTCTCCATCGTATAATTTCTTGAACTCGTCGTTCAATACAACCGTTCTAGCATGCCCTATGTGGAGAGGTCCAGAGGGATTTGGCGAGAATCTAAGTCTAATTCTTTCATATTTTTCAATATTAGGAAGTTTGGGCAGTTCTTTTTCTTTTTTTGTTTCTATTAACTCAAATTCATATTCGGAGAGTAAATTTTCTTGTTCTTCTAAAGTAAGGGAGTTTACCCTACCAACCACGTCTTTCACTATTTTTGCTACCTCATTTATTCTTAATTTTGCTTCTGGAACCTCAGCAAGTACCTTTCCCATGACAGGATTTATATTTGCTCTCCCATTATGTTCTAATGCGTTTTTCAATGCGTATTTAAATGCTATTTCGTCGATATTCATTATTTTGTCACATACCGTTAAATTTTTCAATTGAAATTATCCAAAGTTCAAGGGTGATTAATATGAGATATGGATCCGTCATATTAACCATACTTATCCTTACGGTTATACCTTCGCTAACCTTGATATATCATTTGGATGATATATTCTGGAGGGGTGTAGATTCTCACGCTGGAGAGGGTATTTTTTCAGATTACGTAATATTTTTAAATGATTACTTAGACGGGCAAGATTCTGCAAATGTCACTTTTGACGCTCCAAAATTTGGAAAATACGAAATAAAATTACTTTGCAAGACCAAAGAAAAAGGTTGGTTAAAGGTAAGCATAAACGACAGTCCTAATCCTACGGTTTCTATTGAAAACAAGGATTGGGAATGGATATCTTTAGGACTCTATCCTCTCGGGAAGGGGCAGAACCAAATATCTGTTCGTCATACCGGAAAGAAAAGTTCTAGTTTATATCTAAAGGCGATTGAAGTTGGAGGAAAAAGGTACAATATCGACGACATGAAAATTAGGGGAGTGGAGGTACCAAAAGGAGAGAAGATAATTAAAGATAAGGTTGTATTCTGGGACGATTACTGGATGTCGGATGATTCTGCTACTGTTATATTTAATGCTCCCGAAAACGGGAAATATACTATATTTGCGAAATGCAAACTTGCGACTCCAGAAGATGGAGAGTACGATGATCTCGATGAGGGATATCTGCAACCGGAAATAAACGGGTCTATCAAAGACTTAGTTACAATAACCAACAAAGAGTGGAGATGGATACCTCTCGGAAAGTATTACATGAAAAAAGGACCTCACAAGGTCTTAGTATGTCAGAGGTCCAGAGATATACTCGGTTACTCTTATATTTACATGAAGGAAATCAAAATAATTGATGACGAAGAATTCAGTTTTATGGATCCCGATCTCGAAGTTGCTCTTTTGAATGCAGATTTGAAAATAGTGTGCGGAAAAAACGCGCCTATTACCGATTACGAATGCGCTTACCAAATTAAAGAATTCTTGTGGAATGATTTAGCGGTTAAATCCGAAATTATCATGGATATAAATGTAAATGAGAAAATACTAAAGAAAAATTTGATCTTAGTCGGGGGTCCCGCAGTAAACAGTTTATCTTCCAGAATTAACAATAGAATTTATCCAAGGTTCATTAAAATTGACGATTCATGGTCTATAGATGGTAAAGAGGGCATCGAAACAGGATGGAACACTGGATTAATCTCGATGGTAGATAACCCCAATAACCCAAATAACAAATTCTTGGTAATAGCAGGTACGGATAGAGGTGGAACAATAAAGGCGAAGGACGGATTCTTAAGCGGAAAACTAAATACTGTTATCAAATAACATTCCAATCAAATTATTCTTCTACCCATCGCTCAAAGATCTCCTGAAAGCCGAATTGGACAGTCGAGATCATTCCTATCAATGAAATAAACCAGAACGAAAAAAACCGATAAATTATAGTCTGAGTAGCTGCAACAGCCGTAGGTACTCCTAATAATACGTAAACACCAATGCTGGCCCCTTCAATCACGCCTAAACCTCCGGGTACCGGAACTAGACCAGATGTCCGAATAATGATATATGCTATAATTACATAAACTATAGAAACTTCGAAACCAATCGCCCTGAAAATCACATAGTGTTTCAGCAACTCAATAGACCAGTAAACCGTAGAAAAGCCAACAATCAGATTAAAAATTTTCTTATCGGACCAAGCAAGCATTGTACTCAGTCGAAAATCCTTTAATTGATCTATCCACCTCTTGTCGCCTATGACACGGAACAATACCAGTCCAAATTTTGTGGAGATGCTTTCTCGCGAAATCGTATATACAATAGTAACAAAAACCCACACAAAAAACGCCAGAATGCCTAAAAGCGAGGCCGCTATATCTGGCCTGACTAAAATAGCAGATAAAAAAAACCCGATTGCTATTAAAACAATAAAAGGAATAGTTTCGATAATTCTTTCTCCTAAAACCGTACCAAAGCATGATCGGAAGGGAATACCGTACCTTCTTGTTAAAACATATGCTCGAATAGGCTCACCTCCAGAACGCACTGCGGGTGTTATGTTGTTGAAAAAACTTCCAATCAAAATCGCTTGAAAAATATTTCCTAACGTACAAGGATTACCCAGTTGATCTACCAATACTTTCCATCGCAACGTCCAGACGACTAAAGTAAAAATTTCAAGGAAAAAAACGAAAAGAATTAGAAGAGGGTCAGCCAAAGTTAAAGTCGATATGATGGCTGTTAAGTCAATGAAATGTAAGAGTAAGAGCAGAAAACAAATTTGAGCCATAAATAGCAGGATATAAAACGCTTTTTTTCTCATTAGAATTTTACCTCTTTTATTCTTCTTCTCATACTCCAATATTGATATTGATTAATACAACTACAAAAATAATCTCATCTTTAGAAAAATAACCTACTGCATACTTTTACAAACTGGTTACCGAATGAATTCTTATATTGGATCAAGGTGTCTACCTCTTGGAGCTCACCACAAGTTCGCCGTGTATGGATCTCCATTCTAGCTTACTGTTTTTTAACTCTTTAATAACGCTATTTGTATAAATTGCGAAAATTGTAATTATATGGGGGAAGACTGAAAGCCATCTTCTGCCATTCGAGGGCGCATTAGATACATTCCTCTTCATGCCCCCAGCGCCCTCTCATTTTAAGTAAGCACGAATATATTTCAAACCGGAGGGGAACATGGCTAAAATGTTACGTTGCCGAGATGTAGGAATGGATTGCGATTTCGAGGCCCGTGCCGAAACTGAGGATGACCTCC
>JABAOF010003049.1_pt1 | contig 22891 bp, 18 predicted proteins | sample 7062171 | NCBI WGS metagenome assembly JABAOF01 (sample SAMN14538628, study PRJNA623070) | marine sediment metagenome | biome: marine biome [ENVO:00000428]; feature: marine pelagic biome [ENVO:01000023]; material: deep marine sediment [ENVO:00002113] | place: India: Gulf of Khambhat ...
AGCTCAGGCTTTGATCTTTCGACTTCCAGACAGAACTTGCATGCAACCTACAGAGCGAAATCATATCACCGAATTTGTTTCCCGTATAGGGGCAAATGATGAATGAACAGATCAGTTATCTGAACATATTTCCCATGGATGCAGGAAGTGGGGTGCTGATTGGCGGATGATGTTGAAATTGACGTCTGGTTTGGGATTCCAAAGAAGTAGCTGCTACTAGTGAATTTTCGTACAGATGTGTTTGTAGCAGCAGCTCCCACGCCACTGCTTCCCCGAACATGGGAACTCATTCCGATTTTCTGCACTCGCTTCTGCAAAGGATGACGGATACAAAATGGTGATCTGAGCGATCTTGGTGAGCTATTAAGGTGTCTGGGGATACAAGGGAAAGTCCATGAGTGAACGGATCCAACTGACGAGTGTGGTGAGGGCATGGATGTCCTCCCCATGGGTGTGGAGTATTACAATCAACAGCATGGGACAGATGTTGAGGTCTTTGGGTGGAATCCAGTATTTCGAATATGTTTCTTCACAGGCAATTTTGAGAACGGGGAGGATGGCAGGCGGATGGGTGAACAGATACTCAATTTGGGAGCGGACGTCATCCTGCCAGTTGCAGGGATTCAAGGTTTCGGCACAGCGGGTGTCATTTTGGAATATGGAGGCGTATACATCATCGGTGTAGACTTTGATTGGGCGTTGGCAGCTCCTGAGTATGCAGAGATCATACTCACATTGATTCTCCAACACTTTATTGTTTCTATTTTCCAAACTATTCAAAAGGTCGTTGAAGGTAACTTCACCGGTGGGACTTATACTGGGTCACTTGAGAGAGGCGACTTGGGATTGGCGCCGTTCCACTATCTCGATAGGATGGTTTTCTGAGGAATTAAGGAACGCACTTGGCCAGCTCCGAGAGGCGATCATCGCCGGCGAGATTCAGATCAGACCGCAGGTGTGAGGAAGTGAAATGAGTGATTAAACCGTCCTCTTATTCACGCTCGATGGATTTGAAGTTTTTAACTCATCCCTAGCTCTTACTTACAACCGAGTGCTGTGTACGGGTCACCGAATGCTCCCTCAACATTGACGATATAAATCTGTCGACTCGCGTAGATCACGGCGATTTCCCTTCCATCTGGGAACCACATGGCATGACTAAGTGGTCCTGTCCGAAAACGACCAACGACGCATCGGTTGAAGGGATCGATGATATGCAACTCTGCACCATACCGCATATCATTCTGGATAGTTGCGATCAAACGGCTGTCCGGTGACCAGGATGGCAGACTCAGCTGCACTTCTTCAGCTGCAGTGTGCGCTTCCTTCGTTACTAGATCTAAAAGAATGATTTCATCCCTGGTTTTCCAATTTCCATTCACATTAATATGGGTTCGGATCACAAAGGTTAGGTGTCTACTGTTAGGACTCCAGGTGATACAGCATCCTGCTCCACTGTAATCATCACTAACGTAGATATCTTCTGATTGATAGATTTGTTCCTCCGTGAAGGTCTCTAGATCATGCAGAATGATTTCATCCTCTCGCCAAAATGCTAATCGATGTTCATTGGGCGATAAGGAAGGATTTTCTCCCCTAGCAACTCTCTCCACACTTTCATTCTCAACAGCAAGTAAGAAGACCTCTCCATTCGTCGAATAGGCGATGAATCTACTTTCAGGTCCTTGTGAAAACTGATAGCTTCCCGAGTTGTACCCATCCAACTCTGGAATCGTAAGCTTGTGTTCCTCGTCCGCTCGCCAGTCATAAAGTGTCAAGACGGGATCGGTATAAACGAACTCCCAAGATCCTTTATAGAAAAGTAAGAGCAGATCCGGGTCATATCGCCAATCATGGAAAGCGTGCGGAAACTCTTCCACATCATTCGCAGGATAAATAACTCCGGGTGTCCCAAGTGGTATGAGTGTAGGACGTGGATCTGATCTTAAACAGCTCATCGTGGCGATAGCAATTAACGCAATCGCAAAGAGTGGTGGGAAGTTCAAAAAACTCAACTTACGCATATCGTGATACCAAAAGTGCACACTTCATAGAACTCGACAACGAGCTTGGGGGTATTTGTTCCTACTCTATGCTTAATGTTGACCTTGCGCCATCCACCGGACTAACCTTTCCATTCTTGAGAATCGCATTATGCACCTTTTGAGGAACTACATACCCAAATTCTCCACTCATCGGATCCGGAGGCTTGGGAAGCGTCCTCCATCTCCAGTAGCTGATCGCTTGTGAAAGATAAATTTGCGTCTCCTCCTGAGTCAACTCCAAGACCTCATAGTAATTGAAAAAGTAATCGATCCCACCTGTCGAGCGAGCCCCCCATACGCGCGCTTGCAGAGGCTTGTCCCATTGAACGGAGGTCTTTTCATGATCGATCTCTAGCGTCAAACCCAGAGAATTAACTGTGAGTCAGCCGAATGCAATCTGACGTGCGATGAGTGGAAAGAGAAGTTTATGAAGGACCGATGGTATAAGGTAAAAGATGATCACAATTGCGATGAGCCATTCAGTGAAGTTTGCTGAATCGATCCATGTTGTAAAGGCATTTGGTTTTGGGGCGACAAACATCCAATACATGGAAGCGAAGAACAGCAGAAAAGCGGGAAGGCTGAAAAAGACCACTCCGACCAGAATGCTGAGGAGAGGACGGACGAGTGGAACGGTGATAGGTTTAGGTTGATGTTTTCCTTGGTCCTGAATCCAACGCATCCAGTCAAACTCCGAAAGGTTTGAAGCCCTCCCTGAACTGTTGGAGAAGGGGAGGAAGATTGTGATGCCTCGAGTGGATCTTGAGGTACCTCCTCGAGGGGCGCACAGAGAAGAGCTTTCCTAACATAAAGCTTCCTCCACCCCTATCCACGAAAGACAAGTCCGGGGAACTCAAAACTTCTCTCTATTGCATAAGGGCAAAAGTTGCCGTAGTTTATGCTAGGATTACCTTTCCCGCCATCCCCGTTCTTAACTCTTCTTATTGCATGAACTCAGAACATGTCGTTGGTTCTTTGGGCTCCCAAAGTTGACGCTTGGAGCCGACGCTCGTACCCGGATCCCTCTTCAACGAAAAGTGTTATCGTCCAAACGTCGTACGCTATCTCCGAGCGATCCTGGACCAGAGGAGCCCTCGGATTCCATAATCGATAACTAGCCTGATTTTCCAAGCCTGAAGGAAAGGAAACTGCCTGCTGCTAAAGATACAATGCCATATGGACAATCAAACAGGCCGACCAGCATGTTGACCCGCAATTCCAATTCCAATCTTCCCTCAGTGGATATTGGCCAAGGTCTCATTAGATGGGTTGAGTGAGCCATCAGAGAGTGGTGACCCTCTCTTGTATAAGTTATCAACAATTTATTGGCTGAAAGAGAGCCTACTCCCATATCTGGTATATAGAGTAGGCGCACCAAGCATGAATGGTTTATGAGTGAGTGCGGTTCGATCCAATTAAAGATCTAGACCACTCCTAACAACTTACGAGGAGGGTGTTTTCTTGTAAAAGCTCCTACTTCTATCTAGTGGTGGTGACCCTCGTGACTGTGATCATGCGCGCCGGAAAGATACTTTTCCGGGTCCTCATCAAAGGCTCTTTTACAGCCAGGGGCGCAGAAATAGTAGGTCGTCCCTTGATACTCTGATTTCCATTGGGCAGTTTCGGTGTCCACTTCCATAATACAAACCGGGTCGATGACTTTCATGAGAGCCTCCAAGATGTCGGTTATCTCATTATATGGATTGCAATGTATAGTGCTGGATGGAAGCTTGCAAAGTTTTCGAGCATGGAGGTAGGTTTACAAGGCGATCATCCGTCGACCGCTTCAAAGCGGTCAGCGATGGCTTCGAGTTCCTTCGCGATTAAGTCCATGTGTGTAGCGGCGTTCTGAAATCGAGACAGGGCAGCACATGTTCTTTTACTTTCCTATAAAAAACCTCTGAAGCAATTGCTGACCTCAGAGGTTTTGGGAATACATTTGTGAATAATTCCCGCTCGTAGATTAGATGGATCAAATCAATTCATCTCGTGTGACCCAGATCGTCTCTCGAATGGTAACTGTCTTTTGCTCGATCGAGCTTGCCATAGATTCTAGGGTATCAGCGAAGGCATCCATTTTGTTCGGAAGGGCGCCGGCGGTTAGAAAGAAATTATCTCGGGCTTGCCCCTCCCATTTTTGGTCCAGCTGACCGAGTTCACTACGCAAGGACTCGGCCATTTCTCTGAAACGGGTCGCGGCATCACGAAAGGCAGCCGCGTCTCCTTGGGCGCCTTCAGGATGGATCTCCCTTTCGATGACAATTGGGAATGGCCTATCTGGATCCATGTTTCTGTGAATATCATTGTAAAATACGAAATGTGCTTGTCAATCTTAAATTTGGTCCTATAATGTAAAAAGAGGATGAGCCGGGTGAAATAAGACCCGGCTCGTTCTAGTAGATTGGGCTTGAACGCGATTATCAAAGAAAGGGGCAATCCAGAACCTAAAGTTCTCGAATTGATCTAATCTTTATGACGAGAATTATTGTAGATGTTGAAGCGCTCCGGCGGATGGTCGATTGGTTATCCACGACAGCTGATGACATGAATGGTGCAGGGAAGTCCTTGTTGCACGCCACATCGGATGCGCGGAGCTATCACGGTCAATACGCACCGTGGGTTCAGGCGATGGCTGGTGAGGCTGACCATGACATCCGTACTTCAGCTGATGAGCTGAATACTCTTAGCAGGCAACTTGGGCGGGTGGCAAAGGCTTTTGAAGACGCCGATCAGGCAGTCTTGGCAGGCGATTTCGCTTGGGCACTCATCATGCGGGAGATGGTGGAGAGGGGTGAGATCCCGGTAGGGGATTGGTTCGAGTGGCGGGAAAGGATCGTCAGACCGCCATGGATTTCACCGGTGGAGTGGAGGTTGCTCACTCCCGAGGAAAGGCGCGAGCTCGTGCTTGAAGCTCGAAGGGCATATGATGCACAAAACGAGCGCATCGCACGCATGCGTACCCCGCCGTGGGAGAAGGATCCGAATTGGTTGTGGGATATCATCGGAATCAACCCGCTTCTATTAGAAGGTCGATATTTCCATGGTGATATAGATATTGCGGAGCTTCAAGGGTATTTAGAAAGTGTTAAGCAGGAGTACGAACAGCATTGGGCGGATTTCCTTGAGAATCAATCGGTATACAAATTTGGTGTGGGTGAGGATCTGACGGAGGCTTTTCTGATTTATATGTTTGGGCTTGGTGGTGTAGCACAGTATGGGATTGAGGTTCATTATGCAAGGGATGGGCAATTAGTTGGAGGGATTTCAGCGGACGACCAACGTTTACTTGAANNCGCAAATAATCAGCGGTTACTTCAGAATTATCGCTACGAAAGATTTTCTGGCGGTGCTCACGCACAAGATATTAACCTTGATGATATTCCACAATTCAATAATCAAGGTTATGGCTCTAACAACGCAGTTGATTTTGGTGTTCATTACAACCTCTGTGGTGAAATTGCTACTTCGGTGGTAATTGGTGTTGATCCAATTGATGCATTAATAACCTTTGATGGTGTACCAGGTGGAACGGAGATCCTGCTGGACCAAAGTGAAGGAACAAATCACGCTGATCTGACACGATTACTCGGTGAGTACGGATGGGAGGGTGAACGAGTTGGCAACGCAGGAGATCTCTACCCATGGCGAGACAACCGCGGATGGCATCCAAAGGTCGACCAGGTGGCAGAGCACCTAAACGAAGGTAGAGCTGTGATCGCACTTGTAAATTTAGATACGAGTTCTGATTTTATTGAACCTGTAGATGGTCGATCCGACGCAACTCATTGGGTGACTTTGTTGCAAGTTGTAAATACACAAGAAGGGGACTCAGTTGTACGTATTTTTAATCCCTATCAAAACCGTGAAGAGTGGTTACCCTTTGACCAGCTTGTTGAATCCTGGACACCGGGTCCGAACTATCGAGCAGTTGTTGCAACACCACCAGAAGAGTTACAGTGGTTGCCAACTCCATAAATGCATAGACCAGTTGCTAAATCGAAACGATGGAGTAATTAATTAGGATTTAAGATGAGTCAATTCATACCTAGGTTGAATATCGTACTGATTGTCTTCGCTCTTTATGCGTGTAGCAAACCTCCAACAACGGTTATCTCAATTAAGCCTACAGATACCTTCGGGTCCCCATTGGTAAAACCAAGTAGCACCTCAACGCCCACGTTAATTCCGCCAAGTACTTCTACACCAACAATAAGATCATTCGGTACCCAAATCGCGCGTACACCTTTAGATCAAGATGCTAGTATTTTTATTCCTATCGAAACTACGCTTCTACATGAGACTTCTCTAACCGATTTATCCCCCGACCTTTTTGTGATTGATTTATTTGCTGATACAGAGAATCGCATTGAATCATTCCGATATTTTTCTGTCTATCACGGTAATCAAGGTAACTTATTTTCTCTTGGAGAATTCATAAATCCTGATAGGTTTTTCTTTGATGGAACAAATACTTGGGTATTTGGTGGCTTTCCAACAACGAACACTCGATATGCCATAAATCCTTCAATTGAGAGTGTGTATGAGTTTCCAGTTTGTACAGACGGTTGGGATGAGCCCTCCCCGTTTGGGCAATGGGTGGGCTCAATATGCACGGAACCAGGTGTGAAGCAAGATGGGTTAGTTGTTGTTGAAATTGTATCGCTTCTGGATGGCAAAAGATTTCATTTAGAGATCCCATCCCATGATGATGTGCGATATGCAAACAACTTTCTCCATTGGATTGATGAGGATTCTTTTATAGGCCTAATAGGATTGAATGAGGAACCCTGTCTGGTTAGTATCCCCAAACTTGGAATGCTCTGTGCCCCAGAATTGAAAGAGAAGCCGTTATTGAGCGTGTCGCCATTAGGAACTTATCTACTAACAAATCGCGCAATTGGAGCTACATGGATTAAAGATATTCATCTTATAAAGTGTTTCCATGATCAAAAAAAATGTGATCCAATTGCTACTTTGAATGATGAGTACACAAGCTCAGACATGATGTACTGGTCTCCAGACGAAACGATGCTTGCGGTTGATTTTGGCGATCACTTGACCTCTACCACGGCCGAAATCGGGTATTATGATACAGAAACATGGACCTATCACCAGGTAAGTATTTTCCCCAGATCTTCGGGTTTTTTCGACTGGTGTCCGGATAGCACATGCATGATCATTGTCGGAGACCCAAGTTACATATTGCATTTAGATGGGACCCGACAAGAAATCCCTCACGATCTCAACAATCCGATTGCGCTGATTGAAGTGCCGTAATCGCATTTAGTATCTGGTGTTTACTGGAAAGCGCATCATGCAAGGAAACGGCGACCGTGCCTCTTCCTTTTATTTAATCAACTTAATATCTTTCACATGTGTTTACATCTAAGATATTATGAATAGACTAGAATTTTACGAAAGAATTACTCCTTTGGTCCTTATACTTCTGATATTTATCCGTGATAGAGTATTATCCGCATTAGTTTGAATAAAAAACCCTCAATATATCATTATGATGATGTGTGTCATTCGGTTTCTTGGAATCATAACAATCATAATAGTCACTCTTGAAGGTGTTGTTGCATGTACACCAATTGCGATTCCAACAGAATGGTCTTTGGGTGAACCTACAAAACCTTCCTCTTCTAGCCCCGCAACGGAGTTCATCGCAACTGAGATACAAGGCGCGGAAATTACTCAACCCTCAACGCCAACCTCCCTGCCTGATGATACGTATTTTCTTGATGTTTCTTCATGGCCAAAGACAGGCAGTTTAAAGAATCCAATCGCCAAGGACGTGATCTTTGGGACATCACCTTCACAATTGGCGTCAGGAGATTATCTAATCAGTTTGGCAACTAATGAACATTCCATTGTCTATGTGAATCTGAGCACTGAAGAAGCAGGCGTGCTCCTGCAGCTAGATAAAGATTTGCCCTTGCCAACATTGATGTTAAATCAGAACGGATCTTATATTCTTGCCGATATTTCAAATCCTCAGAAATTCTACGACCTCTCAAACCAGACAAGCTGGGAAATTGGCCCTCTCTGTGACTTTGTCTCAAGTAGAATCTCCACTAAAGGGTTGTGGTTGCATGCATCCTGCTCAGAGCTTCAGCGAGACGATAAGGGTGTTGAAAGTCATTTATCAGAGATCATTTCAATTGAAGATGGAAAAGGCTATCGCGTTGTTTTGCCATACTCAGGCTCGATCTATGAGATCCATTTCACATGGTTTGACCAAGAACGGCTTATTGTCTCGAAATCACGGGATGGTAGTTCGCAAGCGAATTGTGCGATATCTTTCTTAGATCAATTGATGTATTGCCCACCCATTATTCAAGCCAGTAAAAATATCAGCTACCTCGTATACAATCTTGATCATCACCTGGCATTTACAAATATTGATACATCGCCATGGGATGCCGTTTATATTCCTCAAGTTTGTTTTATACCAGGTGAAGCTTGCGACCCGAAGATTGAATTGGGTGAGGTTGAAGGATTTCTAGTGCCTACTCCTGTAACTACTCTAATTGGCTGGACGACAGGGGTTGGACTAACGGGGTATACAAAGTTTGGTTATTATGAAACAGCAACTTGGGAATCCGTAGAAATAGCTGAAATCGAAGGTAATTACAATATCGATGCATGGTGTCCAGATGCAAGCTGTCTGATTATTTATTCGGATGAGTTTTATTCGCGCTACCGCTTAGACCTCGATGGCACCCTCACGCCATTACCCTACGAGAAGATCATCGGATCGTTCTCGATACCATAGGCATCACGTGTGACTTGATATTCTCTCGATTGAAGGCAAAAAAATCGTTAGTTAAAATGAGGGTACAGAAGCACCCCATTTACTTGAGAAATGCAAATGGAAGCTCTCCCCTACGGCGTCACGATCGGAAGGTCCATACAGGGCCCGTTGAAATTCACATGGACCCCCTCCATCCAACCCGTCAGGTAGACCCCGAGGTTACCAATGTTAAGATCAACCAAAAACCAATTGTCTTCGGTTTCCCCCTCCACTTCTACAAAATCCCCAGCGTAAAGCATGAATAGGACCTCAGATGAGGTGTCCGGCGCCTCATAAATGGGCACATCTCCCATCGGCATGGTGAAGCAGACTCCTGGGGCAGGTCCTACGACGACAGGTAAATCGTCACAAGCTCCCTCAAGGATTATGTCGTCCCCTTCCTGAACCCATCGGTGATGAAAAACGCCGATGTTCCCTGCTTGTGCATAGGCGGGGTCAAAGCCGATCCAGCCGTCCGCCGTCCGCGCTTCAACATAGAAGGACATGTCAAGTGGCATGGTGGCAAAAACCTCCGCCTCGAGACTCGGGCGGTTGTAGGCGGTGACCTCGTTGATCGCTGTCAGCATACAAACTGCCTCAACGACCGTGTCTTCCACGGAGACGATCTGTGGTTCAATGATGTCCCAAATCCTACCTCCATCAGTCGTGTTCACCAGAGCGATTTCGTCAGCAGATCGGGCAACGGCCCATCCATGAAGCTCGTCGATGAAACTGAATTGACCCTCCCAATTCACAGATTTGATATGGGTCCATGTATGACCCGAATCATCGGTCATATAGACCTTCTTCCCAAGCCACCAACCTATATCCGAAGTGAGAAGCTGGAGCGAGACACCTTGCCCATGCAGATCAACGTCCGGCAATGTATTGATGCGCCATGTTTGGCCACCATCGACCGTCGTGTAAAGATAGGTGTCGTATGCTTCCTCGACCCTTCCTTGGCACTCCACGACATGAGCTGCGGAAAGAGGTGAAGACATGCTGGGCGAAAAACCAGCGCAGAAATGGGTCGAGAATAGTTCCGGGTCAGTTGAAGGAGGTGGCAAATCTTGGCTAAACCATGTCATACCACCATCATTCGTCCAGCTGAGAAACGGCACGTCCATGAAACCTCTACAGTCATGCGTTATGAAGCCGGTTTCTTCGTTCGCAAATACCATCCCAGTTTTGATGCATTTCCTAAGGGGTTCTTGGGAGAACATGTCAAGGATGCGAGACCAAGAGAGACCGCCATCCGTGGTCCTGAAGATCGCGATAAACGAGGAGCCAGTAGCTTGTCCTAAGGTAATTTTCAACCATCCGTGTTGTGCATCGGCGAAAAAGAACATCGGGGTGAAGTCTTCGATGGGAAGGAGGTCTGTTATCTCCAAGGGGCGACTTGGTTCCCAAGAACCCCCTCCATCGAACGTACGCCATATGATCGGAACATCGGGAGCCTTAGGAATTAGAGCCTGTGGTCGATAGATGACCCATGCGCGGTCTGAATCGAGGAAAAAAGCCTGCGCATCTTTGCTTTGCTCTTCTCCGGCAAGCTCATGTTCAGGTGGGGTCACATCCACCCACGTTTGACCACCGTCCTCTGTTCGCAAAATGTGATCTTCGGGTGCAGAACCACGTCCGATCGCCCAGCCGACATGTTCCGTGGCCATATCGATGAAGGTGATGTTGAACGGTTGATCAGGATTCAAATGAGCGATCGGTGGTCCTGATAGAAATTCAATCTCCAAGTCGTAACACGGCCCATTCATGTTCGCCCACATCGCTTCCATCCAGCCGGTTTGAGCTATGCCTACATTGCCTACACTCAGATCAACCATAAACCAATTGGCGTCCTTCTGACCCACAACTTCGACATAATCTTCGCTCATAAGGGTAGCGATGGTTCCGGAAGCCGGATCTGGTTCAGCGTAGATGGGTATTTCGGTCATCGCCATTTGGAAACAAACCCCTATCGGAGGCCCTTCTACGATTGGGAGATCCTCGCACGCACCTTCCAATTGTAGATCTTCGCTCTCTGGTGCCCACCGATGTCGGAACACACCAACATTTGCCGCTTGAGGGATGCCGGGACTGAATCCCACCCACCCGTATTCCGTTCTGGCTTCTACAATGAGCCGCATCCCAATGGGGATGACGTCAAACACTTCCGAATCTAGGCTTGGACGCAAATAGGAAATGATTTCCCTACTTGGGTTCATGTAGCAGGGTTCGATCGGTGAGACATCCATCACAAAGGGTGTCTTGGTGGACAACTGAGTAGCCGCGGGAGCCGAGGCTGACACCGTTGTTTCCGGACTTGCCGGAGTTCCGTTGCATGCGGTCAGGATAAGGAAAATTAAACCCAAGGTTAATGCTTTCGGTGAGTTCCTCATACCAATCCTCTTCTCTTAACTCGGACGAACGACTAACCAAACGGACAGATATCTTCAGGTTCGTAATAACGGGATCCTAGACCATAGAAATCGATCCCCAAAGGAGATAGGATCTCCATGGCATGGGCCGTGGCGAAATACCGCGCACGCTCGCAAGCTGATTTTAAATCATAACTGGTGTTGTACTCGTTCCAGAATGCAGTTGCCATCTCCGCGTGTGGATGCCCAATTGTACCTGCAGGATGCATAGATTGAAGCGTGTTGTAAACGATCGCTGCGGAGGCGAGATCATCACGCAGGATGTGTAACAATAGGATACGGTATCGAGAATATGCGCTCAGTCGTGGACGTTCATCAGGATCGGGCGTCGGCGACGGCTCGGGTGTCTGGTCGCCCGAACCGCTACAGTAATGCTGACGGTACCGCCAAAGATCTGCCGACCAAGCGATTAGTGCTTCATCAAAGATTGCCTGCTGATAAAGAGCCAGTGCTTGCTCATAATCGCCTTCTATAGATGCGTCATCGCCAGCATGGACGGCTTGGAAGCGGTATTCGGGCGGGGCTAGCTTTCGGCTGATTTCTACATATTCCATGCCGTTCCAGGCATAGGTCACATACTCATTGCGCCAAGGGAACCACGAGGGCGGATCAACTGAGCAGGGATAGGGTGGGCCAAAATTAAACACAAACTCAAGTGTGCCATTGTGGTCTAGATCAAGGATCTCAAGAGATACTTCTAAATTCATCTCCCCATCCAGCAGTACTGAGATCAATTCCTGACCGTCCCATTCCAGGACGGCTTTTTCGGACCAATGATATGCACCCTTTCCCCCTATTCGAGTGATAAGCAGTTCATTGACACCGTTGGCGTTGAAGTCTTGAATCGCTTCGATGCTTGGGTACTGTAAGAACCTATCCCTGTTTTCTCTATAGATAGAAGTGTATGAGTCGTCCTCGCATTTGAGAACAACTATGGTCTTGTCTCGACCGTACCCCATCATAAGGAAGATTTCTGGAATGTTGTCGCCAGTTAGATCATGGATGAACTCGGCTATACCCGAAAAAGGATATCCCGTGCCCATGTCCATCCCAGTTTCAGTTACCTCCTCCATGTAGGTATTGAGCGCGTAAACCGATCCGCCTGCACTGAGAAAATCAATGATCTTAGTTTCAACGCCTTGATGAGTCTCGTCAGGATCGAACGATAAGGCGACATCATTGTTTGGTGAAGGACACTCTGCTGGACTGGCAGGCGTGCGCGTGATGAGAGGGCCGAAAGTCGCCGAGGGTCCATGGATATCGGTCTCAAGCGAAATATGCGTCGCTGTTCCTGTGGCTGTATCGGTTGCCATTATGGTCCGAGGGCTGGGAGAAACTGTAGATATTTTCGCCATTAGGGTTTGCGTTTGATCTGGTGTGGAGATTGTGGTGAGGAAGTGTGTCCTTGGAGGAGTTGACGTTGTTCCAGTATCTGACTTTCCGCAGGCCGACAAGAGGATGGTGAGGCAGAGAAGCAGTAGTATATGACAGGTGAAAACACGAGCGGATAACATGCGGACAGTATATTCCATGTTGCCGATTGTGAAAAAACCGACTCATTTCCATGATTGGGTTCTGATTAGTCATATGTATGTTTGGTTGATGACCTCCTTGCAGGGGTTTAGGACATCGTGTTACGGTAATGGATACAAATGTAGCAGAGAGCTTCTCACGGATGGGATTCCCATTAGATGGGGGTTTTCTAACCTGCAAGGATGAGTAGAAGAATTAGCCGTTAATCCGGATCGGTCTTTGCTTGGAAAGTTTATTCAGAAGAATGAGAATTACTTGAATGTACCCATTTCCTTCCGTATATAAAGACCTGGCGTCCGAATTAATATCATACATACTAATGGTGCAGGAACAAACGAAGGATAAAGATGTCGATGTACGATCAGACACGATGGCGTCTCGACGACCTGTATCCGAGCCCTGATTCGCCTGAATTTCAGGAAGCATTGGATGCTATTGAAAAGAGACTTCAAAGATTTGAAAACCTTCGTCCTCGTCTTACATCCGAGATAACTGGGGACGAATTCCTCGACATCATCAAGCAATATGAAGTTCTCATACGCCTCATATCTCGAGTGATCAACTATGGTTTCCTGCTCCTCTCGGAAGACATGCATTCAGGATGGGCAAAGGAATGCTGGCGACGTGTTCAACAAATCGCTTCGCAGGCAGAGAGGCGGACAATGTTCCTAAACTTATGGTGGAATGCTCTCGATGAGAAACAAGCGAAGGAGCTCACCGAAGCAGCTATTGATTATAGTTATTGGCTTGGGACCATGCGCCTGCAGAAGCCATTTTCTCTATCGGAGAAAGAGGAAAAGATCATCACCATCAAAAACACAACAGGAGTGAAGGGGCTACTCAAGATATACGAAGCCATCACGGGTCGATATGTGTTCAAACTGGTGGTCGCGGGTGAGACCAGGAAGTTCACGCGTCACGAACTGAACGATTACGTGCGTGACCCGAATCCTGATGTTCGTGCGGAGACCTATCAGGAGTACCTTCGCGTCTTTGAGCAAGATGCACAGACATTGGGTCAGATTTACCAGATTAGGGTACAGGACTGGCGTAGTGAAAACGTCCAGTTACGCGGTTATTCCTCACCGATCGCTGTGCGTAATTTGATCAATGACCTCACCGATGAGACGGTCGAAGTACTGCTAGAGGTTTGCCGAGACAACCTCTCCCTCTTTCATAGCTATTTCCGGTTTAAAGCACGCAACATGGGGATGGAACGTCTACGACGGTACGACATCTACGCTCCTATGACGGGTAAGGAGAAGAGATATCCGTTTGAGGAGGGAGTACATCTTGTAATGGAGAGCTTCCATCAATTTGATCCTCTATTTGCCTCTCACGCACGCAGTGTTCTCGAAGATCATCACCTGGACAGCGAGGTCCGGGAGGGGAAGCGACCAGGTGCTTTCTGTGTCTCCGTCGAGCCCGGCCTGACGCCATGGGTTTCCACCTCATTCGAAGGTGATGTAGAGGACATTGCTACACTAGCTCGTGAACTAGGTCGCGCTGTCCATTACAGTTTAGCAGCCCATCACACCGCTTTCACACAGAAGCCGTCGAGGATGTTGTCTGAGGTGGCCTCGTCTTTCTGTGAAATGATCACCATCGATCATCTGATTGCCGTAGAAGATGATCAAGAGATGCAGCGGAATCTCCTCTATATGAGGATGGACAATGCCTATGCAGCCATTATGCGCCAGGCCGGCTTGGTGATGTTTGAGCAAGGGGCGCACGATCGGATTCATGCTGGAGCATCGGTTGACGACCTGAATGAGATGTATTTAGCATGTTTGAGAGATCAATTCTCTGATTCTATCGATCTGAGTGATGACTTTCGCTATGAATGGTTAGGTATTTCGACTCTCTATCATCTGCCATTCTATGCTTATGCTTATGCCTTTGGGCGATTGCTCGTCCTCTCCCTATATCATCTTTATCAGATAGAAGAGGATCCCTTTAAGTTGCGCTTTCTCACAATACTGGCGGCAGGCGGTTCTGATTCACCTGCGCGGATCCTCAATCAGGTAGGTATAGACATCACATCGCGCCAAGCCTGGCAGGCGGGCTTTGATGCACTGGCATTAGATCTAGAAAAACTTGAGGTACTGGAGGGCTTGAGAGGTCAAGATAACGGCAAATCTTCTGCGATCAGATGAAATGAACGAGCGAAGAGTTGTCAACTCAATCTTGTCGGATGCAAACTTGTTCAGCGAGATTGCTATCCGATCTAATACCTTCCCGCGAGCTTTACGCTCGCGGGAAGATTCCTTATTCGTAACCTGAACAGCGCAGTAACTAAATTCTTTTAACTAGAGAGAGTTGATCGTTTTTTATTGAGACTGAGAAACCAGGTCCCATAATTTTTTTGCTAATGGGTTTTGGTAACCAAAAGCTCAGCTTTTAGGCGTAAGCAGACCTTGCACACGAAAGAACTACCAAAAAGGGTGAGGTACCATCATCTTCGCCTCAGAAATGTAGCCGCAAGCTAAAGCCTGCGTGCCCCAGTGCACTCAAAAGAATGCAGAAGCGTTTTATCTTGTAATAAGCGTGACACGACTCCGCATCATCACGGGAGGCACTGCAAGGCGCTGCCTCCAGAGAATTAGGAAGAAAGGATGAATTTACTTAGGGGCAAATAGGAAATATAACAATAAAATCATGTCGAGGCGGAAAAATTCTCGATACATGGATCTTTACTCCGGATGTGAAGAAGATACTTCAATGGACTTCGGGCGGGGTAATAAAAAGTTACAATCTTCAGCTAAAGGTTTTGATGAGGAATCTTTGGGGGAAAGATAATGCCAAAGAAAAAACAGTTGCTCGAATCCAAGCATTTCACCCTTAAGCCACTGGCCGATGGTGTATATGCGTGCATTCATAAATCGGGAGGGGCAGCGTATTCAAATGCTGGGATCATCGACCTAGGCGGCAGCACCTTGCTTGTGGATGCTTTCGATACCATGGCGGCTGGACGCGACTTACGACAGACTGCGGAGGCACTTTTTGAGCGTCCGGTTGAAACGATCATCCTTACCCACGCTCACAGCGATCACTGGACAGGCGCTTCCGTCTTCGATGCCACCACTTCATTATTGGCCAGTAAGACAACCCGCCAGGTTTGTTTTGAGTGGGGCGCGGAGATCATGGAAGAAATTCAAAACCCTGCCAAGTGGGAAGATTGGCTCAAAGAAGCGGAGAAACAATTGCGAACCGAACAAGATGAACGGGTGCGCGTCGGCCTTGAAAACTCGATCACGCGCACCCACTACGTCATGGCTGAAATGGCCGAATTCCAACCACGTTACGCAGATCAAACATTTGAAGACACGGTCATATTCCAGGGCAGTGAACGTAAGGCAGAACTGCGCTCATTGGGCTACGGACACTCGGATGATGATGCTGTCCTCCTGCTTCCCCAGGATAGGGCAGCATTTATGGGTGATATCGGTTTCTTTGATACTCAACCCTTTTTTGGTTTCTGTGACATCGAAGGCTATCGTGAGCAACTGCTTTTCTTTCAAGATTCTGAATACCAGGTTCTTGTTCCCGGGCATGGTCCTGTAGGCGGCAAGGATGATGTTGCAATGCAGCTCAAATATTTTGATGTGATGGAAGAGCTGGTTGGCAAGGTGGCACAAAGGGGAGGTTCGTTCGAAGAAGCTATGCAACTTACCTTACCTAAACCTTTTGACGAATGGCTGATAGGAGGGATGGAGAGGTTTGAGGTCAATGTGCGTTACTTGTTCGCACGTCTCGGTGGTGAGGTGCCGGAAGAGGGGTAAAGTGAAAAGCTGCATGACACCACTCTCTGGTCCAACAATCCGTTCCATTCGGCCGACTGGTTGTGGATTGCTTCGCTATGAAGTTCTGTTATTGTGGCGTTTCGATTCCTGAGTGTTGATGTTGCGAAACCAGGAGGTTGCTGAGTTCAGGGGTGATGGATGGTTAATCTCAAATTCCATTTAACTGAGGCGAGGTGATGATCGCCTGTCCGAATTGTAGGTCAGGAGAGGTCCTCGAAGAACGGCACATCCCATTGCCCACGGGTAAGTTAAGCGCGCGGGCACGCGTCCTCATGTTGTCAATCAAGGGCTTGTTTACTGGCATCCAGGTTGGATGTGTACTTGCGATCCTGGCGGGCATGTTGACGACGATCGTGTTTAACGATCCTGAATCTCCGTATGGTCCAACCATCAGGGAGTGGCTTACTCAAAACCTAGGATTTGTTCCACCCGCGATCCTGCTCAACCCTTGTTCCTTTATCGTCATGGCAGCCGTCGGCTTGGTCGTGTTTCAGTTGTTGACAACGACGATCGTGGGCTGGCTCTCTAAAACGAGTTCTTCCCTCAGGTTGAAACGAAGACCGCTTAAAGATTGGCCTCGGATTTACTTGCGGACATGTATCTCCTGTGGTCTCCATTGGACGTGGACGCCAGGTCAGAAGACGATACATAAAGCCGCTGAGACGCTTCCTAATTTCGCTTGTCCGCAATGTGGCACAGAGATCGATCAGGCTTTCGAGAAGATTTCGAGGAGTTGTCCAAGGTGTGGCTTTACCTTACCAACACCGAAGGCGCTACGTAAAGAGCAGAAAATCCAACGTTTTCGTGCTTATCAACCCTACCTTCAGATTCTTGCCTCACACTGGGAAGGCACCTACGAACCCACACGAACTATAAAACCGAGTTCAGAGGGTGATCTGATCGCGCTGTTTGATACCTACCGGAGAACCTTAGGGGAGGATCCCTATGTGGAACCAGGATATGAGCCTACGGGTTATATCCGGAACCACCAGCCTGAACGATCCGAGATCCTGGCTTTTCTCCAAGTCTACCTTCAATTCCTAGATGGCGAACGGGATCTAGCGATCATAGGTTTTCAGAGGCTCACTCAATCTCACCCGCATTTCGTCGAACCATGGATCTGGCTCAGTGCATTGGAAGGAGATCCAGAAATCCGTCGAGCACACTTGGAACAGGCGATCGCCTTCGAACCTGCTCACCCTCTGGCATTGGATGCACTCGCAATGGTTCGTGGTGAAGCCTCCCCCCATTTTAGCGGGATCCGCATTGAGGATGAAAGGGCAATAACGCTGGTGCGCTGTTCGCAGTGTGGTGGTGGGCTGATCAACGAACCCGATGGCGAGAATGTCGTTTGTGCATACTGTGGTCATGTCGCCGACTTCCATGCCGCAGTAATAGAAGAGGCCCCTCGGGTCAGCACGTTACGTTTGAAGCGATTCACATCAAGCAGTCGCTGGGTAGAGGTCGAGGTCGCTTGGCGTTGTCAAGGCTGCGGCGCCGAGCTCGCGATGAACCAGCGTATAGCTGAGATATGTGTTTATTGCGGCTCGCTAAATACCCGCATCGACGAGCATGAGCCATGGTATGAACAACCAGGTGGCTTGCTTCCTTTCGCTATTACACAAGCGCAGGCAATCGAGCGCATTCAACATGAGCTAAAGCCCATTCTGCGGGCGAAGAGTTCAATTATAAAATCGTTCAGGGGGGACGATAAGGAGCCGTACGGAATTTATGTACCGTATTGGAGATTTGACGGCGTCATCGAGATACGCTGGCTGTATCGAGAGGGAGACCAGATCACATCCTCAAGGAGGGGGAAGAAGATTCTCTTTGAAGGGGTGCATCTTCCAGCTGTCACGGTGCCTCCGCTGTCTTGCCTGGATCTTTTACAGCCATATCCCCTACGGCAAGTTGTCCCTTATGAACCTGCCCGTCTCGCCGATCGACCGGCACAGCGATATGATCTCGATGTGGAAATGGTGGTCGAAGATGCCTACGATATCATGCTATGGATGGCCCAGTGGAAGGAGGGTTTACCGATCACGACCACCAGTGATGGTCAACATAAAGCTTATCGATCGCTTCAGGTGAACAACATGACCTATCGGTTACTGCTATTGCCCATTTGGGTGACACGTCTGAATGTAGACGAAACACAGCTCTTGGCATTGGTAAATGGCTCTACCGGTCGCGTCGCTCTCAGTTCACCCTTGATTAGGTCCGTATGAAATCGGTGGATAACAAGTGGGCAGGATCGGATCGCCTATGAATTATCAATGTAGTCAATAGGGAGAAAGATCAACCAATGAAACGCACATTGGGATGTTTGGCTTTCGTGCTTCTTTTTATCGCGATCGGTGCTTATGCCGGGATGCATTTTGTGGGAATTCAGCAAAGTGGTGTTCTGAATCCTTGGGAACGTGCTTCTCTCCCGGGAGGTCTAAAAGCAGACCATTTCCTGCCTGCCAAGGCGGGGAAGGTTTATGTTGAGACAGCTGAGGGACGGATTTTTCTACAAGATCTCAGTCAATATAAGGATCTTAGATGGATCGAGGTGGAAACGCCTCCTCATCAGGAGGAGGCGTTCACTCCGGGGGATTGCCAGGTCGTGCCCCTAGATGCAGAGANNGGTTGAAAAACTACAATGCTGGTATGGAGTCCATGCCGAATACAACATCGATTTTGTGTTTGTCATCCTCAAGAATGGTGAAATCCGACGTTGGGAGCATCATGAACCAGGCATCGCAAGTATTGTTATGATGTTTTACTACCCCATCTTTGGTGTGATCATCGGTGCAGTCCTAGGACTTCTCCTCTTTTGGCTCGTAACCTGGATGCGTGATCGGGGAAAGCCGAAGGAGTCAATTGAGGAGATCGAAAGGGTATCCTTGATCGATTAATAGCTGGGTCGAGTTCAACGGTCCTTCCTAGGCTAATAACTACTAAACTTCATCAAGTGCACGTTTCAGATCGTCTATCGTCTCCTGTTTGAGGCGTAGAGTGACGTACTCCCCATTTGTGCCACCATCTGTGAGTTTGTCAAAAACCGCTCGCTGCATCCGATTCGCATTGATGGGTCTCTTGCCAGCCACCTCTTCAGAGTCACTATGTTGCCAGGCATCATACTCTCTGTCTTGCCATATTCGAGGCACATAAGGCTCGGAGGCAGTCGTCCAGTGTGCGACCCAGCGATAATAAGGCACCTGCGGATTGATTTGGCGAGGGTCTAAGAACCAGGCCGCGCTGTACATCCAGGAATAGCCATAATGTTCATTCAATGTCGACAGGAAATCTTCGGTTCTTGAATTGATCACGATATCGGATACCCCACCATCGACTTCCAAATCCCATGCCCCACCGATGTCCAACTCACCCGCTACACTGATAAAAAATTCAGCCTGCTTGATCCCACTCTTCTCAGGACGAGCGAAGTGGTAAGCACCAACTTTAAAACCTGCCCCTTGCGCATTCGTTTTATTGATCTCAAATTTCGGGTCGGTAAAATCAAGGCCGTCCGTGGCTTTGAGGAAAACAAATCGGTATCCCTCGTTGTATGCTGTGACCCACCACTCTTGGGTGAGGTCACCTTGCCAGTGTGATATGTCGATACCGGGGACCGTGCCAGGAAGAGCACCCGCTAATAGTGTAAAGGGCTCTATCCTATCGGGTATGCTTTTGATAATTGAAAGGAAATAACCCAATCCCCATCGGGTTTTGTAGTAAGATCCAGCATGTGGCGATGTAGTCTCTTGAATTGTCATGAAGTTTCTCCTGATGTAATTTCCATGCTTTGATCAAGCTTATCGTTCCGTATTCACAATCTATGACGCGGAGAGATGGGCTTTCGAAAGGGAGGACAACATTCAAGTCCCGAGGGGTACTTCACCAATGGGGTATCCACGGCGCGAGGCGCGAACGGGGTCTCCCTGGGAAGCACCGTAGAAGTATACTAGAAAGGATATGCAGGTGCAGCGATCATATCGCACGAACCACTGCATCTAAGGCCGCCTCCCAGAAGAATCCACTCTGAAAGGCTAACAGGTACGGCACCCACGATTCCTCGCTCGTTTGTCCGATCTTGTTGTAAATTGGCACAAAAGTCAACGCAGCAGCGATGAAAGCCAGGATCACACGGACCAGGATCGTTAACGCTGGTCCAAGAGAGAACCCTGCTGATGGGTCCGACAAGTATTCCCAACCGATGGACCAAAACCAATTCGCCAGAATCCCAAGCACGACAAGCAAAAAAAGGATCACGATCTTTTGACCGGGTTCATTGGTGAAGATCTTTTGAAACATCTCAACCCTCCTCAAAAAAATCTTTCAAGCACAAAATCAACACATTCTAATAGGAACCAGGACCGTATGGTATCCCATGCAGGGGTGAATCCCCTGAAGGTGGAGATTATAGACTACCCTAGCAAAATCTGCTCCGCGCAGAATCCCCGAATTTGGTAAGCTTTCCGTAATTCACCCCTTGCGTGTTATAGTGTGATCAAGAATCGGAATATGCTCTTGGAGGAGCCATTGGATACAAACCATCTTCTAAGTAAGACCACCTTCCTCCGTAGCGTTCAATGTCCTAAGTCTCTCTACCTCAACCGGTACAAGCCAGAACTCCGTGACCCTCCTGATCCGTCGCAGGAAGCCGTATACCGCACGGGCATGGAAGTCCACACCTTAGCGCGTGAGCTCTTTCCCAGCGGTGTCGTAGCAAGCTCAGAGGAGTCCTACGATCCGAAAACCTGGCTGCAAAGAACTCGGACTTTAAAAAAGGAAGATATAGGTGTGCTGTTTGAGGCGGCATTTGCACATGATCAAGTGCTTGTGGTCGTAGACATCCTGGAGCGGGTGGGGACCAACTGGAAGGCTTATGAAGTCAAAAGCTCAACCTCGGTTAAGGATCCATATGATTGGGACGTAGCGGTTCAATATCACATCCTCTCCAGGGCTGACATCGAATTGGATGATTTTTCCATCCTCCACATTAACAACGATTATGTTCGCCGTGGCGAGCTAGATCGAGAGGCGCTCTTCACGAATGTTTCGATGCTCGAACTGGTGAAAGAAATGGAACCGGCGGTCGGGGTTCGTATTGGGGAGGCTAAAGCTGTCCTATCGGAGCCCAATGTCCCTGAGATCGATATCGGACCTTACTGTGATGAACCCTATGTTTGCGATTTCAAGGGCTATTGTTGGCGTCATATTCCTGAACATTCCGTCTTCACCGTCGCCAGGATGAGGAAAGATCACAAATTTGGGCTTTATCACGAGGGGATCGTGAGAATTGAAGACATCCCTGAAGATTTTCCTCTTAACAAGGTCTCAAGAGTGCATGTTGAGGGTCAAAAATTTGGTCGGTCCATCATCGACCAGGTTGCGCTTCGTGATTTCATCGGTTCCTTGAAGTATCCCTTGTATTTTCTTGACTTTGAGACATACAACCCCGCGATCCCTCCTTTTGATGGGACAAAACCGTATGGCCAGATTCCCTTTCAGTACTCACTTCATCGAAAAGCTAGCCCGGAGAAGGAACCCTACCATACAGGTTTTTTGGCTGAGGCTAACATCGACCCCCGCATCCCGCTCATCGAATCGCTCCTGCAACATACACCCCCACCTGGTGACATCCTTGCCTATAACCGATCTTTTGAAGCGCGGGTGCTGTGTGACTTAGCTGAAGCATATCCTGAAACCGCTTCATCTCTTCAGGATCTTTCCTCACGTTTGGTCGATCTGATGGAACCGTTTCAAAAACGATACTACTACCATCCGGAAATGGATGGCTCGTATTCCATTAAGGCGGTTCTACCAGCGATAGTGCCCGATCTGAGTTATGAAACGCTTGAAATCTCTGAAGGCGTTCAAGCTATGGAAGCCTATTACCAGCTTGGCATCGAAACCAACCCTGCAATCGTTGAAAAAATAAGAAACGATCTGTGGGAGTATTGCAAATTCGACACGTACGCGATGGTGAAGATATTGGAGAAGTTAGAATCGCTTTAGAGGGGTCGTGGGATTGTATCCCAGTGAATGATCTTGTCCCAGATGAACCCATCCAATGCAGGCTAAATGGATATAAGAAAAGTTACATCTATGTATGTCGACTTGTATTACGACATGGTCTCAACATGTCGAGCAGCAGATAGATATCACCCTTATTATTCTAAAAGACCGAGATCCTATCCTCCATCCTCCTCTTGCTGAAAACCCTTGATATTCAACTTCCTCAATTCAATTAGAATCTCCCGCAGAACAAGGAGCTGCAAACGGCGCCATTGA
>JABAOF010018135.1_pt2 | contig 22864 bp, 20 predicted proteins | sample 7062171 | NCBI WGS metagenome assembly JABAOF01 (sample SAMN14538628, study PRJNA623070) | marine sediment metagenome | biome: marine biome [ENVO:00000428]; feature: marine pelagic biome [ENVO:01000023]; material: deep marine sediment [ENVO:00002113] | place: India: Gulf of Khambhat ...
GGTTCATACCCGTGGAGTCGGAGGTTCGATTCCTCCCACCGCTACCAAAGAAAAACCGCATAAAATAAGGGGATTTCGCAAATTACTGAAATCCCCTTAGCTCTTATATTTGGTAAATATTAGGAAGTTGATACAGTTTTGATACAGTTTTGTGGCTTAGAGCCTTTAAAGACTGTATTTTCTAACCTTGCTCCTGCACCATTATGGACTTCAGGAAGTAAATGAGAGTAACGATCCAAGGTTATCTGAACAGAGGCATGGCCTAGCTGGTGCTGGATGTACTTAATGGATTCCCCTTGGTGGATCAGGAGACTGGCAAAGGTATGGCGTAGGGAGTGAAAGGGGATTCTCCTTAAGCCTGCTTTCTTAAGTGTAGGGTAGAACTGGCGATTAAGGAGGTTTTGGGGACTCTGAGGATTTCCTCCACCATTAGGAAAGACAAGATCGGGACTTTCTAAATAATCTCCGAGCTCTATCACTTTGTGAGCTTCTCTCTGTGCTTCCCTATGCTTTTTAAGAGTATCTATAAGTATAGGAGCCATATTGATAGCTCTTTTGCTAGACTCTGATTTTGGCTCTACAAAATTTCCTTCATAAATACTGCGCCTTACATATATCTGCTTTTTATTCCAATCAAGATCACTCCACTTTAAAGCCAAAAGCTCCCCTCTTCTCATACCGGTAAAGATAGCAGTTAAGGCTAAGGGATAGAATTTATCGGAGCAGTTAGAAAGGAAAACCCTGATCTCCTCTGGGGTAAGTATCTGCATTTCCTCTTTGGCTACCCGAAGATTCTTTACAAACCTAGCAGGACTTTGGCGAAGATATCCTTAACAATTTAAGGTAAACAATTCGCCGGAGTATAAAACATTTATTAGTCTTTAGCTTTATTGTTAGAGTAAGTGGTTACAGTCTTTGTTCACTCCACGAATAAGAGTAAATAAAGAGGTTAAAAAGCCTGCAAGCATCAAACAAAATGCAATGTGCGATATACATTATAAATTGTCAAAAGTGCTTGAATTCAATAAGCAACCATTAGGTTTAAAAAGCTTAGCAATATAAATGCTCAAAGAATCATAAAAATGCAAGAAATGAGGGATTTAGTAGAATTTGAGATGCACTACAGGGAGGGATGCGTGGTTTTTGTGTTGATTCTCTTATTATGTTATAATGTTTTAAAAATAGGTGCAGAAGCACCTTTTTTGACAACTTAATATGCAAGAAATCCTTAAATATGGAGAATAATTCTGGATTGCAAGCGTTGGGAAGCCTTTAAAAAGCCCATTCTTAGCTCTGGATGACACCACAAATGCCTAAAATCTGATTAAATTGCTTATTCTGATTCTTGACAAGCATGTTGCCTACAAAAAGCTTGAATTTGTACCCAGTGTCTACTTGGTATTATCACCAGATGATGGTAATAAATACCAATAAGGTGTTAGGATGATTTCAACAAATTTATATGGCATAAAGAGCACCACAGGCACAGAAAGCAGAAGTACCCAAATGTTTTGAAGTAGAAACCAATCCAAGAAGTAGGATTGGTTTTTATTTATATAGATCAAAGCTTAAAAACTTTGGCGTCAAATGAATAAGAGGGTAAAAACTGGCATATCCAGAAACACCTTGCGAAAGCCCATTACTTTGATATTTGTATTTGTACTTTTTGCAGTAAGTGTACCTATCGGTGCTATTGCCAACATTCAGGAAAAAGATACTCCCAGCAAAATTAACCTTGACACAGAAAAATCTATAACATGTAAGCTATCAAAACGTAATAATAATGAAAAAGTAAATGCAAATATGGTTATTAGAGATTATACTGAGAGCACCGGAAATGTAGAGACTCTCATTGAAAGTATAAATGCAACCGTAGATAATACTCCTCCTTCAATAACCTCTCTTGATCCTTCTGATGGAGCTGTCCATGTAGCGGTAACCACAACAGTTGAGGTTGTTTTTTCTGAGGATATGGATACCTCAACTATCAATGCTTCTACTTTTTTGCTTCAATATGCAAGTACCAGTGTTCCCGGTACCGTCTCATATGATTCACTTACCCAGACTGCAATCTTTATCCCTGCTGCCGACCTTGCGACCGATACTACCTATACAGCAACAGTTACTACAGGAGTAACGGATTTAGCCGGAAATAGCATAATCCAGGATAAGGTCTGGTCTTTTACTACTACAGATACCATCGCTCCAACTACCACCCTGGATACTACTCCTACCTTCCCTGATGGTGACAATGGTTGGTTTAGAAGTGCCCCTACCATTACCTTAACCACTAGTGAGCCAGCTGTTACTCGTTACCAGTGGAACTCTACTACTGGTTTCTGGGACATCTATTCTTCCCCTTTTTGTGCCTTGAATGGGCAGAACACTTTATACTACTACTCAAGAGATGTCTACGGAAATACCGAGTCAATCAAAACTGCCATCTTTAAGGTAGATAGAGTTGATCCTACATCTTCTCTAACTGATCCCAGGGAAGGACAGAGAATAAAGGGGGCAAGCTATATTATAAGAGGCACCTCCTCCGATACTAATTCTTTAGTGTCTTTAGTTGAAGTCTCAATTAATGGAGGTGCAAATTGGCTGCCAACCACTAATACTGGAATCAATTTCTCTAACTGGGAATACATATGGTCTCCTGCCTCGGATGGTGATTACAATCTCAAATCACGTGCTGTAGATAACGCCGGAAATATTGAAGTGCCAGGTGCAGGTATAAGTGTAACTGTTGACAATTCTGCTCCTGATGTTAATTTTACAAATCCTTTAGACGGTGCTATCCACGTGGCGGTAACTACAACGGTTGATGTTGTCTTCTCTGAGGATATGGATTCCTCAAGCGTAAATACGTCAACCTTTTTACTTCACGATGGAACAACTTATACAGCAGGTACTGTCTCTTATGATTCAACTACCCAGACTGCAATCTTTATCCCTGCTGCCGACCTTGCGACCGATACTACCTATACAGCAACAGTTACTACAGGAGTAACGGATTTAGCCGGAAATAGCATAATCCAGGATAAGGTCTGGTCTTTTACTACTGAGGCATTCGCTACAGATGCAACTGCTCCTTCTACCATTACAGATCTTTCAGCAAGTGATAGAACCAGCACTTCCATCACTCTATCTTGGACAGCTCCCGGAGATGATGGAAGTACAGGCACTGCTACAGAATATGATATCAGATACTCAACCTTGCCAATTGTTACTCCTGACGATTGGGCGGAAGCTATTCAGATTGTGGATGAACCCTATCCTTTAGAAGCTGGTAATGGGCAGAGCTACACAGTTGGAAGTTTGAGCCCTGAGACCTCTTACTACTTTGCCATCAAAACAAGAGACGAAGTTTCCAACGAGTCCTTAATTTCAAATGTTTTAAATGCGTATACTTTAATCGTAGCTGATATAACCAAGGACGGTACGGTAAATATCTTTGACCTTGTTAAAGTAGGGATAGCGTTTGGTTCGAGTCCTGGAGATCCCAACTGGGATCCCGAAGCAGATTTGAAAAATGATGGTGTAATCAACATTTTCGACCTAGTTATAGTAGGTAAAAACTTCAATCGGAGCGTTCCACCACTAGAGTAATACTGAAGACCAAAAGTGAAATGTATAGGAGATATACTTATGAGGCTCAGACCAACATCTGGGCCTTTTTGTTTAGAAGGGTGTAGGGCACAGAAGCACGCTTTAGCGTGATACAGTTTTGATACAGTTAGAAACTAAAAAGACTTAAAATAAGAAAAAAGGAGAGATAAGAAAAAAGTTATTTCCTTTGTAAAATCAACACAAAATTAAAATAAGGCACAAAGACACAAAAGGTCATTTTAGGTTCATACCCGTGGAGTCGGAGGTTCGATTCCTCCCACCGCTACCATACTTCGTCCTTCTGGGTTAGAATGGCAGACTACATCCATAGTGCACATACCGCATGAACCTCCGACCAAAGGGGTTTGGGGAAAAGAATTGTCCCCATGCTCCCGGGGTACAGGCCCGCTATTGGCGGGACGTCCTAGGGGCAGAGCCCCTGGAAACGAGCAGATACGAGTTGGAGGACGGTTCGATTCCTCCCACCGCTACCAAGTAAAAAGTACAGTTTTGTCACGATCACCTGGCATAATCTTGTATTAAATAGAAAACCCCGGTTAACCGGGGTTTTTAAAACATCGTTATCACGATGGGGGTGAATTTTTCAGATAGCCAGAGTTAATACAGTAGCTTTCAGTTATTACATTTTCTTATAGTCGAGCAAGGCTAACCTTACGAATAGCTTCTCGGCGGGCTATCCACCAAACGGTTAAGCTATAACCACCGATTCCTGTAATGAGAGCTACCAGCCCAACTGCTGCAAAAAGACTAACCACCTGTAGAATCATTAAGAACATGGCGAAGACTTCCATTTTTACCTCCTCTCAGAAGAACATTTATATTCTTCTATCTTCCCTCGCTGTAAATAGAGAGCGTATTTACACTTACTATTTACCCTTTAATCCTTAAATAGCTGTTAAGAAAGGATTAAGGTATGGTTAAGATATGCGCTGAGCAAGAAGGGGATTCGCTGTTGTGCAAGATAGAACATGCGGTTAAGGGAGAGTATTCTCTAAAGCGTCTTAAGTCATTCAAGACACAGACAGATATCAGAGTTTTTATTTAAGTTGCGCGGAAGGAGTCGCAGGAGGGGTTGAATATCATATGGAATAAATAGAAACACGAGTATATAAAGTGGTAATATATGTATGTTTTATGAAGTAAGAGACCAACAAAGTGGAAAAATTGCTTTTTGTTCTCCGCAAGGGATGAAAATGAAAAAAGTACTTGCTATCCTCATTTCATACTTTTTAGTATTAAGCCTGATTATAGGTTGCACTCCTAAAAAAGAAGTTAAAACAATTACCGAAAAGCAAATTATCTCTTTCAAAACAATTGAAGAAGAAGACCCTACGCTGCCTAAAGGCGAAGAGAAGGTCACACAAAAAGGGCAAACGGGCGAGAAAATAATAACCTATAAGGCAACCTACGAGAACAACAAACTGAAATCGAAAGAGAAGATTAGTGAGAAGATCACTAAGAAGTCAATAAATATGGTTGTTGTTATCGGCACACAAATCATAGAGAAGGTTACAGAAAAGATACCTTATGGGACTAAATACATAAATGATTCTTCTCTTGAGCAAGGCAAGGAAGAAGTAAGGCAACAGGGAGTCGAAGGAGAGAAGGAAAAGACCTTTAAAGTTGGCTATAAAGCTGGACAAGAAGTATCTCGAGAGCTTGTAAGTGATATTATTACAATAGAGCCGGTTTCTAAACTAATCGCGAAAGGAACGAAGAAACCAGCTTCGGCACCTCAACCCGGAACAGAACAAATGGTTTATCTGTCAAGTAGTGGAGAGAGGTATCACCGCGAAGGATGTATTACTTCTAAGGAAAACCGTACTCTTGTAACCCTAAGCGAAGCCAAGGCGAGAGGAGCTACTCCGTGCAGTGTTTGCGACGCTCCACTGTAGGGGGAAGGCAACTCCATACCGCACGCTGAAGTAATGAAAATCCTTCGGTATTCTAAACTCAGGCAAAAGTCTGGGCCTTTTTGTTTTTAAGGATGTAAAGCATAAAAGCATCTTTAGAGTCAGATACAGTTTTTCTACGGTTAGAAATTAAGAAACTCGAAAAGAGAAAAAAGACAAACAAGGTAAGAAGCATTTTCGTGCAATATCAATATAAAATTAAGATAATGCATAAAGACACATAAGGTTTTTGGGTTTATACCTGTGGATTTGGGAATTCGATTCCTACTGTACGGCAATTCACGGTTGTATGAAATATTTACGGCTAAAGAGGGAAGATGTGATGGGATATTATAGACTAGGGCGCAGAAAAAATAAAAGCCGACCTAGGTTAGGTTACCTCTGCCGGCTAGGGAGTGAATACATATTAATCATTCTCCAAATGCAGGGAGTCCACCTTTTTTTCATATTTACTAATAGCTGAAAGGTTATTTCTATAGGATGCAATAATATTTTTTGAGGATGGAATGATGTTTTTTAAAGATAAGGTGATAAAGTAAAGAAGATTATGAAAACTGGTGGGGCTTTGTTTCGCTCCCAATTCTAATGTTTGGAGCATATCACTCCCTGGAGCCTCTAGAAGCCCCACCTAGTAAGAGCATTTAGAGTCCCTGGGCATTACGGACTCCGCTTGCCTAATTTAAGGATACAAGCGTGAGCAGGTGAAAGCAATAGGAGCCTAATAATCTTAACCATATCTTAATGTTTTGGTCTTAGCCAAAGGATACGAATATAAGCGAAGAAGAAAAAAGGTGCAATGAAAGTTCGAGCAGTTTGCTGAGCTAATCGCTATGCAATAGAAAACAATATTAAGCCTTACTTACTTTTAAAGATACTCCCGCCCAAGATGAAATGCCGGGATTTATTTGTTTGGAGGTGTATGTATAGATTAAGAAAATATTGAGAACTGGTCAGGTATTAGTAAATTACCAGTTGCCGTGAGGATATTGGAGCAGCTTACTCTGATACATATAAGACTTCGAGCTCATATCGAGCGATTCGGCCAGTGGTTCCTTGATCCTCACCAAGGTTGTTTACTTCGTACTGAGATTTACGGCCTGGATGCAAGCTGTACATTTCAGCCGGATTAGTAGTCGTTACCACAACTTGGCCAGCAGAATCGAAGAATGTGGCAGCAATCTCTATGTGTGACACCTTGTGCCTGGTATTGTTTTGAATCTCGCCAACTACATAATAATAGCCATTTTCAATATAACTTTGGTGGCTTATAATTTCGACCTTGCCCGCTGGTTCTTCTTTTTGTTGCTCTGTTTTTACTTCATCCGTTGTTTCTTCGATGAGATCAGATGTTTCAATAACAATACAACTTAAGCTATTAATAGTCCCGGTGAAGATAATAATGGCAATGGTAATCTTTAACCAGTTTAGGAATTTTTTCATTAGGGGCTCTCTTAAACAAAAGTTAAGGTTTCATTTAGAAAATTCTACAAGCTCTACCGAATACCTTCTGCCGAAAAGAGCATCGGGGCAGACAGGATTACCTTAATTTATCATAAATTACTTTCAATATACTTAAGCGATTAACCGGATATGGATTCCATATCCAAAAAATAATTTGGCAAAGAGCCCCCTCATTTTTAAGCTAATTTGAAAGTGTCATAAAAGTACAATTCACAAGCTCAAGTTTTAGAGATAACAAGCTAGAAACAGAGTCTTGGCCTTTTACGCCTTATAGTATCAAATATGGTATCAGCCTGTTCTAGTTTGAGATTGTCATTACAGATTGCTTATGGTTGACCGGGAGCTGCCGTTGATTCAAAATATAAGCATAGCAGTATTTATTGTTTAACCAGGGTAAAGGTCAGCAGAAAGGAGTTGGCCTTTTATTTTTTAAGATGAGAAGAACAGATATAATAAAAACCTTTTCAGGGATACTGGTAATAGTCTTTATATTTTTTACTATATTGGGTTCTTTGCTTTTTGACAGCATAGTAGCAATCAGGGAACTCGACAAAGAGATTTCCAAGCTCAATTCGCAAGTAGAGAAACTTAATATAGATGCAATTGAAGCTGAGGAAATTCTACTTAGAGAGTATTTAGAAGACTTAAACACTGCTCAAGAACTCGACCAAAAAACTAGGCAAGCAGCTAAGAAGGTGGACGGGTGCAGTGATGAATTGCTAAATGCTATAAGGAATTACGATGGAAAAATGCTTCAAAAGATGGAAGCTCGTGGTAGAGAACTTGATCCAGGTTTTGATATATTAAGAGAGGCGAAAAAAGTAGATAGGATTGGTTACGAATTTGATACATTGAAAGAAGAGTATTTGCCACGGTATAAGACTCTAGTTCAAGCTATGATTAAACCCTCTAAAAAACCTGGTATACCTGAAATATTGTCTAACCTGTCTGAGAAGCGAAACTCTCTAAAGGCAGATATGGAGATCATAAAAGAGAAAAGAAGTGGTTTAAAACTATGGGAAATTGAATTCTCGAAGAATAAATCAGAGATCTATAAATTGATTGGAGAGGTAGATATAAAGGGAGCAAAAGCATTAATTTCAGAATCTGAAAAAATGATAAGTCTTTATAAAAAGGAGAAACCGCAGGTAAAGACAGAGTTGGAAGGATTCGAGAGAGTAGTAGACAAGATTGTAGAAAAAGCGGAGGCTTACAGCACTGAAAGCAAGAAACTGGTCAGCACATTAGAGGTTCTAAAAAAAGGAGTTGAAAATAGTGCTGAAGCAACCAATTGAGTAATTGTTGCAAATAGAACTATTTGATAGGAAAAGAGACCTCGCAATGCGAGGTCTCTTTGATTGTTTACCAATCGACTTCTTATAATTCTTACTTTGCAGCGTAGCAAATCGGTGATCTTTACTCTTCAATTTTGGTTTTTACCATTTCCGTCCATTGCTTCTTCTCTTCTTCGGTCATCTTTTCCATTTGTGCTTTGACTTCGGGATGCGTGGTCATTCCGTGCTCACTAATTTTTCCAATTATCTCTTCTGGTGAGTTCCCTTCTGCAACGTAAGGGCAGACGGCAGGACCCCCAACTTTGTTGCACGATACTTTCATAGATATCACCTCCTATTCTAGAGTTATTAAGCTTTTAAAATTCATTATTCCCCTTAGATTGAATTTGTGTTCAAAACTTATTTCTTTAACGTATAAACTCTATCTGTCTTCCTTCCTGCATTTGACTATGATTAAGCTTTCAATCAAAATATGCATTAACAATGTTTGCAGATTGGTTGAAGAATGAGTTAATTCAGAGGAATTGGCCCTTTTGGGGATATTTGACCAGTATTATTTCTTCATTATCCTTCTCTAACAACACAGCCTAGTTAAACCGGGAACTCTAAGAGAAAAAGAATGTACCGATTACTTTCGTGGTTCAAAAACCTTTCCAGCTTAAGAAAAGCCGGTGTCATAGTTGCGGTAATTCTATGCATTGTCTTTCTCCCTCTTTTGATGAGGATATCTTCAGTTATTTTCTTTCTATCAGCATTGGTTCTTTTTTTCCTCGTTCTTACCCAACCAATAGTTCGTGACAAACTGGTAGAAAAACTGAGGAAATTCAGAATTCCAGGAATTGCTTCGAATAGAAGCACGCTTGCACTGGCTGCTATTGTACTTACCTATTTGCTGGTAGCCTCCATTGCTTTTGGCGCACTGGGCATAAGGATAAACCGCCTCTACAACTTTAGGGCAAAGACATCGAAAGGGACCGAAAGCAAGGCTTCCAAGTTTGGGGTGAAAGAGAGAGATATTGAAGAAGAATTTGCAGACCAAAAGGCTGCTTATACGGGGATCGGAAAGGAAAGCGCGGGTGAAGAAGACAAGAGACCGGGTGAAGAAAGTATCCAGGTGGTTGGAGTCATTGATGGGGATACGGTAGTGGTTTTACTTAAAGGGAAAGAAGAGAAAGTCCGCTTTATCGGTATCGATAGCCCGGAAAGCGGTAAGACTTATTTTAAGGAAGCTGAAGAAAAAACTAAGGAATTGGTGCTGAATAAATATGTGAGGTTGGAGAGTGATGTAAGCGATAAGGACCAAAACGGTAGATTACTTCGCTATGTATATATTGGAAGCATCTTCGTGAATGCAGAATTAGTTAAACAGGGATATGCTCGTACCTTTACTTCTTCTCCAGATACGAAGTATGAAGGACTATTTAAAGAGCTGGAAGAAGAGGCAAAGGAAAATAGACGGGGGATTTGGACGACTGCAGAAGAAACTGCTGTAGAGCCAGAGAAAAGCAACCTTCCCGACTAAGCAATGGACTAGGGCCAAACATGGTGCGATAAGAAGGAGAAGGCTGCGGAAGATATTTGCACAAAGGATGTGTCAGTAAAGGAGACCTCTTTTGTGAATGTTCCATAAGCAGATACCAATACCCGTCCTAAATGAATGATACCCGTTTTCTTTATTGTTTTGGAATAAGTGAACTGTTATGGTTAAAGAGAGTCGTTGGAAATACCCTAAATGCGGGAGGGAGTTCGAGAGAAAGAATCAGAGTCATTCATGTATATCATTTCCCTCCAGGACCACTTTAAAGGTAAATCAAAGGAACTGAAAAAAATATTCGATTGCCTTATCAGGGAAATAGATAGTTTCGGTAGGGTTTATGTTGATGTGGTTAAATCTGCCATAAATCTTGGGACAAAATATCATTTTGCAATGCTATATATTCGAAAAGACAGTATTAAAGTGGAATTTGAACTCGACCGTATTATTAAGGATGTGAGAATATCTAAAGTTAATAAAATTACTTCTCATAAATATCTCCACTATGTAATCCTCAAAGAAAAGGACGATATTGACAAACCACTTATTGATTGGCTAAGGAAGGCATATTTATTAAAGGTCTAGACAGGCGCATCACGCTTATGAGAATGAGCAATAGTATTAAGGCCGTAAGAATTAAAACGGTTACAATCAGGGCTGGGGTAAGTAGCGGTCCTTTTCATTTATCAGAGTTATTATTACTGTGGTAGGTAGAATAAACTTCAGAAAGTTATATGTTGACCCTATTTAATAGGCTCAAGACAAATAGTTGTTTGCTAAGGTTATTCTATTTAACCAGGAGCCAACTTGCAGAATATCGAATTATCTTAAGAGAGATTACGTTCTGATTCTAAGGAATAATAATGCACGGGATATTCTTTATGGAGCTATATAAATACGTGAATCACAAACTCGGAAGCGACATGTGGAACAGGCTGCAAAAAGAGTCGGGAACGGGACCAAAGATATATACAGCGTCTGCTGAGTATCCAGATCAAGAGATGGCTGATCTTATTTCTGCTATTTCTAGAATGGTTGAACAACCCGTCTTTGATGTTCAGGAAGAACTTGGAGAGTTTATGGCAAGAGATTTAATGGATGTTTATGGCCCTCTGATAAATCCAGAGTGGAAGACACTTGACCTGCTGGAAAATACTGGTGGTCTAATACATAGAGGCGTTCAAAATATGAGTCCGGAGACCAGACCTCCCGAGTTAAGATGCACACGAATGAGTCCGAATGAGCTAAAAATGATTTACACTTCGCCCTGTAAAATGTGTACTCTGGCAAAAGGGTTAGTAAAAGGGTTTGCCAAGCACTATAATGAACAGGTCGAAGTAACAGAGGAAAAATGCATGCTTAAGGGCGATTTTGCTTGTAATATCTCTGTGAAATTATTGAAGTAAGATTATGTAGAGCAGTGGATTGTTAACCAGTTGGTAAAGCCCCGGTTGTATCCTTAAAATTAAGCAAACTGTTTAACTGCTTTGCCATTACGCAAAATGTCATCCCAGATCTTTTAGATAAACCAAGTATTTCTCCTCTATGAATCTGGCAAGAAGTAATTTCTAAAGACGGTAAAACAATGTGTAGGATGCTGATTTTTTTCTATTGCACTTCACAGAAGAGAAATGGACGGAATCTTATTTGTAGAGAATTTAGTTAAAAATTATGGCAAGCTTGAGGCCCTGAAGGGAATTAGCTTTGAGGTAAAGGAAGATGAGATATTTGCCTTAATTGGTCCTAATGGGGCAGGTAAGACTACGGCTCTTCGAATTATTGCAACGATTCTTCAGCCGACATTGGGCAGCGTTAATTTGGCAGGATTAGATGTCTTAAGGGAAGCGAGGAAAGTACGCGAGATTATCAGCTATCTGCCTGAGGAGGCCGGGGCATATAAGAATATGACAGGAGCAAACTATCTTCGTTTTATGGGTGAGCTCTTCTTTGCGGATAGAAAGAAGCTTGAAGAATGCCTTGCAACAGCTCGAAGAATAAGCGGGTTGGGGGAAAGATTAAACGATAAGATTGGTAGTTATAGTAAGGGGATGATTCGGAAGCTTCTTTTAGGAAGAGTACTTATGACCAGGCCAAAGCTTGCAATTCTCGATGAACCTACAGGTGGGCTAGACGTGATAAATGCTTTGGAAGTTAGAAACACTATAAGAAAATTTGCCAGGGAGGGAATGTCTGTCCTTCTCTCAAGCCACAACATGCTGGAAATTGAATATCTTTCCGATAGGGTGGCCATAATCGATAAGGGTATGATTCACGAAGTAGGAACCCCTGCTGAACTCAAAAAGAAATATAACTCAGCAAATCTAGAGGAAGTTTTTGCGGAGATTGCACGGTGAGAAAATTTTATGTACTAGCAAAAAAAGAAGTGAGAGAGCTTTTAACACCGCAGATGTTAGTTCCGTTTATTGTTATAGTTCTTATCTTTGTTTTTATTGGGAAGATTATTGGTAGAGAAACTGAAAAAGCTAAAGCAAAACAGACAATATCAGTTGTAGATGGGGATAGTACGAAAACTTCAAAGTCAGTAGTTGAGGTGCTTTTTAAAGCTGGTTTTGACGTAAGTTTTTATCAGAAAGAAAGCGTCGATACAGTTATTGAAAAGACTAAGGAAAGAGGGAGCGAGGCAGTACTGGTTATTCCTTCTGGGTTCGAGAACGGTTTGAAGGAATCTAAATCGCAGCAAATTGAAACGTATACTATATTAAGAAATTTTTCTTTAGTGGGTTCTAGGAAAATTGGGGCTGTCAGAGCGGCTTTATATGCAGTCAATGATTTTGTAAGCAATCAGCTCATTCTGGCATCAGCACCTGATACTGACCCTAAAGGATTAAAAAATCCTATCAAGGTTAAGGAGCATGTGGTTGTAGGTAGAAAGAAGGCGGCAGTGCCTCCCGAAGGGGTCGTGAATTTTGTATCCTCTCAAACCGTATTCATCCCAATAATCTTGTTTGCAGTGATAGTAATTGCCGGTCAAATGGTGGCAACAGCGGTTGCTGCTGAAAAAGAAAACAAAACACTGGAGACTCTGCTATCGGCTCCGGTATCAAGAAGTGCGCTTGTTTCGGCAAAAATGGTTGCAGCAGGGTTAATAGCAATACTGACGGCAGCTGTTTATATGTTCGGATTCAGATATTATGTTACTGGTATCTCTGGTGGAGAGCTTGGTGGTTCTACGGCTGCATCAATAAGTAGTGCAGTAAACAAACTGGGGCTGGTATTCACTCCAACAGGATATATAGCGCTCGGGATTTCACTTTTCTTTGGGATACTCTGTGCCCTTGCCATCGCCATTATTCTCGGGGCTTTTGCAGAGGAAGTAAAAAGCGTGCAAGCGCTGATAGCTCCACTGATGATAATGATTTTTGTTCCCTACTTGCTGGCTATTTTTCTTGATATAAGCACTCTGCCTCCTCTGATTAAATACTTAGTTCTTGCGATACCGTTTAGCCATCCTTTTCTAGCTGCTCCCAATCTTTTTCTTCAAAATTATGCAGCCGTATTCTATGGAATAATATATGAGATGGCTTTCTTTACTGTTTTTGTTTATATTGCAGGAAGAATTTTCTCCTCAGACAGGATATTGACGATGAAGCTGAGATTGAAGAGAACAGCGAGCAGGTGAGAAGTTGGACGGTTTTGCGTCAAAGGATTTAAGGGTTCAAGAATTCGATGGGGTAAGTTTCTTAAGGGAAATAGAAACTGGTCAGTTCGGAGTTCAACTGCGGCGAGGGTCTGCAAGTATGCAACTCGAATCCTGGAATCCCGGAGCACTTGAGCCTACGGAAAGCAGGTGAACTTATGTTTGAAAAGATTCTTGAGGTAGAAAACCTAAAAAAATACTACGGGAGCATAAGGGCGGTAGATGGTGTCAGCTTCTGGATTAAGAAAGGGCAGGTCTATTCCATTCTAGGACCAAATGGTGCCGGTAAGACCACTACTATCGAGATCATCGAAGGTCTTAGGGTGAAGGATTCCGGTACAATTAGGATCTTTGGAAAAATAGTAGAGGCAATAAACAGGGAGGAAAAGGAGAGAATGGGAATTCAACTTCAGGAGACCAATTTTTTCCCTCACCTCACTGTTGAAGAAACAATTGAACTTTTTAAAAGCTTCTTTGCGCGTTCACTTCCTAAAGAAGAGGTTTTTAAAATAGCTATGCTGCAAGAGAAAAGAAAATCCTACGTTGAAAAGCTTTCTGGCGGGCAAAGACAGAGGTTGGCTCTTGCTCTTGCTCTGGTCAATGATCCAGAGATTGTCTTTCTGGATGAACCTACAACCGGTCTAGACCCGCAAGCAAGAAGAAGCGTCTGGGAAACCATAAAGAAGTTTAAAGGCGAGGGGAAGACTATCATTCTTACTACTCACTATATGGAAGAAGCTGAAGAGCTTTCTGACTACATACTAATTATGGATCATGGAAAGATAATAAAGGAAGGGACCTCAGGTGGATTGATTAGCAGCCTGGATATGCAGTCGGTGGTCGAGTTTGAGATATCAGGCCCTCAGCCTCTGGAAGCTCTTCAGAAAAAGTATAAGTTGGAAGCAAAGGCTATGGAAAACGGGCGGTTTGCCCTGGAGACTCCCAACTTTATGCAAACACTTACTGTTCTTTCCAGTGTTGCCGACGAAAACAGTTTTCAGCTTAAAAATGTGGTTGTGAGGCAGCCTAACCTGGAAGATGTTTTCCTGCATCTTACTGGCAGGACACTTAGAGACTGATGAGAATTTTTTCGTTAACGAAAACATTTCTATTAATTTTGGTACGGGACAAAAGTACGGTTTTTTGGTTGATGGTTTTTCCTCTTGTGCTTTTGGCCATTCTCGTAATGGTCTTTTCTTCTTTTGACAATCCTGAAAATTTGAACTTCAAAGTGGTTCTGTTGAGAAATCCGGGAAAGAACGTGCAAATAATTGAAAAAGCATTAAAAAATGTAAGTGATTCAGAGAAGAATATAATCAGCCTGGAACTGAAGAAACCAGCAGGGAAGGATGCTGTTTTGAAGAAAGAGCTCGAAAAGTTAAAGGAGTCAAAGATACATGCATTGGTTGTGATTCCGGAAGAGTTCAATTCGCAATTTGAAAGATGGATGCAGAGCTCAATAACTGGAGTAGCTGTGCGTCCACCAGAAATAAAAATATATTTTTTGGAAGAGAGAGCTGCCTCAAAAATGTCCACCGATATAGTCAAATCNNCGGTTTCGGCCAAACTACCTATCAAAGAATATAAAATAGAGCAAGAGTATTTGGGGACAACCAGGCGAATGCGTTATAGTGAATATATATTCCCTTCGATAATCATCTTTTCTTTTCTCGCAACTTCCCTTTTTGGAATAGCCCAGGAAGTTGTGGAGTTTAGATCCAAAGGTATTCTTAAAAGGCTCCATCTTACTACTATAAGCTCCTTGGAGCTTTTCATCTCCTTTAACGCTTCTCGTATAGCCTTGATGACTGTACAGTTTTTGCTTATATCCGTTTGTGCACTATGGATTTTCAAAATAAATGTGAATCCTTTTAGCCCCGCCGTACTCTCTTATTCAACTCTGTCAGCTACAACCTTCATGAGCCTTGCTTTTATGCTGGCGAGCGTAATTTCCAATACCCAGCAGGCTACAGTTGTCGTTAACCTGGTTTTGCAAGTTTTTCAGTTTCTCGGAGGTCTTTACTTTGACGTCTTCAACATTCCTTTATTTTTGAGATGGATTGCCTATATCAATCCCATAACGTACCTGGTTTCTGGGCTTAGGGAGGATCTCGGTATTGTGAATGCGCCCTATCCCTATTACCTTTCCTATACCGTACCACTTATTTGGGTAATGGTAAGCGCCATTATTGCCGGTAGGTATTTTCGCTGGGTGGAGGAGAAGTGAAGAGTTTTTTAAGATTATTTCAAACGACTATAAAAACATTCTATCGTGACAGAATTCTTATGTTTTTCACTCTGTTGTTTCCGTTACTTCTTGGGATCATATTTGGGTCTGTTTTTGGAGCGGGTGACGGCCAGTACAGCATCAAGGTTGGTTTGCTTTCAAAAGATAAAGTTGTGGAGAAGATTCTAATCAGCAAACGGGAAGTAAGTATTGTGAAGTTTGATAGCGAAGGTGAACTGAAAAAAGCAGTTTCAGCCGGTACTGTACCGGCTGGAGTTATACTGGAAGACAATCGCATCTTTACTTATCTCAATAAGGTCTCCGTTCTTTCAGATCCTTATATAAGAAACTTGCCAGAGGAGATAAAGGAAAGGCTCGCTGCTCCTGAAGGATTTGAAAATTTTGGTATCTCAATGGAAACAATCGGAGTCCAAAGTGGAAGGGTGAAAGCTACAAGCAATTCCTTTATTATCCCTGGCATAATTGCGGTCTCTCTTTTTACCAGCGGGGTATTTTCAGCCATTGAACTTTTTTCAAAATACAGAGAGAAAAATATCTTGAGAAGGATTCAGGTTACCAGTTTGAGTCCATATTTATTTATTATCTGTTCAATCCTGGGAAGGATGGTTGTCTCTATAATTTGTGCTGCTATCCTTTATATCGTTCTGGTTGCGATGTTTAAAGTTCAATTTTTTATTAACTGGCCTCTTTTTGCTCTAAGCATATTGTTTGGGTCAATGCTGATGCTTGCTTTGGGAACTTTTATTTCTGTCATCTTTAAAAGTTTTGTGGTGGCAATGAACTTCGCGTCCCTGGTTATGACCATAATGTTTTTCTTTGCCGGTATTTACTTTCCTCTTGAGTTTTTACCAAGCTATCTCCAGACTTTTGGCAAGGTTCTTCCTCTCTATCATCTGGCAGGAACAATGCGTATGGTAATGGGGGTAGACAAGCTCATGCCGGGTTACTTGTATGCTGAGTTCATTTTGATTCTTGCAGCTTTCTTATTTCTAACTGTATTGGCGGGCAGGTTGATCTTTAAACGAGAATAAGGCGCAGGAATAATTTTGTCTGTTTTCTTTATAGCTGCAGTTCTGAAGGCAATTCAGATCCATAGTGCCAGGTATGGTTTTTGTTTTAGCCTGGAAGAGATTGCAATGGAATCCGGGCGTTTAACCAGCAGTGCATATATGTTGCAATACCTTTATGAAGGTGGCGTTTTAAAAATAAGGAGCTGGAAAGCATAAAATTACAAATAGAATGAACAATTTTGGAGGCAGATGACTCTAAAACAGCAAATTCAGCATGCGAAGGGGAGTATAGTAGCTTTGGAGAAGCTCTACAGAGAGGCAAAAGCACGCAGAGAAGAGGGTGCTTTTAAGAAAGCCATAGCTGCGTGTGCAGAAGGAGACCCGGATAATGCACTGCTCCTGACCTGGAGTTACAGACTAGATATTAAAGCCATACCAGAGTCATATATCACAAGGGATGAGCTAGCCGAGTATAGGAAATCAGGAATTGAGGGCAGAAACTGGTGGATTGCCGTTGCTGTCAGCATAGTTCTTGGTGCGCTATTTGTTGTTTTTGCTGGAAATAAGCCTCCCATGCCTATACCAGTTGAGGCGAATCCTTTGTTCTCAATTGGATGGGGGCCGCTAACAGCCCTGGCAATTATTTTTTTTCTGGCCATTACAGATTACAGAAGGGATCGAATTCGCTGGTATGTGATCTTCGTTCCAGTTATACTCCTTACGGCTCTTTTATCATCTTGGACTGTATGGGGCGAAACGGGAGCCGTTGCTAATTTAGTTACTTTGCATCTTCCTTTTGTAACCTGGGCGGCGGTTGGAGGAACTGTAGTCTGTGGATACCCTGACATAGCCAGGCAGTTCTATGGATTTTTAGTGAAGTCGGTGGAAACGGTTCTTACCGCAGGTATCTATCTGATTGCGGCAATGATCTTCGCTATGTTGACGTACGGCATATTTGCTGCTTTAGGTATTGTTTTTTCTCAATCCTTACTTCAAAGAGCTATTGCCTGGGGATTTGGTGCTATTCCTATACTGGCTCTTACCAGCGTATATGATGCTTCTTCTCCACCTGCAAGCCAAAATTGGGAAACTGGACTTGCTCGAATATTGAGGATTTTAACTCGCCTTTTCCTCCCTCTGGCGCTTGCAGTACTTGCTGTTTATGTGTTTTGGTTTATCCCTGCATACTTTTGGCGCCCCTTCAGGGAGCGGGAGGCTTTGATTGTATATAATGCTTCGATCATAGCAATAATATCCTTGCTCATATGTGCAGTTCCTGGTTGGAAGGAGAAGTTATTGCCTAAATATAATCGGGTTTTGCGATATGCCATGTTTTCAACGGCAGTCTTGACCATATTGCTTAATGCCTATGCATTGTCAGCGATAATCAGCAGAACGTTCACTGGTGGCATAACACCAAACCGCCATGCCGTATTGGGCTGGAATGTTGTTACTTTACTTATGTTAACAGTAATGGCAGTAAAGCTATTATGGTCTAAGTCAGACATATGGACAAATGTAATTAAGGTCTCTTCATCCCGGATTATGATGTTGGCCATTACCTGGTCCCTGTGGGTGCTATTTGGCCTGCCACATTTCTAAGGATTTTGCTTAAGATTGCTGTTCTATCCAAGTGGGACCTCTTGCCTCTTTTCTCTTAAATTTGAAAATAGCTCGCGTTTTATTCAAAATTGATATATGAAAAAAAATTCTCTAAGTCACGATTTTGATGTTTTGGCTCCCTACTATGATTGGGGGCTTAAGATACTCCTTTTTCCTTTCGGAGGCGAAGCAAGGTTACGAAAAAGAATTGCTCATTTCTTGCAATGTGAGGATTTAACTAAGGGTTCTAAGATTCTCGAAATTGGGTGTGGCACCGGATCTAATTTAAAAGGAATTGACAAAAGATGCCCGGGTTGTTTCGAGCTGGTTGGTATTGACTCTTCCATGTCCATGCTTAAGGAAGCGCGTAGAAATAGATATGACTCAAAGGTTAAATTTTTATTTGGGGATGCAGCGGGACTTCCTTTTGCAGAGGAGTCTTTTGAGTCTGTACTGGCTGTGCTTACTCTCCACGAAATGACGGACGAGAAGAGAAGAAAAGCCGTATCTGAAATGTACCGGGTGGTAAAACGAGGGGGATGTATTCTGGTAGTGGATTTCTCATATTCTAATAGTTTTATAGGTAGAGTCCTTTTTGGTCTGCTGGGAATAATCGAGAATAAAGAAGCCCTGGAATTTGCAAAAGTGGGGTTTGACTTTTTGCTTTCTCCTTTCAATTTAGAGAAGAAGAACGAAGTGTTACTTTATCAGGGCTTAGTCAAGTTTTCCCTCTACGGAAAGCACTAATACCTCTAACCTTAAATCGAAATTTACAGTTTGTATTTTGCTTCTTTCTACAGTTCCTGTGAAAACAATGACATGTAGCAGATGAGCTTCTGCCCGTATCCTAAGATTAAGTTTAATATTAAACTGCACATAGGATAGAGACCATAAATTTTCTTTAGTTATTGTAAATGGAGAATAAATATTACTGCTGTTTTTCTCTGGTCAATAAAAGTGAGTTTTAGTAAAATATTACCAAAGTGCTTAATATGCTTATGGGAGAAAAACTTGAAGATTACCGAGAAGAAGCAACTAATGCATATAGTAGAAAACATTACTGAGGGAATTGCTGTCTATGACCTGAGTGGTCGAATCATCTCTGTGAATAGAGGAGCAGCAAAAATACTTCAACTTAAACAGAAAGAGCTTATTGGGCGGTCATATAAAAACAGGAAGTGGAAGATTATCACGCTCAATGGGAAGCCTTATCCTAAAGAGAAACTGCCGGTTGCACGGGTTTTACGCACGCGCAAATCGGTAGAAGATATTGAGTATATATTTCGACGACCTAATGGAATAGAAATAATCTTGTCCGAAAATGCAGCTCCTCTTCGTGATGAAAGAGGAGATCTTATTGGAGTAGTTACTAATTTTACTGATATAACCAAGCATAGGAAGACTGAAGAGATCCTGGAGAAAGAAAAGAATAAAGCCCGAAGATGGCTTGATATAGCAGGAGTTATGCTTGTTGTTATTGGTGCCGACCAAAAGGTAAGCCTGATAAATAAAAAGGGGTGCAAAGTTTTAGGCTACAAAGAGAAAGAGGTTATCGGTAAAAATTGGTTCGATAATTTTATTCCGAAAAGAGTCAGGCATGGTGCAAAAGCAGTTTTTAAAAAGTTAATGGCAGGAAAGATCAAACCAGTCCGGTATTTTGAAAATCCCATTGTGACCAAGAGGGGAGAAGAAAAGATTATCGCCTGGCACAATACCGTTTTGAAGAATAAAAAAGGGAAAATTATTGGTACCCTCAGTTCAGGCGAAGACATCACCAAATTGAAGCAATCAGAGCAAGCATTACTTGATGCTTTCAGCAAATCTCAGCAAAGAGAATCAGAAGTTTCAGCCTTACTCAAAAGTGCTGAAGCAGTTTTAAAGTATCAGAATTTTGAAGATTCAGCACGAGCGATATTCAATTCATGCAAAGAATTAACGGGAGCAAGTGCTGGTTATATAGCTCTATTAAGTAGTGATGGAGCTGAAAATGAGCTTGTATTTTTAGAGGCAGGAGGACTTCCATGTAACGTTGACTCTTCACTTCCTATGCCCATTCGCGGATTGCGTGCGGAAGCATACCGCTTTGCCAAAGTGGTTTATCATAATGATTTTTCCCGAAGTAAATGGGCAAAGCTTTTACCGGGGGGGCATGTAGAGCTTAAGAATGTTCTATTTGCCCCGCTGGTGATTGAGGGTAAAGCAGTTGGCCTGATGGGCATGGCCAATAAACCAGGGGGATTTAATAAAAACGATATTAGGATAGCATCTGCATTTGCTGAAATTGTTGCACTTTCTCTGTATAACAGTCGACTGATTAATTCATTAAAAGACAGCGAGGAGCACTTCCGTTCGGTGGCAAAATCTGCAACCGATGCTATCATCTCTATCGACAGTTGTGGAAAGATAATTTTCTGGAACAAGGCTGCAGGGACTATTTTTGGATACTCCGCTGACGAGGTTTCAGGTAAAACTCTTGCTTTGATAATCCCCAAGGGACTGCGCAGGGCTCATATTCAAGGAGTAAAAAGATTTGTTTTATCGAAAAAATCAAAGATTATTGGAACGACGCGGGAACTTGTTGGACTCAGAAAAGATGGGAATAAGTTTCCCGTTGAGCTTTCTCTTTCGTCGTGGGAAATAGGAGATCAAGTTTTTTTCACTGGTATAATACGTGACATCACGGAACGTAAACAAGCAGAACAGGAACGCGATCGTCTTATTAAAAGGACGGAGCGTGAATGGCAACGCACCGAAGGGCTGACAAAGACATTAAAAATGGAAAGAGATACTTTGCAGGTTATTATGGAGAATACAAATGCTCATATTGCTTTTCTTGATCCTCAGTTCAATTTTATTATTGCGAATTCCACGTATGCTGAAGGTTCAGGTCATTCAATCAGTGAGCTAATTGGTCGAAACCACTTTGAGCTTTTTCCGAATGCGGAGAACCAGGCCATATTTGAGAAGGTTAGAGATACCGGTAAAGCTATTGAGTTCAGAGCCAAACCATTTGAATTTGTGGATCAACCCTGGAGGGGTGTAACCTACTGGGACTGGACTCTTGCACCCATAAAAGATGAAACCGGGAAGGTTCTGGGTTTGGTACTCTCTTTGATTGACGTGACTGAAGATACTCGAAAGAAACAGCTAGACGCGGCTTTTGATGCTATTAACGTGGAGATTCATTCGACGCTTGATCTTGAGACGAGAATGCAGCAATGTATCAATGGCTCTACTCAAGTGCTGGGTGCTGAGTCAGCTTTCATTCTTATGTATGAAGAGCCGGAATGGATAGTGAAGTATCCTTATGGGTCTGGAAAAGAAATAGTCGGTAAGCGATTTAAAATAGAAGAGCTCAAATCCCTTGAGATGGTTACTAAAATAAAGGATGCGGTTGTGAGCAATGACACGTATAAGGATAAAAGATTCAATATTCCGCTCAAAAAAAGATACAAGATTCGATCACTTCTGAGTGTTCCTTTGATAATTGGAGCGGAAGTCATCGGAAGCTTGTCATATATGTATCACTCGGCTCCTATTACATTTAGGGCGGAGCAGATCGATTTTGCAAAAAAACTGGGGGTAACCGTTTCTCTTGCACTCGCAAATTCTCAGCTTTATCACGCGCAGCACCATATTGCTGAAATTCTGCAGGAAAGCTTAATTCGTTCAGTGCCAAAGATTAAAGGATTGGATATAGCGGTTGCTTATAAGACAGCCTTTGAAGCTGGGAGAGTTGGAGGAGACTTCTATGATATATTTACCATAGATGACAGATTGGTAGCTGTGCTTATAGGAGATGTTGCCGGCAAGGGGGTGGAAGCAGCTGGGATTACTGAGATGGTTAGAAGCTCTATTAGATCTTTTTCCCATGTTAACTCCTCTCCATCATATATACTTACTAAAACCAATGAAGTTCTTTTACCTCAAATAGGCTTAGAAGATTTTGTTACAGCGTCTCTTCTTATTCTCGATCTAGGGTCGGGAGAAGCTAAATTTGCCAATGCTGGTCATCCTCTACCTATTTTATGCGGTAATGGGCTAGAGGTCTTGTGGGTTCCAGCAGGAACTCCGTTAGGTCTATTTGCGCAAGATTATGAAGAGTCTCAGGTGAAAATTAGACAAGGGGAAGTCATAGTATTTTATACGGATGGCCTGACTGAAGTAAGCAAGGGGTCCAAGTTCTTTTCGGAAAAAGGCGCTATAAGAGTACTATCAAAAAAGGTCAATAGAGAACCAGAAGAAGTAGTTAATAGTTTATTGGAGTCGGCAAACAAGTTTACAGATGGGAAACTAAAGGATGACATTGCTATCATGGCTATCCGTCTATCATCTAAAAATAAATAAACCTGCTATCTTCATCTCTTGCAATTTATGTATGGATTGAGTTATTGTAAATTTCAGAAAAATAATTTAAAATTACTTTTTAAGTTTGATACCAAATTAGGGGCGAGTTAAAATACATTGATGGACTGGTAGATTAGAGGGGGGAATAAAAAGATGGCAAAGCAAA
>JABAOF010012827.1_pt3 | contig 22843 bp, 18 predicted proteins | sample 7062171 | NCBI WGS metagenome assembly JABAOF01 (sample SAMN14538628, study PRJNA623070) | marine sediment metagenome | biome: marine biome [ENVO:00000428]; feature: marine pelagic biome [ENVO:01000023]; material: deep marine sediment [ENVO:00002113] | place: India: Gulf of Khambhat ...
GGACAGATTATACTTGAACATAGTAACCGACTACGATGTCGACATTCACAATGTGGATGTAGAGGTCAGGCTGCCCGGAATATACAATCTAGGCAGTATATCTGCAACGTCCTACTACTCTATCTCATCAACGAATCCACCGAATATAGTCAACTCCACGACTTATACAATAGTAGGCTATCATCAACCAATGAGCAGACTTCAAGCAGGAGAAGACTATACATTGGACATATACTTCCCAGCAACGGTCGAAAGACCTCCACCCACAATGACCGAAACAATCAAAGTATATCTTGACGCGCTAGCACCTTGGTACTCCGTTGGGATGATCGTGCTTGGAATTGCAGCTGTGGTTAGGGTTAGATCCTTCAAAAGGAGATTTAGAGATCCTGAAGTTTCTACTGTAGGCATCTTAGGCGATCAGCCTCCTACCGATATTGGACCTCCAGAAGCCGATGTCTTGTCAGACATGAAAGTTTGGAGAAAGCATTTTGACTCAGCCTTACTCGACCTGTCGCAGCGTGGATACCTAGACATGCACGTTAGGGCAAAGGAGGTGGGGTTTTTCAGAAAATCCGTCGATGTGGAAAGCTTTGAAGTCACACTGAGCGAGAAAGGTAGAAATGCCCTTCAGTCAGAGGATCCAGACCTGAAAAGATACGAGCGGAGCTTGCTCAATGGTATAAGCAATGTACCAATTAACAAGAAAGAGCTTTCCAAGATCACGAATAAAGACGTGAGAGAAAAGTTCGGTCTTGAACTCATCAGGGATGAACTCGTAGAGAAAGGGATGGTCGCTCCAAAAGGTTTCGAGAAGAAGGGAGCAAACCTGATGATTATCGGCATGATCTTAGCATTGCTAGGAGCCATAGTAACGGTCTCTTACGTTTTTGTCGGATCCTCGAATTGGTGGATGTGCATAACAACGTTCTTTCCAGCAATTGCCTTAGGATTAGCTAGGACAACAGGACCTCGAACAACTCAGGGTGCAGAAATCCACAGGCAGACAAAGGAGTTTCTAGAGAGAAAGATGATGGCACTGAAAGAAGAAGCCAAATCATCCCCTATATCAACTATACAACAAATCAACGAACTCACTCCATGGCTGGTTTTACACCCGACTTTCTATTTACTTGTCAAGGCGCCAAACAAAGCGATGAAAAATCTTGATACAACGGGCAAACAACACATGGACATTCTGCCGAGTTACATCAAGGTGATCGGTTCAAACCGCCTGACTATGTCGCCCTACTACTACAATTATTCGCTATGGTGTACCTTCTACGCTACAACATCACCGTCAACCGGTGCCCCTCCTAGTGGAGGAGGAGCTGGTGGCGGCGGTGCAGGAGGAGGAGCTGGGGGAGGTGGCGGCGGTGCAGGTTAGGACGATAAACAGGATTTTGCAGTCCCTCGTCGAAACATGTCGCAGAAGAAAGATAGTGTAATTACTGGTTTATGAAAAAGGAATTAAGTAATAACACATATTTTACTGCATTGAAACTATCAAGAAGTGTCTAAAGTGGGACGTGTTTCCAAAGGCATCAAGTGTAGCATTTCCGGCTGCAGCAAAGACGCTGAACGCTCCATTTCTGCGGCAAAAGTCAAGTCAGCCGGTTTGAAGATCGGTGGAAGCGAAAGACGAGCCTATCTATGTAAAGAGCATTACAAAGAGTACAAGAGGAAGACTAAAAAAGAGAAGCAGATCGAGCAGTGGCGTTACAAAGCATAAAGACTGAAAGTGAGGCAATCTTATGCGTATACTACAATTACACTCTAACTTCATCCAGTACCAGCCTGTCCAGAAAGAGATAGCCATGGCTGAAGAAGCCGGAAAGGAAGAAAGAAGACTGGAGGACTTGGTTGTTCTATTTACGGCAGTTGAAAAAGGCGACAATGAAGCCGTAGCTGAGAAAGCCATAGATGAAGTTCACGCTTTCTTGGAAAAGCTGAAAGTGAACAGAATTTTGATATATCCCTACGCACATCTGAGCAGCAATCTGGCAAAACCTGCTGACGCCCTAAAAGCAGTAAAAGCAATGGAGGCCCATGCAAGAGAAATCGGCCTGGAAACTTATCGTGCTCCCTTTGGCTGGAACAAGCGATTCACTATTTCGATAAAGGGGCATCCGCTTGCTGAGCAATCCCGCGTCATACTACCTATGGGAAAAGCGGAGAAAGAGGGCGAGAAAATATCAAGGGCTGTGAAGGCTGAAAAGAAGCTGAAGTCGTTCTGGTATATCCTCCAGCCGAATGGAAGGATGAAGCCAGTGAAGGAGTTCAAGTTTGAAGAACACAAAAATCTGCAAAGGTTTGCAAGATATGAGGTATCGAAAGCCAGGGCGAGCCGGCAGATGCCTGCTCATGTCAAATTGATGAAACGGCTGGAGATTGCAGACTATGAACCCGGAAGCGATCCAGGGAACATCCGATGGTATCCGAAGGGACGATTCATAAAATCCCTGATCGAAGAGTTGGTCAGCAGAAAAGTTTCAGAGTACGGAGCAATGGAAGTCGAAACACCAATCATGTACGATCTTCAACACCCTGGACTAGCGGATTATTTGAATCGTTTTCCGGCAAGACAATACTTGGTGAAATCCGAAGAAAAAGAGCTGTTCCTACGTTTTGCAGCCTGTTTCGGCCAATTCCTGTTGGTTCATGATACCCAATTCTCCTATAGGCAAATGCCACTGAAAGTATACGAGCTGACACGGTACAGCTTCAGACGAGAGCAACGAGGCGAAGTTGTTGGCCTCAGACGGTTAAGAGCCTTCACTATGCCTGATTGCCACGCCTTCTGTACAAACCTGGAACAAGCGAAAAAGGAGTTTTTGACCAGATTCAAGCTATGCATGAAATTACTAGAAGAGATGGGCTTATTGAGAGACGAGTATGAAGCAGCGATACGCTTCACAAAAATCTTCTACGAAGAGAACGCAGAGTTTGTCAAATCTTTAGCCAAGATCTATGGTAGGCCAGTTCTGATTGAGATGTGGGATGAACGTTTCTTCTATTTCATACTGAAGTGGGACTTCAACTTCGTAGACAATCAGAACAAGGCTGCCGCGCTTTCTACTGATCAGTTAGATGTGGAGAATGCGCAGAGATACCAGATAACATACATCGACGAGAAAGGGGAAAAACAGTACCCGCTGATTCTACATTGTTCTCCAAGCGGAGCCATCGAGCGATGCGTGTATGCGTTACTGGAAAAAGCTTACCGAGAACAACAGCTCGGCAAGCCTCCGACGCTCCCTCTGTGGCTTTCCCCGACTCAAGTACGTATCATACCCATGTCCGACAAATATCTAAGAAACACCGACAAACTGGCTCAGACTATATCCAAGAAACAGATACGCGTGGATATTGACGACAGGGTACTCACTTTGCAGAAGCGAGTTAGGGAGGCTGAGAGGGAATGGATTCCCTATGTAATCGTAATCGGACAAAAAGAGATGGACTCAAACATTCTTCCCGTGAGAGATAGAAAATCAGGGAAAATACGTAAGATGAAAGTCAAAGAGCTGATAGATGAGATTATGGAGACCGTTAAGAACAGGCCCTTCAAACGGCTGCCTCTTCCGAGAAGTCTTTCTGAAAGACCACAATTCTACGGTTAATAATGTTGAAAACACTCAGCTTTCTACAAAAGAATATATCAAAGCTTAATCTGATACATTAAATCCAAGTACGGAGGATAGAGCTTGGATAAGGAGCTAGTCATCAACATAGATGGAACATACTATCCAAAATCGCAAGCTAAGATCTCAGTCTATGATCATGGCCTTCTGTATGGAGACGGCGTTTTTGAAGGAATACGCGCGTATGATGGCATTGTATTCAAACTTAAAGAACACATCGATAGACTGTATCGTTCAGCTTGTGTAATCATGCTTGCCATCCCATCGACAAAAGATGAAATGATAAATGCAGTTCTGGAGACTCTGCGGAAGAATAAATTGCGGGACGCCTACATACGCCTAGTTGTCACAAGAGGTGTTGGCGACCTAGGCTTAGATCCTAGGAAGTGCCCAAAACCAACCGTCATAATCATAACTGATGCGATTAAGCTTCATTCAGGAGAGCCGAAAACAAACGGCATTAGAGCCATGATTGTATGGGTGAAGAGAGACCCCGTAGACGCTACTTCACATGAAGTCAAGTCACTGAATTATCTGAACAGCATATTGGGAAAGATCGAAGCCAACGTCAGTGGTGTCGACGAAGCGATATGCTTGGACAAGAATGGTCACATAAGCGAAGGCGTAGCTGAAAACCTTTTTACTGTAGAAAGTGGGAGGATCCTGACCCCTCCAACATCTACGGGCGCGCTAATCGGAATCACAAGGAATGCAGTTATGAAGTTGGCAGAAAAGCTTGGCTACAAGGCCGTGGAAAGGACTATTACACCTACTGACTTATTCACGTCTGATGAAGCTTTCTTCACCGGCACAGCAGCAGAGATCATCCCAATTGTGGAAGTGAACAAGAGAAAGATAGGGAACGGAAAGCCTGGAACCATAACACGGCATCTGATGCAAGAATTTGAGAAGGTTGTCAAAGACCCAAGAGAAGGGGTCCCCATATACGAATAGGCTGAGTAGACGAAGAACAGCTGGATACGCCCCTTCTATCTTTTTTGTTTCATGAAGAGCTCTACTTTGTTGAAGGCTTCCTCGAGGATTCCGAGTGGTGGGAGAAAGACTCCCCGGAAATGTCCTGCTCCATAGATAGGATCAAAACCAGATCCGTGGACGAAAAGAACGCCTGTTTCATTCAGAAGGTTTAACACGAATTCTCGATCTGTCTTCCATGAACCTCCGACATCGTGTATCTTTGGGAAGACGTAGAAAGCTGCCTCCGGCTTCGTGCAGCTGATTCCATCTATCTCGTTCAACCTTTTCCAAGCATAGTCCCTTCGCTTTCTAAGCTTTTTGGCCATCTCTTTGACATGACCCTGCGGTCCGGTAAGAGCTGCAGTCCCAGCTTTCTGGACAGGAGTGTTTGCACACAATCTTATCCTGGCCTCTTTTTCGACGCATTGTTTCAACTCCTGCAGCTCATTGTTTTGCTGGTGGAAATACATGTAACCAAGCCTCCATCCAGTCATCAGATACGCCTTTGAGAAACCATTCAACCCGATGACCGGGATGTCTTTGGACAAATGACTTGTGCTAACAAATTCTTTATCAAACACGATCTGGTCATATATTTCGTCTGACACAATCGGAACGTTGCTTTCGCCTGCCAGATCTATGATTGCCCTGACGGTTTTTTCCTCGTACAGAGCGCCGCATGGGTTATTCGGATTGATGATCACAATTGCCCGAGTTTTTTCGGAGACCTTATTTCTTAGGTCATCAATATCTGGTTGCCAGCTATTCTCCTGTGTAGTTTTGTAGGTGACCGGTTTTCCACCGAAGAACTTGGCGAATGAAATATAGGGTGGATAAGTCGGTCCTGGAAGAAGTATCTCATCCCCAGAGTCAACGATTGCTGCCATAAGCATCTGTATGCCTTCAGAGATTCCAGTCGTGACGATTATGTTGTCTGCAGAGAGATGTAGATCATTAACCCTCTTCTCTTTCTCGCATATGGCTTGCCTAAGTTCCAGCAGTCCTTCTGAAGGTGAGTAAGAATTCGCTCCTTCTTTAACAGCCTTTGCTAAAGCCTCTTTCACATGTTCAGGAGTGTCGAAATCAAATGCAACAGGGTCTCCTATATTCAGATAATATATTCTCTTCCCTGATTTCGAAAGTCGCTTCGCATAGACAATGACATCTCTGATAGCGTATTCAATTGCCTGAACTCTTTCCGTAACTCTCATGTCATCAAATCTCTCCCCTCTGCGGGTTGGTCTTATTGTCGAAGGATGAAAATAAGATTTGTCAAGAAGGAAATGAAGGATACACCGTTTCTGACACCTGAAAACCTTCTGCGGTGTGAACCGTAATTGTCAGGTCTGAACCAATGTAATCCCAATCCCACAGATATGCAAATGCCGCTTTTTCCCCTATTGCCAAGAGATATCCTTCTAAGGGAATCTCTGGGTGTGTTAAGGCACCGTATATCATGTAAGTACTGTTTTTCGTCACTAGCATTATCTCTGTAATCGTCACATTCTCGTCGGAGTTCTCTGAGTTTGAAACTGTGAAGTTTATGTATGGTCGCGTCAAGTTGAATTCCGGAATATCCGCTTCGCTAATCATAATGTTATACATCTTCAATCCCACAGAAGGTATAGCCACCATTCTAGAAATCTCAGATCCATCATCAGCTACAACTGTTATGTTAGCAGTCGTTCCCTTGTAGTCTTTCCAATCAAAGGTACAGTTAAACAATCTTTCCTCAGCTATTGGAACTTCCTCCGATTCAATTGTAACCTCAGTTCCGTTAAACTCCATTCGGGCGATGGTGAGATTCTGAAGAGAGACTTGGGCATTCGCGACCTCTACTGAGAAGTTTCCTAAGAAGTCCAGATCAAATTCTACGCTTGTCAGATTCCAGACAATGTTTGAAGGAGTCGTCACATTCTTGCTAGGTATTGTGAACCCTTCTCCAGTGTAACAATTCACTGCAATGGTCTTGTTTCGATACGCTGTCCAGTCCCAGAGACATTTGAAAATCTCAGAATGGTTTGGTGTGATCAGTAAAACTTCTGTTAATGGAGGTATGGTGATGTTGATTGGCACAATCTTTCCATCTTGTAGTGTTAGGTTTATCGATGTCAAGGTCACGGATGATGTAGAGTCTTCCGAATTGGCAACTGTCAGATCGAAATAGTTCGAGTCTATGTCGTCAAACCTGATTTCGTCTATGTAAACGACGGCATAAGGAAGTTCCTCTGCTACGTACGACGTTTGATAGCCTTCTTCTGTCTTGACGGTGATTGTTAATGTCAGATAATTCTCCCAGTTCCAGCTACATAGAAATGTCTCAGTCTCACCGGGATTCAGAAGATGTGGGAGTGTTGGAGTAACATTTTCATTTATTGGCATCCCAAGTAGATTTATTTCTGAGATTGTTAGGTTTATGATAGATTCAGCGGCATTCGCTATCGTTAGGTTAAAGGAGCCTACGCCTATAGAAGCGTCGAAACTTGGTACTATCGTTAGCCTTACTTTTGGAGTCGTGCATGAGTAGCGTGTTGTTGAAACATTTTCTGCTACAGGTTCAATCTTTACGACTTGGCCTGTGAAGTTGCTCCAGTTCTTCTCACATCTGAAAGTCTGCCTTGTTCCTCTTCTAAGCAGATAGGGCAGAATTGGTTCAGCCTCTGTGATGTTATATACCTCTTTCTTTTCTTCAACGTTCAAGCGGATAGCTGTAATATTCGCATCCGAGACTGAGTTTGAAGGGTTGAGAATCGTTACGTTGAAATACCTGGCATTGTAGATTGGGAATACGCTATCTTCGACCACAAGCAAAGTTGTGTCTTCGGGCATGTTGTAGTAATTCGCCATGACAAACAGATATGCCATTAGGCCTCCAATAATAACGGAACACAAAATTATTATAATGAATAAGATAGTCGAAACTGCTTTCACGCTGCTCAATAAACGCATATTGCTCCCTTGATCCTTCAAGTTTGTCCTATCTGATATTCCCTGGAAATAGATAAGTGTTCTCTCACCTAGATTAGCAGACTTCGCATTGTTCGTTAGGCACCGTTCTAGTGCTATTGGTGACTCATAAACGCTGTTGTCTCAAGAACGTCATGATCTGATATAGTGTTGCTACATTCGTTGCTTAGCAGACATCAACTCAGCATGAAATGCGTGACTCTGCATTTTCATGCAGGCTGTAGTTGTCTTGCTCTTTCTGCTGCTTTTGTCACAGCTCCTACTATCACTGCCCTAAGTCTGCCTTCCTCAAGGGCAAGTAGTCCTTCAACCGTTGTGCCAGCGGGAGTGGCGACTAAATCTTTGAGTATGGCTGGGTGCTCTCCTGTCTCAACAACCATTTTAGCGGCGCCAAGAGTGGTTTGCGCTGCCAGCAGTGTTGAGACATTTTTCGGCAAACCGAGTCTAACACCCGCATCAGCTAAGGCTTCTATTATCAGGTATATGTATGCAGGTCCACTTCCTACCAAGCCTGTCGCCAAGTTCAAGTATTTCTCTTCAAGCTCTATGACGTGTCCTAATGATGAGAGCGTGTCAGTCACCATTTTCAGCTCATCCTTTTTCGTGTTTTCAGATGGGCAGATAGCTATCATAGCTTCTCCTACTTGGCAGGCTATATTTGGCATTATCCGTACAACAGGCGTATGCTCTGGCAAGTACTTTCTCAGAAACTCCAATTCGACGCCAGCCGCTATGGAAACCACTATTTTGCCAGGCCCCATTATTGGCGCAACTTGCTGCAAGACAGCCTTTACGTGTCGAGGCTTTACAGCGATTATCGTAAGGTCTGCAAAGGACGCCGCTTCCTTTGCATCAGCTACGCATTTTACTTTGTATGCTTCTCTCATGTACCTACTTCGGCTTTCGAGTATCTCAAAGACCTGCACATCCTGGGGTCCATAATTGCCTGACTTTAGAAAGCCCGAAATCATTGCTTCACCCATCTTGCCAGCGCCGATGATCGCTAGTTTGGGTTTGTGTTCATTCAAGACAGTCCTGCTCCGACTTTGTTTACGTCATATCTACCAAGCATCTATAAAATTCTTTGTCATGCACAAGTTTCACGTATGATCAATCAGCAGTTCTAAGGAAAAGCGAGAGAGAGTCATCATCTATCGACCATGTTGGAAACCGGTGTGTGAACAAGCGAATGCTTATAACGTTAGACAAGTTAGCTAACTTTCCAATCGGTGATTAAGGTTGACATTTGTAGAGTTCACATACTCTCTGGGGAAAGTTGAGAAGGGATACAACAACAGAACACTATACGTGAACCTTACAGAGAACCAAGTCAAGAGCAAATCCGTCACTCGGTTTATGAAAGATACGTTCATCGGTGGCCGGGGCTTCGACCTCTGGCTTCTGTGGAATGCCTTGCCCAAGGATCGCATCGCTAAATGGGACGAGGAGGAAAACGAGATATGCATCGCATGTGGCCCACTTGGCGGCACTCCTATATACCCGGGAAGTGGCAAAAGCATAGTCGTCTCAATCTCGCCCCTAACAGACTCGGTGATGGATTCCAATGTCGGCGGATACTTTGGACCTTACCTGAAATTCTCGGGATGGGACGCTCTAGAAATACAGGGAAAAGCTAAGTCAGAAGTAGTGATTTTTATCGATGGAGACGAAGGAAAAGTAATTGTGGAAAACGCTGAAAGCCTACCCTCCCAAACACATCTTCTAGCCGAGATTCTTTCGAAGAAATATGGAGGAGAGGACAAGAGTAGCGTTTCAGTGGTGTCCGCTGGTAGCGGAGCAGAGCATACGAGGTTCGGATGTCTAAATTTTTCATGGTATGACTCGCATCGCAAGATTGTAAGGTATAAACAGGCTGGAAGAGGAGGCTTAGGCACTGTTCTTCGAAACAAAAAAGTGAAGGCTATAGTGGCTAAATTCTCGAATCTTACCGCGAAAACGAACGAGCCTGCAGACTTCAACCTTCTTAGACAGATAGGCACTGCATACAATAAGGAGATCAGAACTCTCGATCCAAAACAACATCAGATGGCAGTTGTAGGAACGACTCACTTGGTCGACATTATGAACGAATACGACTTGCTTCCTACAAATAACTTCAAGTTCGGAAGCCATCCTGAAGCTCTAAAGCTTGGTGAAGAGGTCTATAGGAAGAAGTTTCACCACGGTTTCGATGGATGTTGGGTAGGATGTCCCGTTGCCTGCTCTCACGGTGTGAAGGATTTTGAACTGAAAACTGGTCCATACAAGGGTCAGCGCGTCTTCGTGAATGGTCCAGAATACGAGACTATCGCTGGGCTTGGCAGCAACTGTGGAATATTCAACGCTGACCATGTGATTGAGATGAACTTCTACTGTGACACCTACGGCATAGACACCATTTCATTAGGAACGGCTACTGCCTTTGTCATGGAGTGCTATGAGATGGGACTGATTGACAAGGGCGTCACTGGCGGTCTTGAACTGAATTTTGGAAATGAAGAAGCAGCTATGGAGCTCCTTCATCAGATGGCGAGAGGTGAGGGTTTTGGAGTAATCGTCGGTCAAGGAATACGCAAAATGAATGAAATCTTTGCCGAGAAGTACGGTGCAGATCCGAAGATAATGCGCGATATTGGTATGGAGGCGAAAGGACTAGAATTTTCTGAATATGTTACCAAAGAATCTCTCGCGCAGCAAGGCGGTTATGGACTCGCGTTGAAGGGGCCTCAACATGATGAAGCTTGGCTGATTTTCTTGGACATGGTACATAATCTTATGCCCACCTTCGAGCAGAAAGCGGAAGCCCTACACTGGTTCCCGATGTTCCGCACCTGGTTCGGTTTAAACGGGTTGTGCAAGCTTCCTTGGAACGACATTGTGCCTGAAGATAACAAGTATACACCCGAACCTGCCAAGGTAATGGCTCATGTGGAGAACTACGCCAAATTCTTCTCCGCGGTGACCGGGAGAAAAGTGACACCAGACGACCTTATCTTAATGAGTGAGAAGGTCTACAACTTTCAACGCATCTTCAACCTAAGGATGGGTTTTGGCACGCGCGAACACGATGACATACCCTACAGAGCCGTTGGACCAGTGACGGAAGAGGAGTATGAAAGCCGCGCAGAACATTATGATAAGCAGCTTAGAGAGAAAATTGGATTTGACACGAAGAACAAGTCGACGAGGGAAAAGCTGTCAGCCCTAAGAAGACATCGGGAAGCGGAGTACGAGAGGCTTAAGGATGCTGTATACAAGAGAAGAGGATGGAGCCCTAAAGGTGTTCCGACCCTCGAGAAGGTAAAAGAGCTTGGCATAGATACCCCTGAAATTCTGAAACTATTAAAGAGCTCTTAAACGCATTAGAAGATGTCCGTGGCCTAACGCATGCTGAGTCCAACGCTAGTATGCTTTGGCGAAGTATACAACTTCTTTTGCTCTTTTGCCACAGCGTATACAGTCTGAAAATGGGTCCTCTTTGTCAAAGGGTATCAGTCTTATTGTTGCCCCGGTTTCTTCTTTTATCTTTTCTTCGCAAGTTGGACCTGAACACCAGTTTGCTCTAATGAATCCTCCTTTTTTCTTGAGGGTCCCCTTGAATTCCTTGTAGTCTTCTACGGTTGTGATGTTGCTTTCCAGGAATCTTTGAGCTCTCTTGAAAAGGTTATCTTGAATCTCCCCTAGTAGCTTGGTTATAGTACTTACTGTCTCGTCTTCTTTCACGTTGAGTCTCTCAAAAGTGTCCCGTCTTGCTATGGTTATCTGTCTCTGTTTTACGTCTCTGGGGCCAATCTCAATTCTCAGAGGTGTTCCTTTGAGTTCCCAGTCGTTGAATTTCCAGCCAGGGGTATATGCCGGCCTATCGTCAAGGATGACGGCTATGCTGTTCTTCGCGAGTTTGTCTCTTGTTTCTCTTGCTTTCTCCATTATCTTGTTTCTACTGATTCCTTTGTAAGGTATTGGAATCACGACTACTTGTGTTGGTGCGATTCGAGGTGGCAAGACTAATCCTTTGTCGTCGCCATGAACCATAACTACTGCGCCTATGAGGCGAGTTGCTATGCCCCATGATGTTTGCCATACGTAGTGAGCGTTTTCGTCTTCTCCAATGAATTCGATTTTGAAGACCTTTGAGAAGTTTTGCCCGAGGTTGTGGGAGGTTCCCATCTGCAATACTTTTCCGTCAGGCATCAAAGCCTCGAGTGCGGTTGTGTACAGAGCACCCGCGAATTTCTCGCTTTCCGTCTTCTTTCCCATCAACGCAGGGATTGCTAGGTAGTTCTCTATCAGGTCTTTGTACATGTTTAGGATTTCCATGACTTCTTGGTCTGCTTCTTCTTTTGTAGCGTGAGCTGTGTGTCCTTCTTGCCACAGGAATTCTCGTGTTCTTAGAAATGGTTTTGTCGCACTAGTCTCCCATCTTACGATGTTGCACCATTGGTTCTGTTTTACAGGCAAGTCTCGCCAGCTTCTGATCCACTTTGAATACATAGAGTACATGATTGTTTCAGATGTAGGACGGATAGCCAGTTTTTCCTCTAGTTGATTACTGCCGCCCATCGTGACCCATGCAACTTCTGGTACGAAACCTTCAAAGTGCTCCGCCTCTTTCTTCAGGAAGCTTTCAGGTATGAAAATCGGGAAGTATACATTTCTGTGCCCCGTCTCCTTAATCATTCCATTGAAGATCTCCTGAATTCTTTCCCAGATGGCATAAGAGTCTTCTCTAAAGACTATGCATCCTTTGATTGGCGCATAATCGGCTATCCCAGATTTCTGAACCACTTGCGTATACCATTCGGAGAAATTTTCAGACTTGTTTGCTGTAATGCCTGTTTCTGACATTCTCATCTTTCCCTCGCTTTCTCACTATCAGCCAGATAAAGCTCTGATGAAAAAACAATCCTAATATCAAATAACCTTTTGGAAAAAGCTTTAGCCGCGTGGAACACGATCGCCCATGTTACCCACTTTATCAAGCATACATTGAAAGGTTATTTAAAGGTTTTTAATGTTGATCTGCAACCTCAGTCTTCATCAGGCGAACTGACTGAATTGCAGGCTCGAGTGCGATTTGAAATATTCGTCAGGGGAGGATTGTACTGAATGGGTGTTACTCCTAGCGGATCTGAATCATGGGCTCTCCAGAAGATGCACTGTGATTTTCGGAAAGTAACTGGCGTTAAACTTGATAAAGGTTGAAATATAGGAAAATTGTTTTTTTTACATAAAAGGTAGGCTTTCTTGCAGAGTTCTCTCAATTAACTGGAGCATGTCTAGCAGAACGGCTGATCGTGTAAAAAACTGGCTTGGATCCAAACTTCTTATTTTTGTGGAAAGAACTAGTAAGTGTATACAAATAAAAACAAGGGCTACAAGCTGAAAGGAGCTCTCAAGCTATTTCTTCTCTTTCTTCTTCTTGCTTTGTTTCTTCTTCTTGGCCATTAGAATTGCCTCAAAACACTGTATTTTCGCAGGACGCATTTATTGTTTTCTAGGCTTGAAAAGGGCTTAGATCCAGCAAATGTCGGCCTAAGAGTCTCTAAACAAGATCTAACTGCTACATGAGCGTCCAATCGAGCTCTTACCCCTCAAATATCCTCATCTGTTGAATATTCTAGGAGAAAAACTTGATTTTGCTAAAAAAAGCGGGCTGACTTATGATGTGCATCAGCCTCTGCTTCCCTCTGCTTTGAGAAGAGAAAATTTATTTATTGGGAGCGTCGTGTGCAGTATGTCGTTGAGGGCACATGGTTTATTATCTTGTTTATAAAGCCTCAAAGGACTATCGCAACCGAAGTCTCATACCGGATCGTCTTAGAAAGATTGGCTGTACGCAGATTAGTGGCCCATTTTGGGAATTGGGCGAGGGTACAATGCCTAAAGTCTTGAGACTGCTTGAGGATAACAAGCCGATAATCATGAAAAGGAGTAGAGAAGTCAAGAAACGTCTGATTGCAGACAATGAGGTTCGAGATCTTGGAAGTCTGGTCGCGGTTGCAATTCGGATACCGAAGGACAAGAAAGAAGTCGTCCGAAGCTTTGTCAGCAAGGCTCCCTGCATTCGTCTCTGTAGACGTGTCTATGCCTTCTATCAAAGACATTCTCAGTTTGACCCAGAGAACAAGCTGATTGACGCCCAGCAACTAGCATCATTTGCGAAAAAACACGGAGGGGAAGTTAGACTGGTTCCGAAATTGATTATTCTGAGCAAACGCTCAATTCAAAGGTTGGCTGATGAGACAGAGATACATCTGGAAAAGGAGATTCTCCAGATGATCCCAAAATGCGAATACGCCTACCACAGATGCCTGAGCAGAGAATGTAGCAGAAGGGAACTCTTTGATGTCTTGCGTAGACTCCGAAGACAATTCCTGAAGGCTAAAAGGAAAGCTAAATACTATGAAAAATGGATGGGCCTTGATTTTTCGAGAAATTTGATGAGGACCTATCGGGCATTACTGAAGTTGAAGCACCTCTCTACAAAACAACGGCTAGTGGCGTAGCTTTTCAGAAGACCGACTGCCTTTTGGGAGGAATGAGGGAGAAAAACGGCTGAGGCGCAGTCTTAGAAGTTTTCGCAAGCCTAGAGACACGAAATGGAAAATTTCAGACCGTTAGTCTATCCTAGCTAAGTCTTAGGTCAAACAGACCGAATTTTGAGCGTTTCCCAAATTTCAAAAGACTTATTGCATAGTGAAACAGGAGTTCCTTCCCTAGAAAGTCAAAGGAGGTGGAAAGCCATGTTAGAGGAAGAAGATGAAGATTGGGAAGAAGATGAAGATTGGGAAGAAGAATGGGAAGAAGATGATGAATAAGACTGTAGGCACTCTGAAGCAGGATCAATATTCTGCGCGCGCGCCTTTTTGTTTCAATCTCTGTTTTGATGAAGCTCAAAGTGGGCAATATTAATACTAGCTGTTACCAATCATATAGGGGGACTCAATGACGAGGGCTACTCTTCTGAGTTCCCTGAACGACTTGATTGGTTGAAGAAAATGAGAGTTTTGAGATCACCGTGTGAGGTGACGGTAGTTTTTGCCTCTCAGAAGTGCACAAGATTCTCGCCAAAACAGATCAAGTTTTACATCAAATATGCTGTCATGGTATTGAAAGCTTTGAGAAACACATTGTTTTGCAGTTTTCTTACTTGGATGATGAAAAGGGAAGAAATAGCGGAAGAGGCAATTGCGGAGATTCAAGTCAACTTTTTTCCCTCCCAGAAGATCAACGGAAAAACTCTGGCTGGGAAATGCAACAGTGATGGTGAAATTCATATTTATCCGAAGAGACTGGATTATTGCCGCGAGCTACTACACAAGCTTGACAAGGAAGAGTTCTGCTTGTATGTCAAGGTGAGGGCTATGGCAACGTTGATCCATGAATTACTACACTTCAAATACTTGAATGATGAAGAGAAAGTGCGAACACTAACAGAAAGATACTGCAACACATTCATCAAACATCGAGAGCCTCAAACTCCTAATCACCACACACTGAAGTTACTTTTCAGACAATAGAAGATATATTGGTAACTGAGCATAGGAAACAGTCTATCCTATCTATCTTATGCCATTCTCCGAGAGACACGTTGCCGTGATCACATCTCCTCGACAGAAAGAACGTGACAACAGCAAAGGATTAGCGTCTTGCACCCAAAGCCTGATTAGCTGCTGAGTAGAGCATATCCGAGGGGGGAGTTTCCAGTCCAACATGGTGTACAACACTACAAGGCGCCTCTAACAGTATATGCTTGCGTCAAGTGAGAGTTTCTCTTGCTTTCGATACATATACAATTGAGAGTGAGAAGATATCAAAGATCAATCGGTGGAATGACACATGACGTCCAAAGAGCCAGAGTGGGCGATTCGTTTGTGGGTTGAACTGCGCCAAGTGCGATATACAACTTGCCGGCCATGATAATGAAACACTGCGTAGCGGGATAGTAGACTGGTTCAAAGATGAACGAAATGAGATCGTTGAATCTGGAAAGATGAAGTGTGAAGGATGCTTAGGTCCTCAGATATTCATTGGAGCGCTGGCTGTCCGATGATGTTATGCGCCAAAGACAAAAGGCTTAATCACTGTTTTCGATGAAAACACTTTCCATGTGTTAGGGTCGAAAAATTCGATTCGGACGGGGCATTACATCATCACAGGACCATCAAAAACTCGACGAGAATGAAAAAGATCGGAATGGAAAAGTGGATTGAAGGGCAGAATGAAAAGGGAAATTTTGAATTCTGCCCTTAGAAACATAAATTAGACTAGGCTTCAACTATCGTTGCACTGGCATGAGTCGCCATTCTCTATAATCCGTGGCAACCTTGATATATCCTGTTAGGCTTTGATCTAATTCTAAGTCTCCAGTGTCAACTCTTAGAATGCTACTGTTTATGTTTTGAAGCTTACACTTTGTGGCCACGACAATGATCCGTTCCTTCCCGACACGTCTTATGATACTGGGGCTTATCTGTTGATTTCCTCGTCCAAGTAGAATGCCTTGATGTCCGATTGGCGATACAATGATCCATGTGTTATTCCAGTCTTCGACTTCCCGCATAATCTCTTGCTCGTTAAGATCTGATAACATTTTGTAGTCTTTGTAAAGATCGACACCTAGCAACGTCTTCTCTACGCCTAAGAGGTCAGCAATGCGTTTGACGGTTGTTCCCGGACCTAAGATATAGGTAGCTTCTTTTCTCATCTCTTCTATTATAAATCTGGCTATAGCCGCTTGGTTTTCACTTTCGTCAACTGTTCTAGGGCTTGCTTCCTTTCGACCTTGAATTCTCATGGGAAGGAACGGGCTTTCCAGATAGCCATAGAGCTTTACTATGAAGTTGTCGCTTCGAATAGCCTCCTCATCCGCATCCATAACCTCAAGCTCTGTAGTCTCAGTCTCCCCTTGGAAATATGCCTGAACCACTTCTGCGGCATCAGAAGGGTTTACTGCGAAAACTCCGCTGTACATCTTCACGCCCGAAGGCACACCCAATACGGGTGCTTTGTTGAAGTCCTGCATAGCATCGAAAATATCTTTGGCTGTACCATCTCCGCCAACAAATACGATCAAGTCGACTCCTTCCTTAAGCATAAGCTTCACAGCCTTTCTCGTATCTTCTGCTTTTGTTCTATCTCCTATTTTCATAGGAAGAACCTTGACTTGAAGACCTGCTACAACGGCCTCTTCTTCACCCATGACCTTTGGGCAAGTAAGGACCTCCAAATGCAGATCTGTTGTGTTGTCCTTCAACTTCTGCAGAAACTCCTTTGCTCTCCTAGGCGCTATAGGTTCAGCTCCCTTTGAAATTGCTTCATCCAAAACTCCATCAGTTCCCCTTAATCCTACAGTGCCTCCCATACCAGCAATTGGATTAATGACAAAACCTAGCTGCTTCATCGCAACAGAATTATCGTGCAGACTAAAAAACCATTATGGTCGTAAGGCAGAACGATCATAAGAATGCTCTGTGATGGAACTATCCCCTATTCTTACGAGTCTACGATTGTGCTCATTCAAAAATCCTTATATCGCAATATAGTGAAATCGCTTGTCGCGGAGTTGAGGTCCTGAATGTCTGGAAAGAACATAGAAAGAATCCTTGTGACAGGAGCTACTGGTCAGATCGGGTCTGAATTGACTATAGAGTTGCGGAAGAGGTTTGGGGGAGAAAATGTTGTCGCCGCTGGGCATAGAAGAAAACCGAATGAGAAGCTACTTAGAACAGGCCCGTTTGAATATATAGACGTGTCGAAAAGGGAGAGCATCGAGAAAGCCGTAGAAAAATATGATGTTGACACGATCTATCATATGGCCGCGGTTCTTTCAGCTGTTGGAGAGAAGAACCATCAGGTTGCTTGGCGTGTAAACATGGATGGTCTCATCAATGTATTGGAGACAACCAAAGATTGCGCGCTGACTAAGATCTTCTGGCCCAGTTCCATTGCGGTCTTCGGATCTGAAGCGCCACGTCTCAATACTCCTCAAAATACAGTGTTACTTCCTGAAACCATGTATGGCGTTACAAAGGTGGCTGGTGAACTGCTGTGTAACTACTACTTCCTTCGTTTCGGATTGGATGTACGGAGTGTCCGCTATCCGGGAATCATAAGCAGTGAGACCCCTCCTGGGGGAGGTACAACGGATTACGCCGTGGAGATATTCTACGAAGCAATAAGAAGAAAGAGATACACTTGTTTCGTGAGGGCAGAAACTGTGCTGCCCATGATGTACATGCCGGATTGCATCGAAGCAACCATAAATGTTATGGAGGCTGACGCCTCACGGATTAAGCGTCGCACCAGCTACAATCTGGCCGGAATGAGTTTTTCCGCTGGAGAACTAGTGTCTGAAATCAAGAAATACATACCTGAGTTCGAATGCGAATACAAGCCGGACTTCAGACAGAAGATTGCGGACTCTTGGCCTATGTCGATAGATGATGCTGCGGCTCAGGAAGATTGGGACTGGAAACCCGCCTACAATCTGGCTGACATGACTGAAGATATGGTTGAGAAGCTTTCCACACGTTTTGCTGAAGGCAATCTCTGAGGATAATTGTAGAAGAATCACGTACGTGTGATTGATCACCAAGTGACCGCCGAGGCTGGGTCATTGGTCATAGACCATTTGAGATATTCATCTATGATTCAATATTCGATCTTCTGAGATGATCTTCCAAGANNAGATGATCTTCCAAGAATGGAACAGTTTGCCTGCATAATTATAAAATAGGAGGGCTAATGTGAATCTGAGGGATGACCGTGACTCTTATTAAATCTGACCTGGTAGAAAAGGGAATCTCCTACTTCAAAGGAGGATATAACTGTGCCCAAAGTGTCTTACTTGCTATGCAGGATTTTTGGGATGTAGAAGACGCTTTGGAACCCAAGGTTGCTTCAGCCTTTGGAGGCGGAATTGGAGGGCGAGGGTCTTTGTGTGGTGCGTTGACCGGGGGAGTCATTGCAATCGGTCTGAGATATGGATCGAATGCTGCTAATCCTGAAGAGAGGAAAGTGGCGTACGCTCTGGCACTGCGGCTTTACACCGCGTTCCAGAAAGACTGTAGCAGTGTCTATTGTAGAGAGCTTATCGGGTATGACCTGACAGATCCGAGGGAACTGGAGAAAGCGAGAAATTCCGGAATATTCAAAGAGAGATGCATCCATTTCATAGAAAGCGCACTCAGAACCTTAGCGGACATGAAGTAGAGTTTTTGCTTGTCGCCCCTGGAGGTCGGACACAACCTCCGAAAATGCTTATTTCAGACGTGAGATAATGTTACATGGAGAGATTTGGAAACTCAATGCGTTAAGACGTTGTCCGACCCGTCATACAGCAATGAGACTCCAATCTCTCCGATTTCAACATGATCGCGTGGGGCAGGCACAGTTTTTCCTGAATTCGCATTGAATAATTATTATATCCAGGCTCCAGCAGAGTTGGTTGTCAAGAGGGGGAAGAGATTTTGTCTCTTGAACAACTTGCGTCGCGTTATGAGGAGTTGAATGGTCAACTTGCAGCGCAATACTATAACCAATATGCCGGATTGACCTACAACGCCCAATTGATGAAGCATCTTGCCATGCAACTTACGGAGATAAGTATAGAGTTCTTGGAGAAGTTTGAAGAACCCCGGAGAATGTACCTAGCCTCCATAGGGACAATCGCTGAAGCTGAAAGACTCGATGTTGAGCTTGAATTTCATGACCAACGAATGGAAAAGATTTCCACGGAAAAATATGATGTTCATGGAAAGAAGGTTAACTGGGGAAACTGGAGACAATTCAACTCTCAAACAAATGATTCTCGGAAACGAAAAGAGGTCTTTGACGAATTTATAGCAAAGGCGCCAAAGATCTCTAATCTAGTGGAGCGACGGATGAGCATCTCAAGAGAAGTACATGGTCGATATGGCTTGACACCCTTAGATAGTTACCTGGAACTTGAGCAGACTTCGTATGATGAGCTGCGAACTCTTCTTGAGAGACTTGGTGATGGGGCCAGGCAGGTATTCCTATCGGCAGCAGACCATTTTCTACATGAAGTTCTTGGCAAGGCCAAAGTGGAATACTATGATGACTACTACACATGGCGAGGCCGCATCTACAGACCGTTGAACAAGTACTTGGAAGGAAAGAGTCCGTTGAGAGAGGTGAAGCTTCTCTTGAAAGGCTTGGGCTTCGACCCTTCCGCTATACATGTTGACGATGAAGACCGTCCGAACAAAAGTCCTAGTGCCTCGTGTTGGGGAATACAAGTTCCCAACGACGTGAGAATACTATATCGAAGAGTTTCACCTTTCGCAGATTTCAGGAGTCTGTTCCACGAGTTTGGCCACGGTATCCATGGCAAGAGTGCTGATCCTGACGACTCAGTTTGGAAAAGATACATCGTGCCTAGGAGTGTGGCAGAAACTTTCAGCATACTTGTAGAAGGTGTTATTGATGACCCCCTCTTCCTGAAGCAAGACTTGAAACTTGAAGATACAGCCGTGAAGGAGATCGTGGATCGAGTAAGATTCATGAACTTGGTCTTCCTGACGTTTTATGCTGCTAACAGCATCATGAAAATGGAGTTCTGGAAGAACAAGTACACAATAGAAAAGGGTTCGAAAAGATGGCAGGAACTGACCAAACGATTCTTTGTAGAGACTCCAGGCAACTACTGGATCCTACACCATGTAATGCCCAACTACGACCTTTACTCGCCAAGCTACGTGATTGCAGCAGTTAGAGTTGCAACCTTGAGGAAGAATTTGGGTGAAAAGTATGGTGAGACTTGGTGGAGAGACCGCAAAGCCGGGGAATACATAAGACAACTTGCCCAGAAAAGAGGAGAATTTAACATAAAAGCATGGAAACTCGACTCCGGCACATACTTAGACGAACAGAAATCCCTAGGCTTCCTAGAGCGACACGATTAGCGCATCGTAGCTAAGGATCTGAACAGGTTCCTTTCATTCTTCATTGTGAGAGGTTGAGAAGGCCTACGGGCACAATCTTGGGGCATGAATAGGTAAAGATTAAAAGAAAGTGAATCTAAGTCTTGTAGAAGGTGAATTGGCGTGGTAGCTTCGCGTCATCCAACTAGATATTTGGGTGAAGAGTATCAACGGTTAGTTGATGAAAGTCTTAACTGGCAGCTTAGGGTTCTTGAAAGCGCCAGTGAACCCATCTGTACTGTGGATGGAAAACAGGTTTTGATGCTTTGTGCCAACAACTATTTGAACTTGGCAACGCATCCCAAAGTTATTGAGGCGACAATAAAGGCGACTGAGAAATATGGCGCCGGAGCGGGAAGTGACAGGTCTATATCTGGCAACATGTTTCTTCATGAGGAACTGGATCGACGGCTGGCAAAGTTCAAGAATGCCCCTGCTTCCTTGACCTATCAAACAGGTTTCATGGCGAATGAGGGACTTGTTCCGCAGCTCGCTGGAAGAGGAGATTTGTTTGTCTCAGACGAATTGAACCATGGTTCAATAATCGATGGAGTAAGACTCAGCCACGCGGACAGAGCCATATTCAAACATAAGGATTCAGAGGATCTGAATCGCGTGATGAACGAGGCTGAAAAGCATGATCCCCCGTACAGACACATATGGATTCTCACTGACGGGGTCTTCAGCATGGACGGAGACTTAGCTCCTTTATCGAAGATTGCTAAGATCGCTAAAGAACATGGTGCTGGCGTTTACGTGGACGACGCCCACGGCGAAGGCGTGTTAGGTGAAGGTGGTCGAGGAATCGTGAGTCACTTCAATCTGGGACGTGACGAAGTACACGCGGAGATGGGGACTTTCTCGAAGGCTTTCGGTGTGGTAGGCGGCCATATAACGGGCGGCGAAGAACTGCGCAACTTTGCCTATAACAAGTCCCGTAGCTGGCTGCTCAGTGGTGCAGTCCCTCCAGGCGTCGCTGCTGCTTGCATCGCTGCTATAGACGTGTTGGAAACGGAGCCTCAACATGTTAAACGAGTCTGGGAAAACCGTAACCATCTCCTAGAAGGATTTAAGGATGCAGGATTCGATACAGGAAACAGCGAAACACCGATAATTCCTGTGATGTGTGGCAAAAGCAAAATCTCTAAGGATCTGGCTGAACATCTGTGGACGAAGGGGATCTTTGTGCTGCCTATATTCTTTCCAATGGTTGCCAGGGACAAAGCTAGGATACGGGTTCAATTGTGCACGAAGCATACCATTGAACAACTAGACAGATCTTTAGAAGCCTTTAAAGAAGGTGGCAGAAAGCTAGGGATAATCTGAGACCATGGATCCCTTCTCTTTTTCCTCGTTTGTTTTAGTGTAGGATGAGAGTGCTGAATAGAAAGCAGTTGCTTAGAGAAGAAATCTGGAACAGAATGGAACGTGAAGGGATAGCCATCTTCCCTCTTCCATGCAGAGGAAGAATTCCTAATTTCAAAGGAGCAAGAGCTGCTGCAGAGAGACTGTGTCTGTTACCAGACTGGAAAAAAGCAAAGGCTATTTTCGTAAATCCAGATTCGCCCCAGCGGTCTGTGAGAGAATACGTGCTCAAAGATGGGAAGACTCTGATAGTAGCATCTCCTAGGCTTGAGAAAGGTATTCTACTGATCTCTCCTGACCATGCAGAAGGTAAGGAATATCTGGCCTCGACAATCAAAGGCGCATTCAGGTTTGGAGTCGAGGTGGAAGACTTTGCTAAACCAGATTTGGTAGTGGAAGGCTCAGTCGCCGTGGACAAGCTGGGACATAGGTTGGGAAAAGGACATGGTTACGGAGACAAGGAAGTTCGAGCTTTGAAAAGGAGATTCGGAGAGATTCTGGTCGCCACGACGGTTCATGACATGCAAATTGTCGAAGAGGTTCCTCATGATGAACGAGATGAAAAGATCGGGATAATTGTGACGCCGACCCGTCTAATCCATGTGCAATGATCGAGACAAGAGAAATCTGAAGCACACACTTGTTCAATGAAAAAGCGAGCGCGCACTAGTTGGAACTGCTCAGCGTATCTTTTCCAGTTCTTTATCCACTTCTTCTAAACCTAGATTCCTGAGGGTTTTTGATTTCGGTATGCCCTTACTGTCCCAGCCAACTGCTTCATAGTATCGCTTTCTTTCTTCTTCGAATTCTTCCCTTTCGACAGTTTTTCCTTTGTAGGGTCCTGAGGGTAATGGTTCATAGAACCGGCGCGGATTTTCATCATGTGTTCCAGGCTGCCATTTCAGGTCTGGACCGCCCAAAAGCAGCATTGCTCTTTGTAGCAGT
>JABAOF010005460.1_pt1 | contig 22832 bp, 18 predicted proteins | sample 7062171 | NCBI WGS metagenome assembly JABAOF01 (sample SAMN14538628, study PRJNA623070) | marine sediment metagenome | biome: marine biome [ENVO:00000428]; feature: marine pelagic biome [ENVO:01000023]; material: deep marine sediment [ENVO:00002113] | place: India: Gulf of Khambhat ...
TCCAGTCAAATTGCTCACCTAAAGCTGCTTTCTCAATTAGATCGCTTAAGTTACCAGGTTTGCAGGCTCTGATATTTCCATCCTCAGTGGAGTAGGGGAAAACGCCGAAATCTTTATGATATCTTCCCAGGGCATTATATAATTCTCCCAGATCAGCACGTCTCTGGGTATCTCTTGAGCGTCTTAGGGCAATCTTAAAGTTTGCATAGGCGGCAATGAATATCAAAGACAATATTATTGTCACCCCAATTAATTCATTTTTAGTAAAAAATTTCATCTGAAATATCTCATCTTAACAAACACCCTATTTGTAAAAAATCACCAAAAATTAAAGTAATAATAAACGAAACAATTAGAAACGGCCCAAAAGGAATTTGTTTTCCAAAGGAGGCTTTACCCAAAGCTATCAACACTAATCCCAAAGCTGAGCCGCCAACAAAACTTAAAAACATCCAACTGACTAGTTCTGGCCAACCAAGGGCGACTCCTCCGAATAAAACCAACTTTACGTCTCCCAGTCCCATACCACGACCTTTTGTGGCCAGGTGAAGGGCTAAGAAAAACAGTGCCACTCCAAAACCTGAAAACATCTGAAGATAAGGTTTATGAGTTGGAAATAGAAAAACTGTTAAGGAACTTACAGCAAACAACAAAAACACCAACTCATCTGGAATTATTTTATTTTCAAGATCGATTACAAATATTGCCACTACCACAATTATTACCCCTAAAAGATAAGGTAGTGTCAAACTACCCAAATAATTAACTAAATTACAGACAGGACTTGCCCTTAAGGCTGAAGTGCCAACAATATTCTCGCAATTAATGCTTAGGTAGGCAAAAGTTACAAATAGGCTCGCCGTTGCTAGCTCAATAAGTAGATATCTAATCGAAATGGGTTTTCTGCATCTTCTACAACTACCTTTAAGGACGATGTATGAAATAATCGGAATGTTGTCATACCAAACAATTTTTGCCTTGCATTTTGGGCAAAAAGAACGGCCACTTTTAATACTTTTTCCGCGTGGAGTGCGATATGTATATGCACCAAGAAATGACCCAACCGCTGCCCCCAAAAAGAAAAGTAAAAGAAGAAACATCACATCCATCTTTAAAAGTATACTAATTATCGCTGATAACTAACAAGGTTTAGCCCTAGTAGAACCCAAAAAGTAGTGGGTGCGAACTCAAACCACCCCCGGGGTGGTATAGGTTGACACCCTCTAATTATTCTCTTAAGCTTTTTATAAACCCTCTAACATATGGTGAAGCAGCGAAGAGAAATTCTTGCTAACGGTGAAGTCTATCACGCCTACAACAGTTCTGTTAGCAATGAAGATATTCTAATTGGAAAAAGAGAGCTAGACAGAGCTCTGGGCCTTATCGACTATTATCGTTACCCTCAAAAACTTAAATATTCTGAGTTTATAAGACTTCCTATTCAGCTTAGGGAAAAATACTACAGAGAGTTCAATAAAGCAAAGCCTCTAGTTGAAATATACGCTTATGCACTTATGCCTGATCATTACCATCTTCTTTTAAAACAGCTTCGAGATGAAGGAATAAAACTATTTTTATCTACCTTACAAAATAGTCTTGCAAAATATTTTAATAAAAAACATGACAGAAGTGGGGCACTGTTTCAAAGCCCCTTTAAGGCAAAAAGAATTATCAACGATGAAATTTTATTGCACGTATCACGATACATACATTTAAATCCGGTTACATCTTACGTTATCAATTACCAACAACTTATAATATCTCCTTGGACTTCATACCTGCACTATCTGGGAAAAAGAGATAGTGACTTAATAAATACGGATCTTATTATTAATATTTCGGGTTCAAGTAAGAGGTATGAGAATTTTGTAATGAACCAGGTTGACTATCAAAGAAAACTTAAAAAAATAAGAAAATTTCTATTAGAATAACCTTCAAATAATAACCTTCAAATACTTAGTTTTACAGTGGGTGCGAACTCAAACCACCCCCGGGGTGGTTTAGGTTGACACCCTAGATAATTAGTCAATTACTAATTCAATTACTAGTCTACGTAGGGTTGGGTGCCAGGAGCCCAGGGAGAGGGGTCACCATTTGAACAAATTGTTCCACCCCGACCATCCCCTGTCGAGTAAGTAAAATAGGCTACCTCGGGTGAAGTACACTTGTTGTTGTGGGAATTAGCCTCTGCTGTTGCAAATATAATTGCACCGTTTGAACTATCAACAGCATAACAAAAAGTAGCATCAACTCCAGGTTGAGCAAATGTAGTGCAGGGATTAACAGAATATGCAGAATATTTTATCCCTGAAGGAAAGCTGCTAAGCTCCCCAGCCTGAGTCAAGTCTTGTGCCCAACCCGCACCAGATGGAAATGAACCCTTTACCGAATAATAGGCAACTGTAGCTCTTCCTATTTGTCCAACTGAAGATATCCTTCCCGTATCTCTGGCTTGTGCCTGACGTTCGGTGGGGTTTATGGCCACAATTACTATCACTGCAACTACTCCCAAAATCGCCATTACAATCAGAATCTCCAATAATGTAAAACCTCTTAATCTTCCATGCATAACTTTTTCTTTTTAATAAAAAGGGCCTTATTTACACGATACGATATGATCCGATCTTTATACAACATTTAACTCACTAAATACCACCTACTAAGGCTAATATTTAACAAATTTTCAAGTCGTTTTATCTCTTTTTCATAATCAGAATTAATTGACATACGCAAAGCTCGAGACATTTTCGCTCGTACTTTGTGATAGGTATTTAATTTAGTTATAGTTTTTACCAATTGATATCTCATTTTATATGGTAGTACTTTTTGGACTACCCTCCTCAGGTTGTCCGGTGGTGCTACAACAAATTTTTGAAAAACTTGTGATCGTGCTAATTTATTAGGGTTGTATTTTTTAAATTCGGGTGAAAACTTTAGATCGTGAACCCCAAGATACTTTAAAACACTTTTATATGTTGATTCTGGGCTGTCAATAAAATCATCAAAAATAATGATATGGACGTTCTTTCTTCCAAATAATCTGAAGAATTTCTTTATATGTTTAGAATAACTAGCTACCTCGCTATAATACAAAAACTTTCTTCCCCAGGGATTGTATTTATATTGCTTGTCTATTTTTTTCCTTGTATCTTCCAGATCCAAGGCTTTCTTAAAATCTTTTTCCGACTCTACCTTTGCATAAAGTAGTTCACTATGTAGTGAATATAACATATCGGCAGGATTTCTTAGTATCATAATTATCTTCGCCTTTGGGTTATATTTTTTTATTTGCCTTGCTGCGGTTTTAGAGTATAAATACCAAACACAGCTCTCGCCAGTTATTTTTTTATTAACTGGTCTTTTATAGACATTCTTATGCTCTTTATCATCCATGTCTGAATAAATATCGTCTCCGAAATACGGTCTATCTTTGATATGTGGCATAAATATCTCGGGGTGCTCCTTAAGATAATAATGCAACGAAGTTGTACCACACTTTGGCGCTCCAACAATAAAAAAGTCAACTTTACTCATGTTATTAGTAACTTATTTTATATCGTAAATATATTTCTAAAATGATAACATAGTATTTAATATTTAATCATGAATAGCTTTTATTATTTTAGTGTTGGAACGTGTGCTTACAACGAAGCAAAGAATATTGGGAACTTCCTAGAAAATATTCGAAATCAAAAATTAGGCAACAAGTTCAGACTTAAAGAAATAATAGTCGTAGCTTCTGGGTGCACAGACGATACCGAAAAAATAGTTAAAAAGTATAGAAAAAAAGACAGTCGTATTCGCTTAATAACGCAAAAAAAAAGAGAGGGAAAGGCAGTCGCAGTCAATATTTTTTTACAAAACGCTAAACCAAATTTACTTTTCCTCCAAAGTGCTGATACTCTACCAGCACAGACATGCTACAAACTTTTATTAAAAGAGCTCATAAAATCTGATGTTGGTTTGGTTGCGGGAAAGATAATTCCCAAGGACGACAAAAGAAGCCTGATCGGATTTGCAAACAACCTTAAGTGGGAGTTACATCACAAAATTAATCTTGAATATCCCCAAAGACCAAAGGCTGGAGAACTGATTGCTTTTAAAAGGATTTTTGAACAAATTCCACCAGAAACTGCGGTTGATGAAGCCAGTATCGAGCCGCTTATTCATCTTCAGGGCTTTAAAATAAAATATGTTCCTAAAGCAATTGTCTATAACCAAGGACCAAAAACCCTGAGAGAATACTTAAGCGGAAGGCGGAGGATTTATGCCGGACATTATGTCACTAAGAAAAAATATGCTTATGAAATTATCACCCTTAACAGCCTAAGAATTATTCCTGTGTTTTTAAAAAATATTAAACTTAATCCAAACTACATTCTCTACTCTTTCGCCACCGCATTTCTTGAATTTTTTGCCAGGACTGTCGGATATTTCGATGTTAAATTTAAACTCCGAGATCATACAATCTGGAAAGTTGCTCAAAGCTCAAAAGAAGTAGGCACCTAAACTCATGAACCATCAACCCTTGGTATATATCATCATTCTTAATTGGAATGGCCTTGAAGACACCGTAGAATGTTTAAAATCACTTCAAAATGTTACCTATAAAAACTATACCATAGTCGTCGTGGATAACGGATCCAAAAACAATGAAGCTTCACGAATTTCAAAAAAATTTCCCCTTATAAAAATGATTAAAAATAAATCTAATAAAGGGTATGCAGAAGCAAATAATCAGGGGATGAGATTAGCACTTAAAGATGGTGCTGATTACATTCTTCTGCTAAATAACGATACAACTATAAAGCCAAATTTTTTAAAAGTACTCATTGATTATGCTGAAGCGAAAAAATTCAAAGGCGTGCTGACGCCAAAAATTCTTTACTACAAAACTAATATAATCTGGGCTATGGGAGGAAGTCTATCTTTCCTAACTAGTATTCCCAGAATGATCGGGCAGGGTAGGCCTTCCAAGGCTTTTGCTAAAATTATTGAACCTGACTATGCATCAGGCTGTGCCTTTTTGGTTAATCGTGAGGTAATCAAAAAGGTGGGAATGCTAGATCCTGCCTACTTTGCTTATTATGAAGATACAGATCTAAGTTATCGAGTCAGGGCAGCGGGTTTTCCAATTAAAGTGATCCCCAAAAGTATTATTTGGCACAAAGTATCCCAAAGTTTCAAACATAAAAAAATAAATAAAATCGGAGAAACTCAGTCTCACTTACTGGCTAAAAATGGGCTTTTGTTTGGAGTAAATAATCTCAAGGGTTTATCAAAACTGATTTATCTTCTCAACCAATACACCACCAAATTGGTCCTTTATATAATCTTCAAAACTGACAGCGTAAAAGCCAGCCTAGCTTACATTCGCGGTATCAAAGAAGGGACCCAAGAGATGCTAACTAAAAATGCCTAGACAACTAAAAATTAAAAACCTTATCAATTCAATAAATTATCCCTTAGCAATTTTCATTCTCACTTTCCTTATCTATGTCCACAACCTTTCACCAAGTGTGCATGGGGGGGATGCTGGCGATCTTTTGTCAGCGGCTTTAACTAAAGGAATCGCTCATCCTTCTGGTTATCCTTTATATACAATGCTAGGGATAATATTCACTTCCTTGCCATTACCATTTACCCCTGCGTGGAAATTTGGTCTTGTTTCAGCTTTATTTTCTTCACTTTCAGTGGTTGTTTTATACAAAATGGTGCTTGAACTGACAAAAAATCGCTATTTGGCAATCATCACAAGTCTAACACTCGCTTTTACCTATCCCTTCTGGCTATATGCAGAAATTGTAGAAGTTTTTGCCCTTAATAGTTTTTTTATCCTGACCCTTATATTTTTCACTATCAAGTACGCTAGAGAGCAAAAAGTGAAATATTTATATTGGCTTTCTTTCTTCACCGGACTTTCACTGACCAATAACTTATCGATCATCTTACTATTCCCAGCTATTCTCATAACCATATTTCTTACTAAGAAAAAACTACTGCTAGATTACAAAACAATATTAAAAAGCCTCTTTTTTCTTTTACTTGGCCTCACTCCCTACATCTATATTCCTATTGCGGCTAATAGTAATCCTTTAGTTAACTGGGGGAAGGCTGTTAACTTGGAAAATTTTTTCCATTTAGTTCTCAGAAAAGATTATGGCTGGACTCCTATCCCTGGAAGGGAATTTAATATCCAAATACCAATAGACCGAATTCACAGCTACTTAGATTATTGGTTTGTCTATCTAAATCCTTTGATAGCAATTCTATCTTCTTTTGGGTTTTTATATCTATTAACCAAGAAAAAGATCAAATTGTTTTTCTTGTTTGTAATTTCTTATCTTTTATTTGGGCCTTTTGTATTAATTTATCCAAGAAATCCCTCAGCTAGTTTTTTAGTTTTGGCAACATTTGAAAAATTTTATATTGCTGGTATTGTAGTCTTAATTATACTTTCACCTTTCGGGACACTTTCAATTAATGAGTTTATAACCAAAATCCTAAACAATAAGACTTTTATCTCCAATTCAAAGAGGGCGGTCTTAGCAGTATTTTCTCTAATTCCAATTATTTCCTTTTTAACCAACTTTCAAAAAACTAATTTAAGCAAAGTTTATATTGGTGATAATTTCGCCAAAGATATTATTGGCTGGTTACCCAAAGACAGTGTCTTGCTTATAAAAGACGATAGCAAAATTTTTAATACCCTCTATATGCAAATTGCATATAACTTTCGGAATGACGTATATCTACCTGGCAGGCACGACGGTATGAAAGGAATATTAAATGCAATCGGAATGAATGACGAAGAGGTCAAGCAGTATTCGATAAAATATAAAAGCGCCATCGAACAAAAGACCCTCTACACAGCGTTGCCAGCCTTGGTTTTAAAAAATACTGTCTTTACTGATTTCAAATCAGATTTTGAAATAATTGACAAAGAACAGGGCAAAATTTTATTTATTCCTTATGGCCTGGTATTTAATTTAGAATTTGAAGATACCTTCAATTTAACAAAAGACGAGTACCTCAAAAAAGTTAACAATATGATTAGCAATTATCAAACAAACGACTTTGAAAAATATCGCTTTATTCTTAATAACAATTTAGTTTTGGCAGATATACAAAAACAGTACGCCAATGCTTATTTTAATATCTCTAAATTTTTGGCTACTTATTATGAAGACGAAAAGTCAGCGCTCCCATTTTTCCAAAAAGCACTTGAACTTGATCCACTGATTCAAAATACGGAAGGAAACTTAACCTCAAACAAAAGTTCTCTAAACTAAAGAAAGAGCATGCCTTGTACTTTCACAAGACCCACACTCTTTCTCTGGTGCAATATTGCCCACCCGGACAATTTATTGTGTTGGGTTCCAAGTCTGTGGACCTGCTGTGGGCTCTCCTGCTTGACACACCAGTCCTCCTCGCCCGTCAGTCGTTGACCAAACAAACCAAGCTACAGTTACTCCACCAGCGCACTTTGAGATTTCTGAATCAGACTCAAACCTTGAATACACAACCGCAGCTGTTCCGCTTGTGTCGGGATCAGCGTCATAGCACCAACCGTTTTGCACATTGGTCGAACAAAGAGAAGTCAGCGTATTACTAATCACTGATGGCGCCGTCGAAAGTTCTCCAGCTGCAGTAAGATCGTTAATCCAAGTTCCAGATTCATCAACGTAATTACCTCCGCGAGCTGTATAGTATGCTTCAAGCGATCGGCCTATTTGGGCTACGCCAGACTTTCTTCCAGCGTCGCGGGTTCTTGCCAGCTGCTGCACTGGGTTAATGGCCACAAGGACAACTACTGCCAATACACCAAGAATAGCCATGACGATCAAAAGCTCGATCAAAGTAAAACCTTTTTTATAGGCAGTCATCTTTTCTTAATCTTCACCCCCCTTCGCTCGGATACTTCTGTTCCTTCATTCAGTATTCAATATTTTCTCGTTTCGTGTCAAGCCCCCCTGAGATATATAAAAATATAGGCTTTAGAACTGAGTGGTTAGGGTATAAATCGGCATAATCACTGAAATAACTAAAAAAGCAACCCCTATCCCTAAGAAAATCAAAATAATCGGCTCAATAGCAGCAGTTAGAGCTTTAAGTTTCTGATCACTCTCAACCTCAAAAACGTGAGCCACTTTTTCCAAAACTTCATCCATTTTTCCGGTTTCTTCACCGACAGCAATCATCTGTGAAAGAATGTAAGGAAAAGCCTGAGGATGTCTTGAAAAGGCAAAGGCGACTGGAAAACCCTTTTCTACCATCTTAGCAGCTTCTTTTAAGCCATCTGATATTATAACGTTAGTCATCACCTCGGCGGAGATAATTAAACTTTCAATAATAGAAACTCCACTTCCAACCATCAAACTCATCGTTCTGGCCAAATCGGTCAAAAGGATCTGCTGTTGAAGAGGTCCGATAAGGGGAATTTTTAATAACTTTTCGTCTGTTTTACGTCGTCCCACCTTAGTGCCTCGATATAATTTAAGTCCATAAACTAGTCCTGCAAGGGTAAGTAAAACTAATGGCCAGAAGCGGGTAGAAAAATTAGATATCCCCATCAATATCTTTGTCGGAAGTGGGAGCTCAGCATCGAACTGCTCATAAAGAGTAAGCATTCGCGGAATAACAAAGATAAGCATGATTAAAGCCACAATAATCATCCCGGTAACAATTATGATTGGATAAATCATCGCCCCCCTCACCCTACCTTTAAATTCCTGCTGCTTTTCTAGGTTATCCGCCAACCTGGATAAAACCTCATCCAATACCCCCCCCATCTCACCAGATTTAATCAGAGCAATGTAACTGGTGGAAAAAACCTTAGGGTGTCTGGACATTGAAGTAGAAAGTGCCTCACCCTCTTCTACATTGGCTAATATTTGGCCAATTACTTGCTGAATTCCACCCTTTGTTTGCGCCCTTAAAACAATAAGTGCTTCTGTTAGCGGAAGTCCTGAATTAATCATCGTTGCCAGCTGGCGGGTAAAGGTGTTTATATCACCTGCCGTAACTCGACCACTAAATTGTTTAAATGGATTTATCGCTAGCTCCCGAATTTGCTTGATAGAAATTACCACCAACCCTTTTCGTCGAACTAATTTTGAAGCATGATTAATTGAAGAAGCCTCAACCTCACCGATTACTACCTTGCCTTGTTTATCTTTTGCTTTATACTTATATCTATTCATCAAAACGCTCTTTTGTTACCCAGCTCAATTATCTATGGGAGCGAACTAGCCTCGATAATTCCTCGGGTCTGAGAGAGAAGCTTTGGGCGGTTTCAAGTGAAATTTTGCCAGACTTAATTAAATTAGCCAGAGACATCTCTAAGGTATTCATCCCAATCTCAGTCGATGTTTGGAGGATGTTATCGATCTGATGAGTCTTTCCCTCACGGATGGCGGTTTTTATCGCGCTGGTACCCAACATTATCTCATAAGCAACAACCCGTCGGACTTCGTTGGAGGGTACCAGCCTCATCGAAAAAACAGCTTCTATTACGTTAGATAATTGCAGGCGCACTTGTGGCTGCTGCTCCTCCGGGAATACATCGACAACACGATCAACAGTTTGAGCAGCCGAGTTTGTATGCAAACTAGCAAAGACTAGGTGTCCAGTTTCGGCAACCGTTAAAGCTGAAGCCATTGTTTCATAGTCTCTCATCTCACCAACCAGAACAACGTCGGGATCTTCTCTTAGAGCAGACCTCAACGCGGTATGCCAAGAGTGGCTATCAGTTCCCATTTCTCGCTGGGATATAATCGACTTGTTGGGTCTAAAAACAAACTCGATTGGATCCTCAATCGTTAATATGTGCTCGCTTCTGGTTGCGTTAATTTCATTTAATATGGCGGCAATAGTAGTTGACTTACCGTGCCCTGTTGGGCCAGTGACAAGAATAAATCCCTGCCTCAGGGTACTAAATGAATGAAGAATTTTTGGCAAGCCCAAACTTTTTATATCAGGAATTTCTATCGGAATTGTTCTAAAAGACAGCGCTGAGGTTCTTTTCTGAGTATAGGCATTTACCCTAAATCTTGCCACCTGGCTAAAAGGTAGGGAAAAATCAATTTCTTTGTTGACAGTAAGTTTCTCGATCTGTTCGGTAGTCATCACTTCTTTAGCATATTTCACAATCACATCCTGGGTCAGTGCTGGCTCACTGGGCACTGGCATCAGCTGCCCCTCGATCCTTAAATAGGGAGGAATCCCCGCAATGATGTGAAGGTCAGACGCGTTTCGGTCAACTGTCAGTTGTAATAAATCTTTAATTCCCATAACTAATCTTCTGCAACTCGCAAAACTTCCTCAACTGTTGTCACTCCTTCTAATACCTTAAGATAACCATCTTGTTTTAAATTAACCATTCCTTCATCTGTGGCCTGTTTCTCGATTGCATCTGACGGCGCCTTCTCTAATATTAACCTACTAATTTTTTGGGTAACTGGCAAGACCTCGAAAATTCCAATTCTTCCATAATAGCCAGTATTGTTACACTCTCGATCCCCCTCGCCTTTATAAAAAGTAGTTTTTTTCTTCGGTTGCCAAAGATTGCCTAGAACATTCTTCATTTCGTCAACCACTTTCGGGACCGGTTCGTATTCTTTCTTACAATCCTCATGAATTCTTCTAACAACACGCTGAGCAGCAATACAAGTTACCGACGATGCCAGAAGATAGGGCTCCCCACCCATATCATGTAGCCTTGGAAGGGCGCCAGCGGCGTCATTAGTATGAAGAGTAGAAAAAACTAAATGTCCGGTGAGAGATGCTTGAATTGCCAAATCTGCAGTTTCTTGATCACGAATCTCCCCAACTAAAATGATATTTGGATCCTGCCTTAGGAAAGATCTCAAGCCAGAAGCAAATGTCAAACCCGCCGCTGGATTAATTTGAACCTGGTTAACTCCTGGAATTTTATATTCAATCGGGTCCTCGAGGGTAATGATATTTACTTGTGGAGTATTAAGTTTTTGGATAATCGAATATAAAGTGGTAGTTTTCCCACTACCGGTTGGGCCGCAGATGAGGACTATTCCGTGCGGTGTCAATATCGCGTCCTGAAGATTTTTTAATGCCTTGCCTCTTAAACCGAGTTCGGGGAGATCGGGAATTCCTCCTGATTTCTCAAGAATACGCATGACCACCTTTTCTCCCCAAGAGGTGGGCAAGGAAGAAACACGAAGGTCAACCTCTCTCTGTTCAGTTTTAAAATTAAATCTTCCATCCTGAGGTATTCTTTTTTCATCAATCTTCATCCCGGAAAGAATCTTTATTCTTGACACGAGTGCGTCGTGTAGCTCTTTGGGGGTTGTTAGTTTCTCCTGAAGAATACCATCAATTCGATAGCGAACCCTGGTTGCTCTCTCTTGGGGCTCGATGTGGATATCAGATGCTCTTGCCTTCACTGCAAAACCCAAGATATGGTTCACAATCTCGGCAACTTTTTCTTCTCGAATCAGAGGTGCTGGCCCCCCTGGCTTAATTGCTTCTCCTTTCCCGATCTCAAAGGCAGCTGCTCTTTCTTTCTCTGGACTAACTTCTTTAAGAGCCTCGGTTACTTCCCTGGCAAGAGAAGTGGCGTATTTAGTTGAGATAAATTCATCAATAAAAGAAGGTTCGGCTGCGTGCGGCTTGACGGTATAACCTGTCTTTCTTTCCACGAATTCTATTGCCGCCAAATCCAGTGGATCAGCCATTGCCAGCACCATTTGTTTTGTGGCCGGATCAATAGAAACAGGAAATAACTTAAAACGGGCAGCAACCTCTTGGGTTAATAGAGAAAGAGCCTCTGGGGAAATTGCCACCTCAGCAAGATTTAAGAAAGGGACATTCAAAAGCTTGGCCTTTGCTTGGGTTAAATCTCGCTCTTTAACCAATTTCTGGCCTAAAATAATCTCCTCCTGAGACTTGCCTGTTTGCACCTCAGCCAGTTTTATTTGCTTCGCCTGCTCTTTAGAAATTACTCCTTGAAGAGCAAGTATATCAGCCAGTGTCGTTGCCGAACGGATATCGTCTGATACAAAAACGCTTCCGGATTGTTGAACTTTTGCCTGGGCAGACATTGCTTACTCATTATGCCCCAACTAATAACTAGTATCAAGTTATAAGCGCTGAAATTAAGTCAGGCTAATTCGCAACCACCCTTTTAGTATCTTAATTCTAAAAAAAGATCAGAATATCTTACTAATTTCTCAAATCACTAATTATTGACATCACAAGCTTGCAAGATAATACTTATGTGGTATGCATGCTTATTTAATTGTAGGAAAAATTGAAAAGGATATTGAAAATAAAGTTAGTGAACTTACCAAAAAACACAGAGTCGAACTTTTTAAATACCCCCTTACCCTTATCAATGACGTCCGGGAACTTAATTCCTTTACCAAACTAACTCTAAGCAAACCAACAGCAATCCTGATTGAAAATATTGACAATGCCACCAAGCAAGCCCAAAGTGCGTTTCTTAAAAATTTAGAAGAACCACAAACTAACTTAATCTACATCCTTACCGCCAAATCTAGTTATAATTTATTACCCACCATCACCTCCCGCTGTCAATTAATTACAACTAAAAAAATTTTTCAATTTACCAAGCCCCAAGTTTTATCGGCGAAGAAATTTATTGGTATGACCAAAGGAGAAAGACTACTATTTATATATAACATTTCAAAAAGAGAGTCAGCTAAAAATTTCATTGAAGATCTAATAATCGGTTCACACTATCTATTCACAAAAGAAAAAAAGATCATTTTATCAGCCTTTCTTAAAGCTGCAGAAAGTACTCGCAAAAGCTTAATTGCAAATGGAAATGTGAATCTACAACTTACTAACTTCGTCATTAATTTAGACACTAATTAGTTTATTTGCCTATTTAAGTCTTTACCCATAATTAGGTATAATTAGATATGCCAAAAAGCAACAAAAATACCTATACCGCCAAAGAAATTCAGGTACTTGAGGGCTTAGAGCCGGTCAGAAAACGCCCTGGTATGTATATTGGTTCAACCGACTCTCGAGGGCTTCATGAACTTATTCGTGAGATAGTTGATAATTCAGTTGATGAAAGTTTTGCTGGTGTGGCTAAAAATATATGGGTGGTAATTAATAAAGATGGTTCGGCAGTGGTAAGGGATGACGGTCGAGGAATACCTACTGGTAAGCACCGGACAGGAGTCTCAGCTCTTGAGGTGACGATGACAAAGCTTCACGCTGGAGGAAAATTTGGTGGAGAAGCTTATAAAGTCTCTGGTGGACTTCATGGTGTTGGTGCTTCGGTTGTCAATGCACTTTCAAGTTTTTTTAGAGTAATAGTCCTCAGAGACAATAAAATTTATTTCCAAGAATACAAAAAAGGTGATCCCCTTAAACCAGTTGTCACAACTTCACCCAATAAACTTAAAGGTTGGATTCCCGAAGACTGGCCAATAGATGCAATAACCTCAGGGACTGGAACAATTACCGAATTTGTACCAGATTCAAGCGTTTTTAATAATCTATCTTTTGACAACAAAAAGATTAAGAATCTATTAAAAGATCGAGCTTATTTAGTACCCAAACTTGCTTTTCATTTTAAAGATAAAAGAAAGGACGAGGAAGCTCACTACTACTTTGAGGGGGGAATCAGGTCCTTGGTCACCCACTCAAACCGCGGTAAAACACCTATTTCAGATGTGATTTATATGTCCAGAGAAGAAAACGGTATTAGCTGCGAAGTAGCCCTCCAATATACCGATTCCTATGCCGAAAACGTTAAGGGTTTTGTTAATGGAATCAATACTATTGATGGAGGAACCCATATCACCGGATTTAGAATGTCTCTGACAAGATCAATTACTGACTATGCCAAAAGGGTTGGTGGACTGGAAAAAATTATTGCCGGCAAGGGCAAGGGAAGAAATGGCCTTACAGGAGACGATCTCAAGGAGGGATTGACAGCGGTAGTTTATATAAAAATGCCCTCAGAGCAATTGCAATTTGAATCGCAAACAAAGGCAAAACTGAATAATCCAGAAGTTCAAGGATCGGTGATTTCAACCGTAAAAGATGGTCTCAATACCTATCTTGAGGAGCACCCTTCTGACGCTAAAAGAATAATCGAAAAAGTCGTTCTTGCAGCCAAAGCTCGACTGGCAGCCCGAGCGGCAAAAGATGCAGTTTTAAGAAAAGGCGCCCTTGAAGGGGCAAGTTTGCCAGGAAAACTGGCTGACTGTCAATCAAGAGATCCGGCCGCATCAGAACTTTTCCTTGTCGAAGGAATTTCTGCTGGCGGCTCAGCTAAAAACGGAAGGGACAAAAAATTCCAAGCAATCCTGCCTATAGGGGGAAAAATATTAAATACCGAACGAGCCCATTTAGACAAAATCGTTAAATTTGAAGAAATAAAAGATCTGATAATTGCCATGGGGGCGGGAATCGGGGAGTCTCTTAACTACGATAAAATCAAATACCAAAGAATAATTATCATGATGGACGCTGATGTTGACGGAGAACACATCAAAACGCTACTTTTAACCTTTTTTTATCGTCATATGCCCGAAGTCATCAAAAGGGGATATTTATACATTGCCCTACCACCCCTTTACCGAGTCCAAATAAGCAAAAAAGAATATTATGTCTATTCAGATGAAGAAAAGGAAAAGATCATCAAAGAAAAAGGTAATGGAAAAGTGAAGATCCAAAGATATAAAGGGCTGGGAGAAATGAATCCTAATCAGCTTTGGGAAACGACAATGAATCCGGAAAAGCGAATTATTAAAAAGGTAGAAATAGAAGACGCAGAGGCTGCCGATAGATTATTCACCACTCTAATGGGCAAAGAAGTCCCACCAAGACGACGCTTCATCCAAACGCACGCAAAAACAGCCACCCTGGACGTCTGAGCTGTCCCCAGAAAAATCTAACCGGGTTGGATAGGGGAGAGTGACAAAATTTTGAGTAAAAAAGGTCTTGAAATAGATTATAACTTTCACTAGAATACCTATTAAGACTCGTTCGCGAGTCGATTTAAATTTTTTGGAGCGTTATGAACGAATTAGTACTTGCTGAACAATGGATGCTTTGGGGAGTTATTGGTGTTGCTCTCCTAAGTCTAATATACGCCTTTTGGTTGTGGCGTGACACTATCAGGCAAGACAAGGGAAGTAAAAAGATGCAAGTAATCTGGGAAGCGATTCGCCGCGGAGCCGAAGGTTATCTAAAACGTCAGCTTAAAACCATCATTTTCGTCCTTATTTCACTTACAGTAATCCTATTTTTAAGTGTTTATGTGGTTCCACCATCTAAAGAAGCGGTTGAGCGTTTTGGTGACTCAGCTGTAATCTACATTGCTCTTGGCCGAACACTTGCTTTTATCATCGGCGCTTCCTTCTCAACCCTCGTTGGACAACTCGGTATGCGAGTCGCAATTGAAGGTAACATTCGTGTCACCCACCAGGCGGTTAAGAATAATTACAATAAAGCACTTACCGTGGCTTACCGTGCAGGCACTTTCACTGGCATGCTGACTGACGGACTAGGTCTTTTGGGGGGAACGGCAATTTTTATGATCTTTGGTCGAGCCGCGCCAGATGCGCTTTTGGGATTTGGATTTGGTGGAACACTTGTTGCTCTCTTCATGCGTATTGGTGGAGGAATATACACTAAAGCAGCCGATGTTGGTGCTGACCTTGTTGGAAAAGTAGAGGAAGGACTACCCGAGGACGATCCTAGAAACGCTGGAGTGATTGCTGATCTTGTCGGTGATAATGTGGGCGATTGCGCCGGAATGGCAGCGGATATTTTTGAGTCATATGAGGTAACAATAGTTTCTGCTTTAATCTTGGGTCTAGTACTGCTTCACTTAACTGGTCAAACATTTTGGATCATTTATCCGCTTGTTGTTAGAGCAATCGGGGTTATTTCCTCTATTATGGGGACCTTGGCCGTACCAATCTGGGAAAAGTTTCCGGTTAAGTTATTGAGAGCCAAGGACGCGGAAGAAGCCATGTTTCGATCTTACGAAATGTCCAGTATTAATACTGTTTTCTGGTCCGTTGTCTTTGCTCTTTTGTATACCGGTGAGTGGAAATTGGCCTTACTAAACGCTGTAGGAGTAGGTTTGGCAGTTGCCTTTAATCCACTAACTAGTTACTTTACTTCGTATAAGCGAGGACCTGTCAAGGAAATTGTTGAATCAACTAAAACTGGCACAGCGACAACTGTTCTTTCTGGTCTTTCGGTAGGAATGGAATCAAGTGTTTGGAGCGTTCTGGTAATCTCAGCTGCTTTAGCAATAAGCTTCCTCACTTATCGAGGAATGGATCCTATTTATATGCTTTATGGTGTGGCGATGATTGGAATTGGAATGCTTTCGCTAACTGGAAATAACGTCGCTATGGACTCCTTCGGTCCAATTGCCGACAACGCCAATGGAATAGGAGAGATGGCGAAAGTGGGCAAAAAAGCTTGGAAAATTATGGCTGAACTTGATGCTGTTGGTAACACTACTAAAGCGATCACCAAGCAAATTGCTATTGCCTCAGCTGTTGTGGCAGCAACAAGCCTTTTCTTTTCCTACGTTACCGATATTGGTATTGTCCAAGCGCGAATTGGGGCAGAGGTTATTGAACACATCCGAGTATCCACCCTTGACGGTGTTATTGGTTTTCTTATCGGTGGAGCGCTTCCATTTATTTTCTCAGCGTTTGCCCTAAAGGCAGTTGCCCGAGGTGCTAATCAGGTAGTTGAAGAGGTACGCAGACAGTTTAAAATCCCAGGAGTTCTCAAAGGAAAAGTGACACCTGATTATGAGAAAGTGGTTGCTATTACAACGGGTGTCGCCCAAAAAGAGCTGGTCAGTCTGGTCGCTCTTTCTGTCGCTCTACCTATTTTAGTGGGGCTTATTTTCCAAGTAGAAGCTCTTGGTGCATTCCTTGCCGGAGTTATTCTATCGGGACAGTTATTGGCGGTATTTATGGCTATTGCCGGTGGTGCATTAGACAATGCTAAAAAATACATTGAGGATGGCAACCTAGGAGGAAAGGGATCACCGGCACATAAAGCAGGAGTTGAAGGAGACACGGTTGGTGATCCACTCAAAGATACCGCCGGCCCCGCCCTAAATCCGATGATTAAAGTAGTCAATCTTGTCAGTTTAATTGCCGCCCCTGTTATTGTCCAATACCAGGGTAAATTAGCCTCAAATATCAGCATTGTAATTCTTCTAGCAATAATTACTTGGGCTATTTGGCAAAGTAAACGACCCGCTGTCGCCGCAAGCTAAGAAGGAGTAAGGGCTGTAATTTTGCTTACAGATAATTAATTAACCATCAAGTATTTTTTAAATATATGAAATTAAAAATTGGCCATCAGGCACCAGATTTTAAACTCCCCGATCAAAAGGGAAAGACGCATAAATTGTCCGATTATAAGGGAAAAATTCTGCTTTTATATTTCTATCCCAAAGACTTTACTCCAGGATGCACCACTGAGGCATGCATGCTCCGCGATAGTTTTCCTGACTTTGGGAAACTTAACGCAACCATTCTTGGGATAAGTACTGATTCCATCGAAAGTCACAGAAAATTTGCCCAAAAACATGGTCTTCCCTTCGCTCTTTTATCAGATACCGACAAAAAAGTAGTCAAACTGTACGGTGTTTGGAGACCGAAAAAAGCCTTCGGAAAAGAATTCTTCGGAACCGTGAGAACGTCCTTTCTTATCGATCCTAAGGGTAAAATCATCAAAATATACGAAAAAGTAAACCCCAAAGTTCATGCTCAAGAAGTTTTCAAAGATATAAAGGTTTGAAAAGCGTTTTCCCCTTGCTCTACAGCCTCGGAATAGGTACAATTGAAATAGGCTAAGAGCCTATCTTTTTTTGCCTTAAATTCTAAGCATAAATGGATATTGGAAAAGTAAAACCAGTAGAGATTACCTCAGAACTGTCAAAATCTTATGTTGATTACGCTATGAGCGTAATTGTTGCTCGTGCTCTTCCTGATGTCCGCGACGGCTTGAAGCCTGTTCACCGAAGAATTCTTTACGCCATGCATCTGATGGGTCTTGGTCCATCTTCGTCTTTTAGTAAATCCGCCAAAGTTGTGGGAGAAGTACTGGGAAAATACCACCCCCATGGAGATATTCCTGTTTATGATGCCTTAGTACGACTGGCCCAGGATTTTTCGATGCGTTATCCACTAATTCAAGGCCAGGGTAACTTTGGCAGCGTTGACGGAGACCCTCCAGCCGCCATGCGTTATACCGAGACAAAGATGAGTAAAATTGCTCAAACTCTGCTGTCTGACATCGAAAAGGATACAGTTAATTTTGCTGATAATTTTGACGCGACCCTCAAAGAACCAGTTTATCTTCCTGCACTCCTTCCAAACCTGCTCCTGATGGGATCAGAAGGAATAGCTGTTGGAATGGCAACCAAAATTCCCCCCCACAATCTGCGAGAGGTAGTAGAGGCAATTGTTGCCACTATAAAAAGGGGTAAAGTAACATACGAAGAGAAAAAACAAAAAAAGCAAACTGAGTTTGTCATCAAACAAATAAGTTTAGTTGCTTCAGGAGAGAAAAAAGCACCAAAAAATGGCGAGGTTGAGCCCTCTAAAGTAAGTTTTGAGTCAGATATCACCATTGAAGAGCTAATGAAAGTCCTTCCTGGGCCCGATTTTCCCACGGCGGCAACAATTTATGACGCCCGTTCACTAACTGATGTCTATGCAACAGGGCGAGGAAAAATAACCATTAGGGGAGTAGCTGAGATTAAAGAAGGAGCACGGGGAAGGCAGCAAATAGTTATTACTGAAATTCCTTATCAAGTAAATAAGGCAAGATTGGTAGCTAAAATTGCCGAACTTGTAAAGGAAAAAAAGATTAAGGGTATCTCCGACCTAAGAGATGAATCAGATAAAGAGGGCTTAAGAGTGGTTGTTGAGTTAAAGCGCGACGCCAGACCAAAGGCAATCCTCAATAATATCTATAAACATACAAAGCTGCAAACCACTTTTCCGGCTAACTTTGTTGCCCTAGTAGATGGTGCTCCTTTTACAGTAAATCTTAAGCAAATTCTTGTTGAATATGTCAAGCACAGACAAAAAGTAGTAATCCGTAGAACAGTCTTCGAGCTAACCTCCGCGAAACGCCGGGCCCATATTTTAGAAGGACTGAAAATTGCCCTTGATAATTTAGACGCGGTAATTAGGACCATCAGAAGAAGCCGAACTCAAGAAAACGCAAAAAATAACCTCATGAGACGTTTCAAGCTCACCGATGTTCAGGCAACAGCGATTCTTGATATGCAATTAAGACGGCTTGCTCGTCTTGAGCGGGAAAAAATTGAAAAAGAATATAAAGAGATTAAAAAGCTAATCGATAAATTAACTGCCATTTTAAGAGACCCCAAAAAAGTGCTTAATATTATTGTCAAAGAAATAAATGACCTGAAAAAGAATTTTGGTGATACCAGAAAAACAAAAATTTACCGACAAAAGATTGGGGACTTTTCGGAAGAGGATCTGGTTGCCAAAAAGGATACTCTAATAACGATTACCAAAACAGGTTACATTAAACGTGTCCCAAGAGGAACCTATCGATCTCAAAGGCGGGGTGGAAAAGGTGTAATTGGGATGACTACTAAAGAGGAGGATGAAATTGACCAGATAATTTCGGCAACCACCCATGATCTTCTTCTTATTTTTACCGATCGTGGTAGAGTATTTGGAACCCGAGCGTGGGAAATTCCAGAAACAACTCGTCAAGCTAAGGGGCAGGCAATCGTAAATATAATCAATGTTGATCAGGGTGAGAAAATCCTTTCTATTCTGCCGATTGAAACAGGCAATTCAGCTAAGCATTTAATAATGGCAACAAGGCATGGTGTGGTTAAAAAGACTCGGCTATCTGAATTTCAAAACTTAAGAGCATCGGGGTTAATCGCCATCCGATTAAAAACAAAAGATGCGGTTGTATCTGTCCATCAGACAACCGGAAATGATCATGCTCTTCTAGTAACCAGACTAGGAAAAGCGATTAGATTTCCAGAAAAAAACGCCAGAGCGATGGGGAGGGCAACTTCAGGAGTTCGGGGGATAAATCTTTCCCCAGGTGATGAAGTAATTGCGATGGAACTTTTTGCCGAAAAACTGGCCAAACCAAGTGACAGAAGAAGAAAAGTATTCCGAGATATTCTTACGATTTCAGAAAAAGGACTCGGTAAAAGAACAGGACTTCATCTTTTCCCAGTCCAAAGAAGGGCAGGGAAGGGGGTAAAAGCAGCTCAAGTAAATGAAAAAACAGGACCTTTAGCGTGTGCGATTATGGTTGATCAACGGGTTGAACTGATCGTTATTACCAGCAAATCTGGCCAAGTTATTAAGCTTCCTTTGAAAAACGTTCCCCAGATGGGCCGCGCCACTCAAGGAGTTATCTTAATGCGTTTTGCCAAAAAGGGTGACCGGGTAGCTGCAGTCACCACTCTCTCCAAAAACGCTGGGGGGAAGAAAAAATAATTCCCCAATCTCCTCTCCGAGCCGGAGGCCAAATCACCCTAATTTACCAGAAATCTCTCAAAATTTTCAGAGAACCTTTTACTTACCGCCCTTGCCGTGGAAGGCGGAATGGATATCGCGGAGGTGGCGGTGGGTGACATGGGTATAAATTTGGGTGGTTTGGATGTTTTTGTGTCCGAGCATTTCTTGAACACTTCTTAAATCCGCGCCGGCCATTAGTAAATCTGTGGCAAATGAATGGCGAATGACGTGAGGAGTCACATCAACAGGAAGTTTAATCTTTCTGGCATACTTTTTTATCATTCGTTGCACCGATCGGGGAGAAAGGCGTATGCTCTCGTCGGAAGTTGAGGGATCCATTTTTCCTTTATGTCTGATAAACAAGGGTTTGTATCTATCAGCTCTTGCTTTTAAATAATCCTTCACCCATTTTGCAGCCCGAGTCGACAAAAAAACGGCCCGAGCTTTTCCACCTTTGCCAACAATTCCAAACTCGCGTCTATCAAGATCAATTTTATCTCTATCGAGCCTTACCAGTTCAGAAACTCGAAGGCCAGTGGAGTAAAATACTTCTAAAATCGCCTTATCGCGCTTTCCTTGAATCTTTGATAGAGATGGGGCATTTAATAACCGATCAATTTGGGCACCAGTTAAAAATTTAATTTGGCGGTCACCAACTTTTGGCAGGTCAATTTTATCAGGGGACATGATCTTGTAATCATTTCTTATCAGCCAGCGCAAAAATGACCGGAGGGCAATTACATGATACCCTTGGGTTTTTCTTGAAAGCGTGTCACCTTTTCTATCTGATTTACCTACCTGTGCAGGTAGGCGAGAAAGGTATACCCGATACTGCCTAACTAATTCAGGATTTATATCGCGCAATTTAAGCCGAATATTTTCGCCCATTAACCAACCAACAAATCGCGACAAATAATGTTTGTAGTTTCTGATGGTTAGGGGAGAGGAGCCTTTTTCTACCTCCAAATATTCTAAAAATTCCTCAATTTTTCGGCTAATTTCAGAAGTTTTGTTTGGGGCAGAAGCAGTCATTCTAATACCAATCTACCACGAAACAAAAGAAGTGTCAATATTGTGCGACACAATTGATTACCTTATATTTTTGCCAAAATTGAGTCAATTAAAACAAAATAAACTTGTATCATTTTAGGTTCGTTTTTGAGAGTCCATCGGTCTACACCTAAATAAGGCAATCCTCGTTTGAGAGCTTTATCTAAAGTAAATATTCGCTTGCTTACTGGCTCATACCCTTCATTCCAGGGTTGAGGAACTAATCCTACAATAATTCCTAATTCGGCAATTATTTCAGCTTCCTCTACAGCGTCCTCAAGATGGTATCCAACTTTCAGTTCTTTTGCAATCTTATCATACTTAAACTGTGAGTTAATATTTTCTCCTTCTTGTACATGAATTAACGATTCGTCCACCCATGGCGCATTAAACCTATACCATAGTTTAGTTGCTCGAGCAGTAAAACCAGGTCTCGCAGTTACTCTTTGAACACTAATTTTTTGTTCATGAAGGTACCTAAATAATATCTGGGACCCCGGAGTTGGCGGCAGATAAGGCAAAGTCACTGGATTATTCCAGTAACCAATAGCATGTTTTAACGGATCTTTCACACCAGGTAAATCTTTTGACCATTCCACCATGGCGTATCTGCTTTCTCTTAAATCCTCGAGCCGATATTCCGTACCGTGGACAGCATTAAAATCAGCAATTGCGGTCATTTCTGTCGCTAACTCAGTACTATCGATATCTGTACTTATACCTCGGGTTTTCAAAACCTCATTAGCTCTCTCAATTCTTTCTATTAATAAACCCTCAATTAACCTTGTTCCCAACTCAGGAAACAATACTTTTAGATTATGAGGATGCCCTTCGTATTCTCCTGTCATATTGCATAATTTATCCTCCTGTTTAATAATTTTCAAGCACAAAGCTTAACCAGATCGATTTTAAGGGGTGTTTTTTGAAAAAGAGGTATAAGTAATCATCTAATTTGCCCTATTTTTCGACCAAAATAGTTCATACCATTTTTTTTATTTTTTTCTCAAAAGGGTACTGACCCATTGGATCTTTGGCCGGTTGGGGGACAGGATTAAATCTTATAAAATTTTTTCGGCCTTTTTTCGGATAGAAAATTATTTTGTTAATTATTAAAAAGAGGAATATTAAATATAAAAGTATTTTTAGTGATTTAAATAATAATATTACCGACAGGTGGGTAGTAAAAAATAACTCTCCACCCCTGTATTTTTATTATCGTCGCAAAAGTATCATTGTACGACAATATAC
>JABAOF010015087.1_pt3 | contig 22827 bp, 22 predicted proteins | sample 7062171 | NCBI WGS metagenome assembly JABAOF01 (sample SAMN14538628, study PRJNA623070) | marine sediment metagenome | biome: marine biome [ENVO:00000428]; feature: marine pelagic biome [ENVO:01000023]; material: deep marine sediment [ENVO:00002113] | place: India: Gulf of Khambhat ...
AGATGGGATCGGTTACCAGGATATGGTTCTCTTCTGCCAACACATTGACTGCCCGAGCTTCCAGGTAGTTTTCCACCTGTCGTTTCAACTGCAGGGAAAGCCGGGGTTTTGGTTCCTGGCTTTGAGGGATAATGATTACGGTTACCCATCCAGGCTCAAATCTTCGTTGGTTATTCACATTGGGCAGGCATTTAACCCGGGCAATGCCGCCTGAACCGGAAGCCTGGTAAGCCAATTTTTCAAAATCTTCGGCAGTAACGGCGCGGTTCCGATGTTTCAGCAGGTAAGGCCCTCTTTCCAGGGCCCGTTCAACGGTTTCGGTATCGGTGCCTCCCCGGGCCGGGATGGGATTGTACGCTTTATCCAGGAAAGGAAGAGAGGTTTTAAGGTCCTTGATCCCAAAGGCGGCTAAATTCCCTTTCTTGCCGCCGCCGCTGCGATAACCTGCTTTTATATTGTCGGTTCCTGTGGGTGGAATTCGTCCATAAATCCCGTCACCGAATTTTACCTCACCGGAAACATTGTCCAATTCATAGTGGCGCTGTTGCTCAGATGAACTTAACAAGTTTTCCGTTGCTTTCCATTTGACCCAAAACTCCACGACGTCCTCTTTCTCATCTTTAACTTCTCTAGCCTGGTAAATCTCTTCCTCCAGGATTCGCTTTCTCTCATCCCCAGAAAGCGCCTTGACTTCGTTGACCCAGATGTCTTCAGAACCTGAAATAACAGGGGTTTTTTTCAAGGTAAACACCTGGGCGGAGGTGCCGTCACTGGACCCCAATATCTCTTCTTTTACGGTTTCGCACTGGACTGCCCAGGTGCTGTTGAGATATATGCCTTTTATCCGTGGGATCAAGGATTGAGCGTTTGCCCCGGAAAAATAATCATCGATGTCCAGGGCCCGCAGCCAGAATAACTCCCGGCCAAATTTCTTTTTACTTTTAAAATCATCAGAAAATACAAATTCGATTTCACCACTTTTGGTTAACCCATCGGTTTTATCCAGGACCTGGGGTTTTACCCATTTTCCTTCGCCGCTGTAATATTCCCAACTCAACCTGGGAATATTACCTGCCGCGGCCAACTGCTCTTCGATGGAGAAAAAAAGGATGATAGGGCCTTTCTCCAATTTTCTATCAAAGCCAAGGTAAAGTGCTCGATACATGTCCCCGGGGGAAACAAAAACAAAGGGTTTAAAGGTTTTTCCCGGGGTTTTATTGACTTCGCTGAAATCCTGGAATTCCAGGTTGTTCCAGGCCAGGCACTGGTTAGGTGTTTGTTTCAGGGAATCGTAAGAAATGGTAAGTTTATGAATCACCGGTGGATCAATGTCTGCATCGGAAAGCACCCAGGTGCCGGATTGGTCTACCAGTTTTTCTTTGCCATAATCTCCGTGCACGATGCGAACTCTACACCAATAATTCTCCTGGCCGTTTACATTAATCTTTTCTATATTTTCCGGACACTTAAAGATAATCTCGTGAGTACCGCCCAGGAGAAACCGGTCTGTACCATCGACCAAAACGTTTAACCCGCTCCAGCCTTTGCCATCCCAGTATTCCCAGGAGAGGGTCAGGTCTTCTTCATCTTTTTCTTCACCGGTTGGCGAGCTTTCGACCGGGATATCGTCACCATAACCCTCTTTATCGCCTTTACCGGCCGCGATTTCATCGAGAGTCAAACCGGCGGCTAATAGTTTTGATGTTTCGATATACTGTATTTTGGCTGCTCTTTTAACATTGATAACGGTCAATCTCTGGTTGGTTTGCATGATTTTCATCAGTTCATCAACGCTGTAACTCAGGAATTCATTCAGGGTGGTTATACCGGCGGCATTGAGCCTGCTCATAAACGTTTCACCCAGGCCGAAAACGTCAATCAGGGGAAAAGTAACAGGAACCTCTGGGGCAGGAGAGGATTTCCTGGTGATGGAAAACCTTAAATTAATTTTCTTTCCTTTCTTGGAAAAGGCTTCGCTGCTGGCAATATAAAAGGTATTAAAGACCGCGGGTTTTTTCCCGAAGGGATACAGGGATTCTTTAAAAATCGCATCGATATCGTCCAGGGCCAGGTTTACCGGCACATCGTTCCGGAATGCCATGTCCGGCAGGATGCAGTGCTCCCTGCCCCCGGCAGCGATTTCGATCTTATCCACATCGATTTCCGCCGCGATTTCCAGGTCGTCGATTTTCCAGCGAATCCACCGGCTGGTAATTCCATTCACTTCAGCCTCTGCGATTTCATCGTCATTATCCTTTACCAGGACAATACCGCCGCTTTCCTGGTTCATCCCTGCAGCGAAATCATACCAATCCGACAGACCGGTCTCTGCGCTTGTTCCCCAGTACTGCCATTTGCCCGGTGGTTTCCCGGTCTTTCCACTAATCATCGTAGAAATAAAAATTTCTAACTCCGTTCTACTGTTGATATTGAATACATCTTCATGCCCCAGGTAGAGGATATGCTCCTGGAGATTCTTACCTTTAAACGGTTCAAATATAGTAATCTTTTTGACCGGCTCACCGGTTTTATAAACGTTCTCCAGTTTATCACTTAATATTACCTTTGAGTCAGAGACGTCGGAAACAAACGCATAGTCGGGTTCGGTTTTATACCGGTATTCCCCGATGGTCAACAGGTCTCCTGCCTGAAGACCTTCCGTGGAGACGACAAAGATCTCTTTATCTTTTTGTTTGGTATTGTACAGTAATTTTGTTTCAAAAAGCAGTACCGCTTCTTCCGAGATCGATGAGGAGATATTAGGAGGGCTTTCAAAGATGGCGTCTTTTTGGACATCAATGCTGTAGACTTTCACCAGTTGTGCCGGAGCAGCCAGGATGGTTTTTTCTGTTTCAAAGATCACCTCGCCGGCGGCCACCTGGGCCCTGGCCGGGATAATCACATGCTGCGATGCACCGCCGGAAAGGGAAAAGGTAATCGGGGCTGAGGCGGGCTGTGCAGGCAAAAGATTAATGCCGATACTGTCCAGGAAAGAAATAAAGTGTTTTTCCGGTAAGCGGTTCAACCGGCGGTAGAGGGTGCTGAGCAAATAGATAAATATTTTTACCAGTGCCAGGTCAGCGCTTTTCTCTTTGGGGCGCCACTCCGGCGTATAAAAAGGAATTAGCGATTTAAATTCTTTTAGTAAATCTTCAAAATTTCGCTGCTCTATTTTTGGAATTACAATTCCCATTATTTTTTCTCCATTTTATTTTTTATTTTTTTCACCACGAAGACACGAAGGTCACGAAGGCCCGCTGTGCGGTCACTCTTCCAAAAAAGTTATATTATTAGGCACCGTCCCCGTTTTCCCGTTGTTATTTGCCTTCTTGCAGATAAAACGGATAAACCAGGTTAAACCGGTTATTGGTGGTCCTGACTTTGTAATCGATGCTTATGATCAACTTCCCTTCTTCGATATCTTCTTTTTCTGTGGAGACTTTGACTTCCATCAGATCGATACGCGGTTCCCACAACGTCAGGGCCTCCTTCACACTGTTCTCAATCAGTGTCAGCGTAGCCGTATTAATCACACTAAAAACAAAACCATGAATGCCGCAGCCAAAATCCGGACGCATGACCCGTTCACCTTTGGCTGTACTCAATACTACCCATATGGCCTCTTTGATATCTTGCTCATATTCGGACATGCTGATCTGACCGTCGGGATTAACCTGGATGGGAAATGCCCATCCTTTGCCTAAGAATTTCTTTGCTTTTTCAGCCATTCTTTCTCCTATCCGATCATCACCGTGGGACAACCCATGGCAATACTATTGGGAGGTCCACTTTCGGTAATCATATCCCCCTGCCTGGCAGCAGGGAGATTATTAATCAGTACAGTGGTACTGCCCATGGCCACCACACCTCCCACATGGGGAACAGGGCCCGGACTAACCAGCGGACAGGCATGAAAATCCGCGGTTGCCCGCCAGGCCGGCATGCCACCAATAAGAACATTGGGACTCCCAGGTCCCGGACCTAACGGCGTCCCATGACTGGTTGTGTCTCCTACTCGCGCTGCCATTGGCATGTTAACCTCCAGAAAGCGAAATTTAATTTATCTTTACTGGCATTCCCTGTATGGTGACCATGGCACTGGATTTGAGTGTCAAGGAAGTGGTACCCTCGATTTCCACCATGTTGGCTTTGATCTTCAACTGCATGCCACTTTCAATATTGATGGCGTTCTGCACCGAATCAATGATGATTTTATTACTGCCGGCTTTATCAACGATTTCAATTTTCTCCTGGCCGGAAGCATCATTGAGTACCACCTTGTGCCCGGCATTGGATTGGATTCCTACCTGTTCCTGGCCGGATGAATCATCCAGTACAATGGTGTGACCGCCATTGGTTTTTATTTCCAGTTTTTCCGTGCTTTGTTCGTCGTTGTCATCAAACACGATTTCATGACCGCTGCGGGATTTGATTTTACGGATATTGTTTTTACCGTCACTGTTGGTTTCGGGAGGATTATCGTTTCCGTTCCAGAGTGAGCCGATGACAAAGGGGTAATTGATATCGCCGTGTTCAAAGGCCACCAGGACTTCGTCGCCCACTTCAGGCAAGAAGAACGTTCCCCGCTGGCCTCCGGCCATAAGCGTGATTACCCGCACCCAATCGGTCTCGTTTTCGTCCGAAAGCCAGGGAAATTTGATCTTTACCCGGCCGAGGCCGTCAGGGTCCTGGTTGTTGGTGACAATACCGGCTGCAACACCATATACACGGTTCGCCTCCCGATCTTCAGTGGTCAACGTATCCAAAATACTCATAATGCATTCCTCTTTACTGTAAAACGGGTACGATACCCGCTGTTATTAATCGTATGTGTGGCGGCTTTTACAAAATACTTCCCACTAAAACGCTCTCCCATCTTTTCGAGCTTGATACATACCCCCGGTCTGATTTCAGTGATGCCAATACTCTCAGCATCGCCTTCGATAAAGCCGTCGCTTAACCGATTCAGCGCTGCCCGGGCAATGGCATTGGCATGGTTTACGGAATTCACAATGACATTGGTGATCACCTTTATTGACTCTCCATGGCGTCTCTGTGCCACCTGGCTGGCAGTCTCTCTTCCACTCTCCTGGGACCTTTCCTCCCCGGCAACAGCCCTACCCACAATAGGCGTATTGGGGTCCTGGGGGTTGTGCCCTCTCACTTCCACTTCACCGTAAAGATTGGCTGTATTCAAATTGGGTCGAAAACTGATAATGTCTTTTCCCAATTCAAGTGTCAGGATTTCCTTTTTATCATCCTCCGGCTCATTAAAATACATGGTCTGACCGTCAATCCTTAATTGAAAGCCAACTTCCTCAGCTAATCGTTCAAGAAAGGTATAATAACTTTCATTGGCATTTTTGCGAACAGAATGCTCAATGCTCTCTGTACTGTCTGCCACACAGGATAATTCTGCTTCCTTGGCAATGGTCTGGGCAATGTCACTGTAGGACACACCTGTAAAGGTTCGTTCCGGGGATCTCCTTTTTAAATAATCATAAGAAAGATCCTGTCCATTGACAGTAAGGGTGGGAGTATCTCCGGCAAAGAAACTGGGTTCCAATCCCGTGATGTTCCCGGTCATTAAAGGTACCAGGTTGCTTTCATAACCAAATTTTATTTTTACCGTGTTTCCAACATTGAACAGTTGGTGATCCAGCCATTTAAATGTCTGGGTTTTCATATCAAACTCATCGTTGACGGTTATTGTAAAACTGGCCCCTTCATTAATGCGCTCTTCCACGGATACATCGATGATTGATTTTGACATATCCGCAGCTACCCGACTATTTTCAATTTCAATCTCAAAGCGCGGAGCATAAAAATTCGATGTGCCCAAAGAAAGTTTTTCTATAGCCATCTTCTTATACCAATAATTATTAAATTACAAATTACCTCTGCTTATTTCTTACTTCCTACTATCCTCTACTCTTTAACCGGAATAACCAATTCTCGTCCCGGTTCCAATAAGCGGGGGTTGTCGATGCGATTGGCATCTGCGATTAATCGCCACTGTGCCGGATCACCGTATTCTTTTGCCGCGATTGACCACAAATTGTCCCCTTGTTTAACCACCCAACTTTTGGTGAGGTCGGCGGAATGAAGGTCCAGTTCTTTGACCTGTACATCCACTTCCCTGTATTCTTTTAATGTCACATTGAGGGTAGCCCGTGCCGGGATGCCTTCTGGCAAGAACATGGTAAAATTCTTACTCACCCGTTCAATGATGCATTGGAATATAAATGTTCCCCATACAAATAGACATATTGGCGGTGCATGGAGGTCCGAGTCAATGTCCATTAACCCTTTTGCCGCATTTGGCAGGCCGCTGAACATACTGCCGGCATCCCATCCGGTAATCCGGTCAGTGAAAATCCTGACGTCTATTTTTTCCTCATAGGTATCGAAAAAGAGCTCCAGGGTTACTGACCTGGCATTTCCCCTGACAAACTGGTATATCGGGGAGGAAAGACCGGGTATGTTCACTTCGGCAAACTGGTTGCTCTTTTCCACGGTAAACTCTGCCGGGTTAAAAAGACAGGGTACTACCAACAACGGATTATCTTTACGCGTAAGAAATGCTTTTACCAACATTACCATCCCCTCCTTTCTTTTTCATTTTTGATTTTTCTCTCCAGCATGTCGTAAACGCGGTTAGTCAATTGGTTCAGGTCGATATCCATATTTGACGACATGCGCGAACCTTCAGGTGCATTTTGCATATCGTGGGTGTCATATGAGCCATATGCGCTGCGTTTGAGTCCCTTGCCATCCTGATGCCCATGACCGACGGGTCCAACGGAAGACTCAGAGCCAAAATGGCGAGCGCCGACCACTTGCCACGGCTTTAAATAATGTAAAGGCAAATGCAGCGGCGGGTGTTGCATTTCCTGCTTTCGCTCCCGGGGACTGAAAATTCTCTTCTTTTCTGTTATGTCTTTAATGCCAATGGTTTGAGTGGCAATTTTACGTCTTATGGCAAGTGAAAGATGGTTATTCTCACGGATGGTATTGGTATCATGATTATAATGAAAAAGCGTCAGAAATGAAGAAACACTCCTGGATGGAAATTGCCCCGATGACCCGGGACTATACTTCCTGGTGGGCGAAATAGGAATACGCATACCGGTAGACATTAGTGAAGATTCTGGTGAACCTGTTGGCACTTTAATGTCCCGGAGTGCGACTGCGGGAGCGGGAGTCTTTGGTAAATGAATACCAGGATGAGTATAAGTCAATGGTTTTTTCGCTTGTGCTTGTAATGGTTGTTCTTCTTTGGAGATTGAAAATAGATTTTTTTTCTGAGTCCATTGCATCTTTGAGGATAAAGATAAAGGCAGCGATTTATGGAAACGTTCACCAGGATGGGCGAAGATGAAAACCTGCCGATGTTCATGGTGTTGACGGTGATGTTGAGGTTGCTGGCGCCGTTCCTTTGTAAATTTCAACCGGGTCCAATTCCCCCGTGCCGAATCCGGTAACTCTCCTGGGAGGCCAGGGCCGGAAGGAGTAAAAATTGATGGTTTTCTCAAATGCAGACGGTTTTCAGTATATATAGATCGAGTTTGTGGTTTCGGTCCTGGCTGCGAACGTTCTGAAACAGCTGTATACGTATCCGTATCCCCGCTGGTATGAATACCAGATGGGAAGAAAAGCGAAGGAGATATGAATGACAACGGTGTGAGTTTTCCTCTAGGTCTACGGATAGCATCAGGGGGACGTGGGCGCATTGGCGATGCTTGGCGCTGTATATAATCAGCAGCAGACCCCCCCTTTATACTGCGGATGTGCTGCAAATGTTTGAAAACAATCGATGAGGGAGTAAAGCCAGATTTGGATACAGATTCGGAAACAGGAAAGCGTAATTCAGAAAAGAAATAAGTTGAAGGAAATGTCAATTGGGGAAGGGAAAGAAAACCTGTGTATGAATAGGATTCATGTGCTGATGGGTAAAGGTATTGGTGCGCCTGCGAAGGTTTATACGCATACTCATGCTTATGCTTATGCTTATGCGTATACGCATTCACCGCCCGCTGCACATAAAGATTAAAGAAAAAACGAAACCGCGGCTCCTTATAAACAATTTGTCTTTTCAGTTCATACCTGGATAAGCCGGGAATATTCTTTACGATTACACGTGAAGGTGATGAAGTTGATAATGGCAACGGGGTAGAATAATCCGGCAGGAAGGGAAAGAGAAAATATAGAGTGGGAAAAAGAGATGACCACTGCCTGGATAGACTGTATTTTTCTATTGGAAATAGGGGAGTGATGGAATGATAGAGTGAAGGAACGGTGGGCAGAGAAGCGAACCGGGCCAATGGGTTGATAGGATGATGGAATGGTGGAGTAATCAGTAATGAAACTGACCGGCAGATGGTACGAGTACGAGCTTCTTTCATTACATTATTCCATTGGTCCATTCTTCAATTGCTCCAATGCCCGCTCAACTTCCTTCTTTTTCGCTTAACCTCTTGTTGATATCGCTGATTTCATCACACCATCGCCTTCTTTCCTCGTGAGGCATATTCATTATTTCCTCATATCCCCAGTGAAAGTAATAGGCGATAAAGGCTACCTCCTTGTACAACTGATCAAGGGGGTAGCCTGTCATTCCCCCGGGGCAGTGACGTTGACCTCCTCTTCGAACGTTTCCCCACATTTGGGGCACTTAACCTTTACTAAGAGATTTCCACCGCCGTTTATTTTCTGGTAGAATTCTTGCAAGTAAGTTAAGTCGTTGACAAAGAGTTTTTCCATCACCCCGGGGTTGATGTCTTTCAAATCCCCCAGTTTTGTAATCACACGGGAAAGCGTGATGATGGTCAAATAGGCGGGATTGCTTTGGACCCTGGGGTCCTTTAACGGTAAAATCTCATCGGCCGCCGTGGCCAAGCGCATCACACCTTTTTGGTGTAAGTTGCCGTCGCCATCCACATAGCCCTTGGGTAATGTGAATTCATATTCTGTTTGTAACATGGTTATGCCCTTATACACTTATACATATACAGCATAAGTTTTTACACGCTGCGCTCTAGGCTCTACGCTGTGCAGTCCGTTATCAATCTGCTTTCTCAACACCTTCGTGGGCAAGGGTGAGGGCCTCTATGGCTACATCGTTGGCCTTAGCGTCGAAGCTGGGACCTTCCCACTTGGTGGGCCAGGCATTCACGAAATTCCACCGTAATTTTTCATTGCCTTCCAGATCCAGCAGAACAATGGAACCGTTCTTGCGCTCAACCTGGCCCTTTACTATTTTCTTCCGCCATTGCCACAATTCATCCGAATCGGTAATTCCCCGTTTAAGGACGATATCGGAATAGGTACTTTTACCGGGTAATTTGCGAACGGTGGTATTTTCACCGCCTTCCCGATAATCGACTGGTTCGGTGGTGGAATCGAGGCCGGTGCATTCCTGAAAGGTGCCCTGGTTAATCCCATCGATTTCCACCAGGAAATTAAAATTCATATACGGATCGACTCTTTCTCCTGTTGGCATATTAAACCTCCTTTAATTGAATTATCAATTGTTAATTGATAATTGTTAATTGCGTTAAGCGGAAGGCCCGCCCCACTGGCTGATACGGAAGATCACGAACTCTGCGGGTTTGACGATGGCGACACCGATTTCAGTGACGACCTGGCCCAATTCCCGCACTTCCGGTGGATTGGTTTCTTCATCGCATTTGACGTAAAAGGCTTGTTCAGGTGTAGCGCCAAACAATGCCCCGGCTCGCCATACATTGGTGAGGAACGCGGTAACGTTGCGCCTGATCTTTTGCCACAAGCTCATATCATTGGGTTCAAACACGACCCATCGTGTGCCCTCTTCAATGGATTCGCGAAGAAAATTGAAAAGGCGCCGTGTGCTGATGTACTTCCACTCAGGGTCTGTAGTGGGGTCTGCATAGGTCCGCCCACCCCATACGGTAATGTTACCGGAAAAGATACGAATCACATCGATACCGGCAACATTGAGAACTCCCTGGTCATCTTTGTTCAAGTGGTGTTCCAGGTCAACAGCACCGCGAATGACCTCGTTGGCCGGTGCCTTATGTACCCCACGCTCACCATCGGAACGGGCATAAATACCAGCCAGGTGACCGGAAGGTGGTACAAAAATGTTGGTTCCACTGGCCGGATCAAAGACCTGGATCCAGGGGAAATAAAGGGCACCGTATCCATCGATGGAATACCTCAGCGCGGTCCCGCCATCCCCACCGCCTCGTATGGCATCCGCCGTATAACCGCCGGATTCGCCTTCCAGGCGCTGACCATCCAGTATGGCAAACCGATCTTGCATGCCTTCGCAGTGTGCCAATATCTTCTCTTGAACCGTGGTATCCACTACCCCCGGAATCGCGACAATGGCAATTTCATCGATACTTTTAAACGTATCCAATGCCGCCTGGAATGTATCGGCCTCAGAATCCGTCACCCGAATCACCCAACACGCTGTACCACCATTGTTGAAGAAACCATATACCGCATGAGCTAACATCTTATTACCAGCATGGAAATCACCAAAGTTCTTTTTGAATTGTTCCCAACCGGTAAGCCGTATTGGCTGCCCTGCCGGGGCTTTCGTATACTTATCACTCTCCGTCCCGGGTATTACAGGCATTGGTACATTGTCAGCAACAATTCCTATAAAACCCGCTGTACTGGTGCCGACTCCTGCTATGGGTTTTACAGCTGAAGGCACCTCTTCTACATATACACCCGGTGTTTGATATTCCGGCATGTTTTACCTCCTCTATTGGTTTTAATTTATTGTATTCTTATTTTTTAATCTCTTTTGGTTAACTGGAAATCATAACTCTGACCGGCCGTTGGCGGTACATCCATGATAGCATCTTTACGCCGGTAACCGGTGGCCCTCGACCTGAACGAATAATGACCGGCGGGAAGGTTGGAAATGGTATAATAGCCATTGGAGTCCGTAGTTGCCTGTACCTGCAATTCCCGGATTCTAACCCATGCGCCCTCGATTCCCTGATCCGGGTCTGCGGCATCGGTTACCCGGCCGCCGATCTGGATCACTCGTTCACGGGTCCCGGGGTCTCCCATTTGCATATAGTCTGTAACCTTGGCAATCACCATAGGTGCTGTGATCCACTGCTTCAGGTCTAATGAAAGGGTAATCACACAACTGATGGAAGGTCTTACCGGGGTATCCAGGGTATTCCAGAACATCCCCCCATCCAGGGACTCGTTCGTTTGGGCCGCAACCATCGGCAGCGGCGGCTCCTGACCCATTAATACTCCCCGCAAATAGTCCGGGGGAATGGTTGGATTTCGCAAAAGTACATAAAGGACCTGGCTCAACAACCGATGCTCTTGCAGCTCCTTGTCTTCATCATCAGATACGGACGCTTTATTCCATGCCGTGACAAGAAAAGAACAATCGATGCGGGGCGGCGCCTTCCGCTTCGTTACCGTCCCATCTGGATTACGCTGGATTATTCGCTCATTGGTCCGTAAACCTCGATTCTCCCGTATATCATAAAGATAAACATTTAAATCCAGCTTATTCCCCTTTTTCTGCCACTCCTCATCCGGGATGGAAAAACTGATATTGGACCCGGCTAACTCGCTTCCCGGCTCTGCCTCGCCAGTAAGCAATGACTTCAATGTTAAATCAAGGTCTCTGATCATGGTATATCCTTAATTTTTAGCCACGAAGACACAAAGACACGAAGATTTTTTATAAAATAAAATTTTTTTCTTTGTGTCTTGGTGTCTTGGTGGCATTTTGATTCATTCATCCTGGTGGATCAGGTCATAATACTGCCCGAAATCGGATTTCAAACACAATTTCCCCATCTTCTGAAACTCCCGCTTGCAGGCCTGCACCATATGCTCCATGGTAACTGCCATGCCGTCATCCGCCGCATAAAACGCAGCTGCCAACGCAATGTTCTTGATATTTCCACCTGAGATATTGAAACTCTTGCTAAAGTATTCAAAATCAATACCTTTATCCAATGGAGTCTCTTTGGGAAAAATATTCTGCCAGATTCGCAAACGGGAGTTTTCATCCGGGAAGGGGAAATCCACGCTAAAATGCATCCGCCGGACAAAGGCTTCATCCATGTTTTTTTTCATATTGGTAGCCAAGATCACGACTCCTTCATATTCTTCCATTCGTTGTAAAAGGAAACCGATTTCAATATTGGCGTAACGATCATGGGAGTCTCTTACTTCGGAACGCTTGCCAAACAACGCATCTGCTTCATCAAAGAAAAGAATGGCATTGGCGGTTTCCGCCTCCCGGAAAATCCCGGCCAGGTTTTTTTCGGTTTCCCCAATATATTTACTAACAACACAGGAAAGATCGATTTTATAGAGATCAAGCCGAAGCTCATTGGCAATCACTTCCGCTGCCATGGTTTTACCGGTTCCCGAAGGCCCTGAGAAAAGAATATTCAACCCTTTCCCCAGGGAGAATTTTTTATCAAATCCCCAGTCACTGTACACCACATGCCGGTATTTTACACAATTGCGGATTTCCTTCAACTGCAGGAGTTCGTCCGACGGCAGCACAATATCAGACCAGGTGTAATGAGGTTCAATCTTCAGGGCCATTTCCGAGAGCTTGCGGTTGGATTGACTGCGGCATCCCAAATACAAGTCCTCCATTGTGATGTCATCATTATCATTACGACGACTCCTTCGCATTGCAGCCAGGTTCCTGGCTTCAGTAGCAGCATCCCTTATCTGACCGGCAGTAAAATGGAATTTACTGGCAATGCCATCAATGTCAATTTCCCCGGATAATTTCAAATACTGCTCCCATAAACGTCTTCGCAGCGGGTATGTGGGCACTGAAAACTCCAATGGTATGAATCTCTGGTTTCTAAATCTCCCACGTGGATGCCACTGTTTCTCCCCTGCCAAAAAAGTTATAAAGGAAAACTCTTCCACAGCACGGACAATCAGTTCCTGGTGAAATCCCTCCTGCAAAACATCCCGGCCAACACCATCATCATTGCTAACTACCCGGTCAAACCCTTCAATATAGACAGCTGCCGTATGAAGCAGGGTCTCCCGAAAGAGTTGTTTTAGCGTCTTTTCAAATTGGGATACACTGTTTTTTGTGAATCTGAATAAAGCCGGGGTATCCACGATGAGCAGCGGCAGTTTCAACTGGCGGCAAAACGCTTCTGCCACGGATTTCTTGCCCACCCCATAAGGCCCTTTTAAATAAAAAACCAGCCGCATGGGTTCGCTTCCACCTTTCCGGACGCCATCGCTGACACTGGCTAAATAGTCCCCGGCCAACCGGATAAACCGGTTTTTGAACTCATCCTCCATGACCAAAGAATCCCAATCTCTTGTAGGATCTATGATCCGCGCGAAGGAAGAGAGCTCCGCATCCATTACATTGAAACCCAGTAAAAAATTGGCAATGCGGTTTTCCAATTTCAGGCACCTGGATATCAATGGTTCCGATTGATGGTCACTGCCGCCCATCAATTTTACCAGACCATATCTAAACAAAGGAGATTGGTCCAGGAAAAATGATTGGGCATCGATTCGTTCTGCCGGCTTACCACTGCTGCACAGGATATCCAGGATAAGATTTACCGTAGGAAACTTTTTGGTAACATCATCCTGGAGGTATGAGTAAAGCTTTTCATATTTAGCATCCAGTAATGGTGCCAGGCACATCAAAAGAGTATCCAACTCAAAGAAATTAAGATGAAAAACAGAAGCCAGATGATAGAAGGGTAAATGAATCCCTGCTTTCAAGCTTTTATCTATCTTTTTGGAGAGGGCTTCTCGAAGTTGCTTGATATGATTGAGGAGTGCTTTTTGTTTTACCTCCTCTTGAGAATCTGTCAACTCCGGCGTTTTCCTGGTTTCATCGTGTGTATCCGTATTCTCCGTTATCCTTTCGATTTCTTCCTCTGGGATATAAAGTCCCTTGAAGATATCCATATTTGCCGTTGTAATTTTACCTGTTTCCCCGCCACCGGCCCTTTTCCGTTGTTTGCGCTCCAGCACCTTGAGATGAAGAAGCGCATCCAGTCTCAATAGCTCATGGGCCAGGTGTTCCCTGCCGTTTTGATAAGATGCTGTAGAACGTTGATTCATCTTATTTCGTTGTTTATTTGGATTATAGGCCTGAGATGGATAGGCTGCCGCCCTTCAAGGTTTCTTTCCTTCGTCCCCTGGGGGAACAACCTTGTCATACTTTTCTTACACCTCAAAGCTGTTATTAATGTTCTTTGGTACCGGGGCAAAATCTTTTAATTTTTATATTGCCTTATTCCGGTCCTACGATTCATAAGATGCATGAATCGTGCCAACCAGGGAGAAAGGTGTAAACAGTTGACTGCAAAGGCATTTTGGGAAATGCCATTAATGTAGAAAAAAGATGTGCGTCATAATTTTATGACGGTAATTGGGACATTTCTAGTGAAGATAGGCTTCAATCAACGTTTTTTGAGCGTCATTTTTTTATGACGCTTCCGTCATTTTTTCATGACGCTCAGTGAGCATAGAGTGGAGGGCGAGGGGCGGAGAATTAATACCAGGGACAAGGCGGTTGCCGGGTGGCCGCCGCCTGAAATTAAAGCCAATGTGAACAAAGAGGAACTGGGAGATCTTGGTTTAACACCGGAAGAAGAAGATGCCATTGTTAAATTCATGAAAACCCTTTCCGATAAGTAATAAAGAATAAAGTGATATATTTTTTACCTCTCACTAAATAGGGTGCCAGGCTAAAAATCCCCTACTTAACTTTTACGTTTTATTAATTCTATTACTCCCAATTTCTTTAAATCTTCTAGCAAGTGGAGGACAAATTCGATATCGGTTTCACCAAACTCCACACTGATTACATCCCGGATAAAAAGCGCGTTATGTGATCCATCTGACAAATTCATCACCTCATACAATTTATTTCTAATCGACCCTCCGACTTTTTCCCGGTTTTTTATGTACCATTGATAATCGTCACCCAATTGACGTTGTAAAAAACGATGTGGTAATGGACCCCGCCGCAAACGTTTCGGAATGATCGACTGCGCTTGTTTTTCCGCAGGGGTCAATGCCGGCCCAGGTGAGGCCGTCTTTTTCCGCTTACACAGCAGCCGATAAAAATCAATCAGGCTGCGATTAGCCGACTTCACATGGTTGGTGGTTGATTGGGATAAACGATTAATGAAAATACAAACCCCGTTTCTGTTTCCATCACACAGCTTTTTCACATCTTCAAGGGCCTTCTTTTCCACATCAGCGATTACCCGGGAGTAATCGAGAATTTTGCGAAGAATATACCTTGCCTGTTTGGAAAAGTCACGGGATTCAAAATCATTGATCAGCCAATCCATGCTTTGAGCCGTTCTCATATGCAAGCGGTTAAGCCATTCCCGATGGACGGAAGAGGCAATTTTCATTGCCCAGCGGTCATCTGCATTGGCAATAACAAAGGTAGCCATGGCAGCTGCTGTCATTACCCGTTTTAGTTCGGTAGGGTCGCATTTATCCGGGGTATCGTACGATGAATGGTGAAATACATCGGCGTGACCAATCATGAGCGAGGGGACACCAATAGTAGGATCACAAAAAACCGCATGATCGCTGCCCCCCCAGTAACCCACACTCCTGAAATTAAATTGATTAAATGAACCCCGCGGCGAATGAATATTCAGTGTGCTTACCCATTTTAGTGCATCTTCGCTGACGACGCCGATAAAACCCGGAGCGGAAAAGGGCGGCGATGTCATGTATAAAAAGGAACGACATTTTTCATAATCTTCACCAATCATATCCAGGTTAATACCGGCCAATCCACGTTTTCCCATATCGGTAAATTTAGAAACGTAAGCCATGGCACCGTGCAATTCCGGCAGCCAGAGAAACCGAATTGTCCGGGCAGGAGGCTTGATTTTTCCCTCTCGCATTAGTGTGATTAAGGTTCGGGCAATTTCAATCATACCGGCGGAACCAGAGGCATTATCATTGGCCCCGGGTTTATAGTGATCCAGGTGGCCCATCAGGATAATTTCCCGGTCAGGGAAACGGGTGCCTTTTATGGCAGCCGAGATCACCGGCATTTCTCCAGCGAATAGTTCCGCGTCTACTTCGGCTTTCATCACCACCTTTTGTTTTTCCTGGATGAGTGTTAACAAATGATTGGCCTGGCGCCGCGACAATGAAAATCCCCACCTGGTATGAGGGCGTTCTTCGCCGGTGGGATTCAGCCGGGACATCTCCACCAGGTCGGCAAATTCGAGACGGTTCTCTCGATTTGAAGGGCCCACAATAACACCTAATGCTTTTCGTTCCAGGACGGCTTTCTTATGCACTTCATCCCCGTTTCCGCCGTCAGCAAATACGATTTTTCCCTTCACATCGATTCCCTCATAATCCTTATCGGATTTACCCTCGCCCACGTATACGACCTGGGCCCGGTCTGAAGCACCGCTGCTGTAAGGCATTAAAGAAACCGCCTGCTGCGAAAAATCGGCAATAAGTTCCCATTTGGGTTCTACTACCCATAGTTTTGCCGATTTTACCCGCCATCCCACAGGCGAACGCCAGCCGAGATAGGAAACAAAACCATCGGCTGGAAACCGTTCAACCTGCACATCCTCCATACCGACGTGTTTAAGTTCATTAACCACAAAATCTACGACGCGATTGTAATCGGAACCTCTACCGCCGCCGCGAATCCGATGAAAACGGGAAATTTTGTGGATATAATCCATTGCCCGTTCACCGGAAAGTTCACCGATAAAAAATGGTGCTGTTTTCTTATCCACCAAAAGTCCATCTGTTGTCTGCGCCTGGAGCGGAGATAAAAACAACAGGATTAATATGTGAATGCAACTAAGGCAAATAAATTTTTTCATGAAACCTCCTTTCTTTTCAATGTGTTCATGTTTTCATGTTCACCTATGGCGATTTGATAGTCGACCGGTTTGACTTTCTTTAAAATATTACATACCATAAATTGGAGAATATATCAAATGAAAATTGCATCATTTGAAATTTTCGAGCCAATTTTTCCTAATTCCCGGTGTTAACTTGACTTTCTATGAAGAATCCATTATAAATAAAATATAAAAAAGAGGTATAATGGAGAAAAAATATATTTCCTTTTTAACCCCTGAAAGCGAACCTTTTGACCCAATTTCCCTGGCGCAGCAAACAGAAGAAATCGTGTGCCGGAAAAACGCAAGAAAATACACCGATTTCTACTGCACCGGAGTATACGGGGGTATTTCTACCGGCTATGCCGTGGGCTGCTGCTTAAGATGTGTATTCTGTTGGGTCGACCGGTGGAGAGATTTTCCTTTCAAAGCAGGTAATTTTTACACCCCTCAGCAGGTTTTCCATCAATTGGTAGGGAATGCGCGTAAACAGGGTGTACAAAAATTAAGAATTTCAGGGTGCGAACCAACCCTCTGCCCGGAACATCTCTTGTCTGTTTTAGACCTTATAGAAGAATCGCCTTTCCTGTTTATCCTTGAGACCAATGGAATTCTTTTAGGGGCCGACAAAGAATATACTGATAAATTCGGAAAATATAAAAATATTCACATCCGGGTCTCCATAAAAGCAGGAACACCGGAAGGTTTTGAAAAGAGGACCGGAGGAAAAGGTGAATTTTATGATCTTCCTTTTAAAGCAATCAGAAATTTACTCCAGGTGGGTGCACGCTTTCACGCGGCTGCCATGACGGATTCACGATTAATGCCGGCCAAAGAACGACAGATGCTGTTACATAAACTGAAATCAACCGGCTGCCAGGACTATCTTGAAGAAGAGATATGTGATCCCTATCCCGGCGCAATTGAAAGGCTTAAAAAGGCAGGCTTTAAATTGTAGGGGATTTGGTTGGGGGTGCCACCCCATTTATCATATCGGTACGAATAAGAATGTCGAATCCATCAAAGTAATACCGGCGCAAACCATTATCCTGGGAAAATTTGCCTTTCCCGGCAAATATGTCTGCAAACGCTTTTCCTACCCTGAGTATGACCTCGCTTTTCACCCAGGGGTCATTGTGTCCGGAACAAAGGTAATCATATTCATCAATGCGATGGGCAAGTTTTTTATTGGATTCCATATAATCAGCAATGTTTACATCAGGAGCATGGGCATAGAGTGGACCTGGAAAGAAGTGATCTCCTGTAAAAAGGATACGGTTTTCACGGTCAAGCAGGCAAATCGAGCCTGGAGAGTGCCCGGGTGTGTAAATCACTTCAAGCTTCCGTCCGCCAAGATCGATCATATCACCGTCATGAAGCAGGGTAGTGGGTTCCATAGACGGAATTATCCATGTTTTGGGGTCAAAGCCTTTGGGTAATGGTTTCCATAGATAATCATTTTTAAGATATTTTTGTAAAGAGGCGTTGACTCTCCCTGCTTTGAGTACGTTAAGGGCATCGGCGTTGTCGAACATGGCAATGTTTTTGAATCGATATGCCGCGGCCACATGGTCATAGTGCTCATGGGTAAGTACAACCGAAACCGGAAGTTTGGTGAGTCCCGATACTACCTTTTTGAGGTTGCCGATACCGGTACCGGTATCGATGAGTACAGCACGCTCTTGGCCAATTACCAGGTAACATATTGCCTCTTCGAACTGGTTCGGTTCATAAATGGCATAGGTGCCCTCGATAAGTTTATAGACATCAAACCAGTCCTGGAACGTACCCACTTTATCCAATTTCGCATAAACCGGCCGCGGGTGGACCTTCCACCATTTTTCCGGCTGAACCAGTGTTGATGTTTTTTTGCTTTCATTACAGAAAAAAATGAATAGTCCCCCCAGGAAACACATTAACACGCAATATATACCCTTCATACTATCCTCCTTAGCATATTTAAGTTGAAACCTATTATCTGACCTCATATTATAAATAAAAAAAAACAAGAATTCAAAAAACTACATGAGAACAGAAAATTGGGAGGATTGTGGATAGATAATTTTTTCCTCAACCTTTTGTCCATTTTGTTGTATTATTATATGAGGATGTAACCCATGAATTCTGCATCTGAAAAATTTTATGTGTTTATCCATTCCGCCTTAGATGAAAAAGAAAGAACCCAATTGTTCCAATTCATCTGGGAAAACTACGGCAAGAAGATATATTTTTATATCTCCGGGATTCTGCCGTTAAATCATCCATACAAAGATGATTTGTTCCAGGAAATCATGATAAAGATTTATAAGAACCTGCACACCTTTAACCCGGTCTACCCCCTGAGGCCGTGGATATACAAAATTACCAAAAATCATTGCCTCAATTTCATTAAAAGCAAAAAGGAGAAAATCCATTCTTCTAAAGAATTCGAATATGACACGATTAAGGACACCGATAACCCTGAGAAACAATTTTTCCGGGATGCGGCGGCGGCGGAAATCGATAAATTTACAAAGGCCTTGAATCCCACCGACAGGGAAATATTTTACTTGCGATTTTACGAAAGCCTGAAATACAAACATATCGGCGAAATTATGGACATGAATATAAATACTGTCAAGTCAAGGGTTCATCTTATGAAGCTAGAATTAAAAAATAAGGTAAGAGGTGGACAATGAAGCTTAAGAACAAAATCAGGACATATTTCGATAGCGAAATCGAAAGGGAAATCCTTCCTTTCGATATCCACAGAATTCTCCCTCCGGGTTCCGGGAGGTGGAGAGCTAACAATAAAAAAGCCTTTATCCAGGGCCTGGTGTTTAACACGGTCCTGGCAGTCAGCCTTATTTTCCTGTTAACAGTGAATGCCGGTATTTCCAACACTCTCCCAAATACGCCCCCTTTCGATTACGAGTTAAAGGAGGTTGAAAAAAGGATAGCCATGAGCATTAAGGAATTTAAGGCATCTATTAAGCAAACTCATTTAAATTTCAAAAAAGGAGGATGAAAATGAGAAAAGCATCTGTTTTTTATTTTATCATTTCGTTGGTGGTGTCTGTTTACCTGGTAAGGTTTGCCCTGGGCCCGGCTGTGTTCGGTGCGATAGCCCCGCAAATACCCGGGTTGTGCTTCATTATATTCCCGGTAATATTCCTCTTGTTGACTCATTTCAGCCCGGCGGAAATTATAACGGCCTTTAAACTGGCGGGCAGAAAAAGTAAAGGCACAAAAAGCGAATTAAAAAATGCTGTGCTTTTTTTCAAAACAGCCCGGCAATTCTTCATCACGATCGCGGTAATCGGGATGATCATCCTGTGGATATGGTACCTGGCCGGTGGGTTTGATGCCGGTAACGGTCCTCCGAAAGTTGCAGCAGCGGTGATGATACTGGTGGGGGCATTCTTGTATCCGTTATTGTTTATCCTTTTCATCTGCTTGCCTTTTGGAAATGCCGTTCAAAAAAAGCTTAACGAATCCGAATAACGGGTAACCGGTTAAGTTAACCACGAATTAATTCCTGCTGTGAAGATAGCCACTAAGACACCAAGATACAAAGTTACACAAAATGTTTTATTATAAATGAATCCTTCGTGTCTTCGTGCCTTTGTGGCAAATTTTTTAAAATTCTATCTATTGACAGGATGCCGCCGGAAATGATATAAAAGAAAAATATGCTATTGAAATTGTCTTAAAAAAAAGGTATAAAAAGAATAGATTCCCGGTAACGGGTATCTAAACCAAAACATAGGTTGAAAAAATGAATGAAGTAAAAACTTCCGAAGGAAGTAAAAAAAATGAACAAGAGGTCTTTATAACCGACATCACCATTCACAAAGTCAGGCACCTGGAAAACATCCATATCCCCCTCTCAAAGGACGAGCGGAAACATTTGATCCTGACCGGGAAAAACGGAAGCGGAAAGACCTCGGTGCTGGAAAGTTTAATAAATCGGTTGACTAAAATTTTCAAGGGCTCGCTTATAATTGGAGAAATACCCGACGAACCTGTTGATGCTGAACGGGATATTTCAATACTGTTTACCCTGGCTGAAAAAATTCATGAATACATTAACAGCGGACATTTTATAATATCCAATTATCGCGCCAGGCGCCAGTCAGAAATGAGAACTCCAAAAGGTTTAAGTAAAGTAAACTTGCTTGATAGATACTACTTACCCGACCGCCCGGGAAAGGAATTTATCCAGTATATTGTAAATCTTAAGGCAGAAAAGTCCTTTTCCAGGGAAGAAAACGATCTCGAAGCCGTAAAAAACATTGAAAGCTGGTTTGATATGTTTGAAAAAACTCTGAAAGAGATTTTTGAAGACCCGACTCTCCGTCTCGAATTTGACAGGAAAAATTATAATTTTAAAATACTTCAAAAAGACAAAGAACCTTTTGATTTCAATACCCTGGCTGATGGGTATTCCGCATTCATAAACATCGTCACGGATCTCATTTTGAGAATGCAAAAGCACTGGACAAAGAGCTATGATGTGCAGGGAGTAGTCCTGATCGATGAGTTGGAAACCCATCTTCACATCGATTTGCAGAAAAAAGTATTTCCTTTTTTGACCCGTTTCTTTCCCAGGATTCAATTTATTGTCACCACACACTCTCCGTTTATACTCAACTCTATTGCTGATGCAGTCATTTACGACCTGGAAAACCGCCTGATGGTAGAGGATTTATCCGGTTACTCTTACGACGGTATTGTTGAGAGCTATTTTGACCGTGATAAATACTCGGAAATCATCAAAAATAAACTGGAGAAGTACGAACAATTGGTGGCTCAAACCCAGCGGACCGAAGAGGAAGAAGAGCACATGATCGAATTGAGATGGTATTTAAAAGAAATCCCGGCTTCCCTCGCCCGGGAGCTTAAAGCGAAGTTTCAACAGGTTGAATTAAATCGAAAAGGTAAACGCTAGAAACAATGATTAACATTTTAAAATCGATGCCCCCACCCCCATGCCTGGAAAAAGAAAAGAAAAAAGCTAATGGGGATTACAAAAAAGGAAGGGGACAGGCAAAAAAATCAATTCTAAACTGCTTTGATTCTCTTTTTTATCTCATTGTGTACTTGAAAATTTTTGGTTTTGATGTTAAATTAAGAGATAGTGGAGGTGATATATGATAAAATTACCCAAACGATTCTGGGAAGATAAAGAATGGGTATTTGAACATTATTCGGAATTGTTGGAAGAGTATGCAAATATGTGGATTGCTGTATTAAATAAGAAGATAATCGGTGCCTCATCTGATCTTGGAAAGGTAGAAGAAATTAAGGCGAAAACAGGAAAGAAGCATATTCCTGTCATATTCCTGGAGGATGGTTCCCATGTTTACTAAACGGATCAGGCTCCATTTTCGGAAGTTTGATAATCCTGATTTAGTAAACCTTGATATTGCAATCATTCGGCTCTTCTGTGAGATTGCCTTTATATCTGATGGTGATTATACTGACTCGTACTCAGCGATCCTGGATACAGGAGCTCCGGTTTCTGTAATCCCTTACCATATATGGTCAGTGTTAGAAGTTAATAAGATAAAAGACTATGCTGTAAGAGGCGTAGTCCCAAAACGGGAATGTTCTCTTCCCGTTACTATTGGTGAAGTTTCTTGTATTCTTCTTGATCAAGAACAGAGTACAGATAAGATAAAAGTTAAGTCTTATCTGGCTCATTCCAGTGAGGTCCCTTTAATAATAGGTTTCAAAGACCTTTTGGATAGATTTGGCCTTTATCTTGATTATAGAAAGAATCTTGCTTATCTTGAAATTGAATGAAACTATTCTTTAGAGAAAAAAGTATCAGGTAAAAATCCAATTTCCCTCACTTCCAGATATCTTAAGTAGGTAAACACGCCGCAAATAATCCGGGTATTTTCCGCCAAAATGCGATATACCTGCATTACAGGGATCACAAAAACGCACAGTA